>JAABUM010004841.1_pt1 | contig 14767 bp, 15 predicted proteins | sample 5559161 | NCBI WGS metagenome assembly JAABUM01 (sample SAMN10711868, study PRJNA513369) | rock metagenome | isolation source: Antarctica rocks | place: Antarctica: Victoria Land, Siegfried Peak nord
TGGTGATGCTCGACGAGCCCACCGCGGCGTTGGGCGTCGCCCAGACGGCCGAGGTGCTCAACCTGATCGAGCGGATCAAGGCCAAGGGCCTGGCGGTCATCATGATCAGCCACAACATGGAGGACGTACGCGCGGTCGCCGACAACGTCATCGTGCTGCGCCTGGGTCGCAACAACGGTGAATTCGGGCCGGACGCCAGTAATCACGACCTGGTGGCGGCCATCACCGGTGCGACGGACAACGTCGTCACCCGGCGTTCGGCACGCCGGTCCGGCGGGGCCGTCGATCAACCCACGGACGGGGACGGCGCCGCATCGGAAACCCCCGGTGCGCATGCCGCCCCGCAGCTCTCCAAGGAGGACTCCTGATGGCTCAGACAGCACTGGATCAGCAGGACACCCGGGTCGCGGTAGGCAGCGGTGGCCCCAAGGACATGCTGACCAACTTCGGGTATCGGGTCCGCTCCGGTGACCTCGGTCCGTTGCCGGTTGTCATCGGGTTGATCGTCATTGCGGGCGTCTTCCAGTACCTCAACTCCCTCTTCCTGTCCTCGGGAAATCTGGTGAACCTGCTCTACGACAGCGCCGCTGTGGGGATGATCGCCCTCGGCATTGTCTTCGTGCTGATCCTCGGTGAAATCGATCTGTCGGTCGGATCGCTCAGTGGCCTGTCCTCGGCGCTGCTGGGTGTGCTCTACGTCAACAAGGGCATGAACGTCATGATCGCGATTGCGATCGCGGCCCTGTCCGGCGCAGTGATCGGTCTGATCTACGCGCAGATCCGTAACCGTTTCGGGATGCCGAGCTTCGTCATCACGCTGGCCGGTCTGCTCGCCTTCCTCGGTCTGCAGCTGCAACTGTTGGGGACGCAAGGCTCCATCAACCTTCCGTACGGCTCTGGTCTGGTGACTTTCGGTCAGCAGCAGTTCCTGCCGCCGTTCCTGGCCTACATCGTCGCGTTGCTCGCCGCCGGCGCAGTTCTCGCCACCGGCATGCTGAACATCAGACGTCGCAAGAGCGCCAACCTGTCGTCGACCTCCCCGGTCAACGTGTTCATCCGGGCGGGGGTGCTGCTCGTGATCCTGCTGCTCGCCGCGTGGTACCTCAATCGCGACAACGGAGTGCCCTGGATGTTCGCGATCTTCGTGATCATGGTGGTCATCTCCAACTACGCACTGACCCGCACGACCTGGGGCCGGCACATGTTCGCCGTCGGCGGCAACGAAGAGGCCGCTCGTCGCGCCGGTATCAACGTCAACTGGATCTACACCTCGGCCTTCTTGTTGACCGGCCTGTTCGCGGCCGTCGGCGGTGTGCTGAGCGCGGCCCGGTTGGCCTCGGCCAGTCAGAGCGCAGGCACCGGCGACGTCAACCTCAACGCCATCGCCGCAGCCGTCATCGGCGGCACCAGTCTCTTCGGTGGTCGCGGTAGCGCCTACTCGGCGCTGCTGGGCATCCTGGTGATCCAGTCGATCTCCAACGGTCTGACGTTGCTGAACCTGAGCTCCGCCTACCGCTACATGATCACCGGAGCCGTGCTTCTGCTGGCCGTCCTGATCGACTCGATCGCCCGGCGCTCCCGCGCCTCGCACGGAAAGGCCTGATCTATGCGCGTGCTGTGCATCGGAGACCAGTTCATCTCGGCGGAGTCGTTCGCGACCGCTGCCAAGGAAGCCCTCGGTCCTGAAACTGAAACGGTGGAGTACTCCACCGCGTGGCCGGACGAAGCGTTCGGAGCTCAGGAGGGGGTGAAGGAGTCCTCCGGGTCGATCCCCGAGATCGCAGATCTGATGCCCGGAACGGACGTCGTCCTCACCCACCTGGGCCCGATCACCGAGACCGTGCTGAAGAGTGCCGATCAGCTCAAAGTGATCGGAGTGACACGCGGTGGCCCGGTCAACGTCGATGTGAGCGCGGCCACCGCGCACCACGTACCCGTGGTGTACCTGCCGGGCCGGAACCTCGGCGCCGTCGCGGAGTTCGTCATCGGCGTGATGATCGCTGCGCCGCGCGGCATCGTCCGTGCGTCGGCGCAGCTGGCCGACGGTCGGTGGAGCCCGCGGGCCTTCCACTACGAGACTGCCGGCCCGGAACTACGGGCCTGCACTATCGGACTGGTCGGCATCGGCGCGGTCGGGCGCCGGGTCGCGCAGATCCTCGCGGCCTTCGGGTCCAAGGTCGTCGCGTACGACCCGCACGTCGAATCGGCCGACGGAATAGACCTGCTCGGCTCGTTGGAGGAGGTGCTCGCCGTCAGTGACATCGTCAGCGTGCACTCCCGGCTGACCGACGAGACGCGCAAGTCGTTCAGTACCGAGGCGTTTGCCACGATGAAGCAGGGCGCGTACTTCGTCAACACCGCTCGCGGTGAGATCGTCGACGAGGCTGCGCTCGAGGCGGCGTTGGAGTCCGGCCAGCTCAGCGGCGCTGCGCTCGACGTCTTCGATCCGGAGCCCCCGGAGCCGGGTAATACGCTGGTCCGACGCCCTGACGTCATCGTGACGCCGCACCTCGCCGGGGCCTCTCAGCAGGTCGCGTCCGAGTCGGTGGCGAAGGTGGTGGCCGAAGTGGCCGACTTCCTGCGCACCGGGCAGATCGCGCACTGCGCCAACCCCGATTCGCGGAACACGTCGGCATGAGTGTCATCGGCATCGACCTGGGCACCTCCCGGGTCAAGGCCGTCCGGTACGACGCGGACTGGAAAGAGGCGGACAGCTGCGCTGAGAACTCTGTCGTGAACCGCCCGGCCCCGGGCCACTCCGAGCAGGACATGGAGCAGGTCTGGGCCGCAGTGGTGCGGGTACTACGCACCGTCGTCGAGCGGTCGCCGGACGAGATCGAGCTGTTGGCGATCACCGCTCAGGGTGACGGTTGCTGGCTGATCGACGCCGACGGCAACCCGGCAGGGCAGGCCCTGCTCTGGAACGACGCCCGATCGACCGCGCTGGTCGACGATTGGGAAGCAGGCGGCACCCTGCAGAGGGCGTTCGACATCAACGGCTGCTTCGGTTTCGCCGGGGTGGCGTCCTCCCAGTTGCGGTGGTTGAAGGAGAACTCTCCTCAGATCCTGGAGCGCGCGACCACGTTGCTGTCGTGCGGCGGGTGGGGTTACTTCAAGCTCACCGGCCGCCGGGCGGTCGACGACAGTGAAGCGGCGAACCCGTTCTTCGACACCCGCACCCGAACATACGACGATCGGATCCTCGAGCTGTACGGCATCTCCGATGCGAAGCGGCTGCTCCCCGAGGCAGTGCACGGCAAGGACCGGGTTGCCCCGTTGCTCGGCGAGGTCGCTCAGGAGGTAGGCCTGAAAGAGGGCATGCCGGTCGTCGTCGCGCCGTACGACGTGGTGTCGATGGCAATAGGCAGTGGCGCGCATCGAGCCGGTGATGCTTTCGCGGTGCTCGGCACGACGTTGTGCAACGGGCTGATGTCGGCCGATCCCCGGATGGATCGACCTGGCAACGGGATGTCGCTACCCGCGCCGCAGGAGGGTAACTGGCTGCTGACGTACCCGACGATGGTCGGCACCGAGGTACTCGACTGGACGCAGCGGTTGTTGGGCCTGGATCACCCGGGCGACGTCATCCGGCTGGCGGATGAGGCCGACCGGAGCCGGGCACCGATGGTGCTGCCGTACCTGTCCACGGCGGGGGAGCGCAGCCCGTTCTACAACCCGCGGGCCCGAGGCGCGATCATCGGACTGGACGTGACCCACACGCGGGCCGAGATCGCAGCCGGCATCGTCGACGGTCTCAGCATGGCCGTCAAGGACTGCGTGGTCAGCGCCGGTGAGGCGAACATGGTCGCCATCTCCGGTGGGGGCGCCCGCAGCACCAGCTGGTGCCAGGTCATCTCCGACGCTGTCGGGGTGCCGGTCACCATGCCGGACGTGGAGGAGATCGGCGCTCGCGGTGCCGCACTGCTCGGAGCGTACGAGGTCGGCCAGTTCGAGACCCTGCACGATGCGGTGACCGCAGCGGTCAAGCCGCGCGAGGTGCTCGAGCCCGATCCTGAACGGACCCGGGTGCTCGCCGACCGATACGAGAAATTCCTGGAGCTGCGCGCCAAGGTCCTGGACTGAGGTTCCTGTTCGTCGTGAGGGGGCCCGCGGCTCGTGTCGGCCGTCCCGGTCAGGCGGTCTGCTCCGACGTCGAGGCGACTTTGACGTCGGGGCATCGTTCGCGCAGTAGCTGCAGGTCCTCATCAGCAACCCGGTCGTCGGTGATGACGGTGTCGAAGGCTTCCACGCCGCACAGCACATGCGAGGCGGGTCGGCCGAATTTTGCGTGATCTACGAGCAGCACCTTGCGCAGGCTACGAGCCAACAGAGCGCGGCGCACCATGATGGTTGCCTCGGAACGGTGCACGCACCGACCGTCGGTGATGCCGGTGGTCGACATGAAAAGCAGGTCGGCCTGCAGCATGTCGATGGCGTCGACGGTCTGAAGTCCGGAGCATGACTGCAGCCGCGGATCGTAGATTCCGCCGAGCAGTTTGGCCTCGACACCGTCGGACGGAGTCAGCATGGCTACTGCGGGAACGAAATTGGTGGCCATCGTGATGGGCACGTGGGCCGCCAACAACGACACCAGACCGATGGCGGTCGTGCTGTCGTCCAAGAACACGGTCTGGCCGCGACCGAGCAGGCCACCGGCCACACGCACGATGGCGGCCTTCTCGGAGCTCATCGACATGCTGCGCTCGGTGACCCCCGCGTCTCGCAGTGCGGTGGGGTTGGCGGTGGCGGCGCCGCGGATCTTGGTGATCCAGCCCTCCTCCTGCAACTGGTCCAGGTCTCGGTGCATCGTCATCAGGCTGACGCCGTGGGTGTGGGCAAGGTCTTCGACGCGGACGTACCCGGCCTTGAGAACCTCTTCGCGCACCTGGTCGCGCCGTTGGGACAGCCCCTGGGTCGTCACGTCGCGCGCTCCTGCTCTCAGCCTTCGGCTGACGGACCTGTTAAGAATTGGGTTGATTATCCCACGTCGACACTGCCTTGTGCGGTGTCTGGCCCTGCCCCCCCGTGAATTAACACAAGTTTTGTTTGTGTAAACTCTGGTCATGACCTACGTGATCGGGCAGCCGTGCATCGACATCCTGGACCGAGCCTGCGTGGATGAGTGCCCGGTCGATTGCATCTACGAAGGGGCTCGAAGCCTTTACATCCACCCCGATGAATGCATCGACTGCGGCGCGTGCGAACCGGTCTGCCCGGTCGAGGCCATCTACTACGAGGACGATCTGCCGCAGGAGCTGCATCCCTACCTGCGTGACAACGAAGTGTTCTTCCAGGAGGTCCTGCCCGGCCGTGACGAGCCACTGGGGTGCCCGGGAGGGGCTGCGAAGCTCGGGGCGATGGGGGTCGACACGCCCCTGGTGGCCGGGGTCCCCGCACAGGGCCCGGCTTAGCAGGCCGGGTCAAAAGCGGCGGAGAGCAGATGGTGAGCGGTATGGAGCCGGCGACGGTGACACTGGTCGGGATCGGTAGCGCGCTGATCGTGCTCGGTGGTTTGATCGCGGCTGTCACGGGTCCACTGGAGATAGCGCAGGGCAGTTGGCTCGCGGCGTATCTGGTGTTGGTGTGCGGGGTTGCTCAGGTCGTGCTGGGTTTGGCGCAGGAATATCTGGGAGGGCGGCGGGTCTCGCGATCGGTCGCCTGGGCGCAGGTGGCCTGTTGGAATCTGGCAAATGCCGCTGTGATCACAGGGACTGTCGCGGCGACACCAGTCTTCGTCATTCTCGGTGGTCTGCTGTTGCTGCCCGCGCTCGCGATCGGGTTGATAACGACGCGGCACACCCACCGCCTAGCGCTGGGATGGGCGTTTCGCGGCGTCATCGCGATTCTCGCCGTGAGCATCCCCATCGGCATGGGACTGGCTCTGGTCCGGAACGGCGGCTGAAGCCTCGGCGAATCTGCCGAGTGCGGCATTGATCTGTCGTAGTACCCGCAGCACGACGTCGGCTTCGGTCGGGGTCAGCATGCCGGTGATATCGCCCAACTCACGGACCAGAGGTTCGAGTGCTGCCCCGACCTCGTGGTGGGCGGTCGCAGTGGGGTGCAGGCTGGTACGTCTACCGTCGGTGGAGTGTGGCGCGCGTTCGAGGTGGCCGCGAGCGACCAGTCGATCGACCAGGACGGTCGCGGAGGCGGAGCGGATCTTCAGCAGGTCTGCGAGTTCGACGACGCCCAGTTCGCTGGAGGCCGAGGTCGTATGGTCGAGGGCGAGTAGGTCGGTCACGCCGACTCCGACCCGCGCGGCCAACTCGGCATGCACGGCAGGCGCCAACAACAGCAAGGCGTGCAACTCCTGCCCGATGTCTTGCTGCGCCCCATGCGCACCTCGCTGGCTGTCCATCATTGGCATCGTATCCCGGGGCTGTAGGTAGACAAACTACTGACACTCGTTACGCTGCATGCTTATGTCGCAGCCTGAGCAGGTCACGCCCGCCGCCGAGGTGAACCGGCCCTCACCTCGGCAGCTGAACGAGCAGATGGTGCAGCGGCTGCTCGCTCAGCAACCGGACCCGATCGCCGATGGCGGTTACGGACTACGGGTGCTGGAGCACACGGGGCGCGACTCGGCGCATCTGCACCGCACCCCGATCGGCGTGCTGCGGCGAGCCGGCCACTCCTACCTCGTCTGCCCCGACCGGACCCGCGACTGGCCACTCAACCTCATGGCGGTGCCTCGTTGCGTCATCCTCGGTGGCTCGGAGCGGAATGAGCGGTTCGCCCGCCCGACGGACGGCGACGAGGGCATCGATGTCGTCGCGCACTACCTGTCCGTCGTCCAGGCACCGTGGGCCCTGCGCGCCTTCGGGTTGAACGAGGACCCGTCGCGTGACGAGGTGGCCCGCGCGATGCCACGAATGATCGTCTTCCAGTTGGATGAGCCTCAGAGCCACGCCCGACAGCTTGAGCAGGAGCACTGAAGAAACATGTCGCACTCGATGGATGAGACCAGTGGCTCCGGCAGCAGGTTGCTGAGGGGGAAGCTGCGTATCGCGCTACCGGCGCTGATTGTCGTGCTGTGGCTGCTGATCGGCTCAGTTGCCGGACCGGCCGCAGGAAAACTGGGCGAGGTCGCCTCCAACGATCCGGCGAGCTTCCTGCCGACGAGCGCTGAAGCGACCAAGGTCGCCGACCTACAGAAAGGCTTCCAGGAGAAGCAGATCAATCCCGCCCTCGTGGTCTATGAACGCACGAAGGGCATCACCCCGGCCGACACGGCGGCCGTCAATAAGGCACTCGGGTCGGTGTCGTCGTTGAAAGGCGTCGTCGGTCAGGTCGTCGGACCGGTGCCGTCCAAGGACGGCCAGGCCCTGGAACTGATCGTTCCGTTGAGCGGCACACTCGGGGCTGAGACCACCACGGTGGTCGACGAACTCGGCGTGAAACTGAAGACCGGGCTGCCGGCCGGTCTGGCGGCGTACGTCACAGGCCCGGCTGGGTTTGCGGCAGATCTGACCGGCGCGTTCGCCGGCATCGACGGCATCCTGCTGCTCGTGGCGGTCATCGTGGTGCTGGTGATCCTGGTGATCGTCTACCGCAGCCCGATCCTGCCGTTCCTGGTGTTGATCTCTGCGCTGTTCGCGTTGTCGGCTGCCAGTGGGGTGGTGTATCTGCTGACCAAGAACGGCGCGATCACGCTGAACGGGCAGAGCCAGGGCATCCTGTTCATCCTCGTGGTCGGCGCGGCGACCGACTACGCGCTGTTGTTGACCGCGCGGTTCCGGGAGGAACTACGCGAGGAGAAGTCGCGCTTCGTGGCCATGCAGGTGGCACTGCGTCAATCGGCCGCGCCGATCCTGGCCTCCGGTACGACCGTCATCCTGGCGTTGCTGTGCCTGCTGTTCAGCGACCTCAATTCCACCGCAGGCCTCGGCCCGGTCGCGGCCATCGGGATCGCGTGCGCAATGTTCTCCGCGCTGACGTTCCTGCCGGCGGTGCTGGTGCTACTTGGACGTGGCGCTTTTTGGCCCAAGGGCCCGACGTTGGGCTCGGAGCACCCGGAACGTGCCGGACTCTGGGGCAAGGTGGCCGCATTCGTGGGTCGTTCGCCGCGCAAGATCTGGATCGTAGCGACCATCGTGTTGCTCGGTTTCGCCGCTTTCCTGCCCACCTTGCGGGCGAGCGGGGTTGCCCAGAGCGCGCTGTTCCTGAACAAGGCGCAGTCGGTGACCGGCCAGGAGGTCGCCGGACAACACTTCCCGGCGGGCGCAGGCAGTCCGCTGGTGATCATCGGGGCTGCCGGGTCTACGGACAAGGTCGTTGCGGCCGTCATGAAGGTGGACGGCATCTCATCGGTCGCTGCGATCGGTGCCGGCGGGCAACCCGTGGCGCCCGGCGGTAAGCCGAAGGTGGTCTCGGGCAAGGTCGAGATCCAAGCCGTGTTGAAGCAGGCCGCAGACAGTGAGGCTGCTCTCGGCACGGTCGACACGGTGCGCGACACGGTGCGGGCTGCGGCGCCCGGAACGCTCGTGGGCGGGCAGAGCGCGATCCAACTCGACACCCAACGCTCGGCGCAGCGAGATCTGAAGGTCATCATCCCGATCGTCCTCATCGTGATCCTCGGGCTGTTGATGTTGCTCCTGCGCGCGGTGCTGGCACCGGTGTTGTTGCTGGCGTCCGTGGTGCTCAGCTACGCGGCGACACTCGGTGTGTCGGCGCTGGTGTTCAACCACCTCTTCGGTTTCGAGGGCGCCGACCCGTCCGTGCCGTTGTACGGGTTTGTCTTCCTGGTGGCGCTAGGGGTCGACTACAACATCTTCCTGATGACCAGGGTGCGCGAGGAAAGCGCCAGACACGGCACCCGGATGGGGATCCAACGCGGGCTCGCCGCAACAGGCGGGGTGATCACCTCGGCCGGCGTCGTGCTGGCGGCCACGTTCTCCGCGCTGAGCGTGATCCCGATCCTGTTCCTCGCTCAGATCGCGTTCATCGTGGCGTTCGGGGTGCTGCTGGACACTCTCGTGGTGCGCTCGCTGCTGGTACCGGCGATCTCCGAAGACATCGGTCGAGCGATCTGGTGGCCGAGCAAGCTGGACAGCGGAGCCGACGACGCGTTGCCCGAGCCCCAGCACGCGGCATCCACCTGATCCGCGCGTGCCCGCAGCGGTAGACTTTCTCGATGAGGGTCATGCAATTGCGCGACCCTCATCGAAAGATGTCACCACTGCGGGCGCTAAGGACGGCGGCTCGGCACGGACCCGACAGTGAAACGGACGTGGCGCCCTTTCAGCGTTCGGGTCATCGGGTGCTCCAGTGCTTCGGCAGCGTGACGCCACACCTGCCGATCCGGATGGACGCCACCGGCGGCGAGCGCGACCGCCGCGGCTGGCGCGAGCAGCTTCCATCCGCCGCCGGGCCAGTCGGTGTCCAGCACCCCGATGCGGCCACCGGGGACGACCCTGGCGACAGCTGCATCCCACGCCTGTCGCCAGTCATCCATTACGCCAAGGGAGTAGGCGAACAGCGCCACGTCGAAGTCGCGCCCGAGCTCTGCTGGGGGAGTGCTGGCAGTGCCGCTGACGAGACGGACGCGCCCGCCCCAGGGGCTCGATTCGATTCGCGCTCGAGCCTGGGTGAGCATTTGGTTGCTGGGGTCCAGCCCGACGACTGCGCCGCTATCGCCGACAGCGTCCGCGAGCAACGGCAGGCTCAAACCGGTTCCGGTGCCGATGTCCAGCACCCGCTCGCCGGGCTGGAGCGTCAGAGCTTCGATGACCGCTACGCGCCCCCTGCGGTAGAGCAACGGCTCCATGGACACCACGTCGTACCACCGCGCGGCCAGTCCGTATCGGCGCAGCAACAGTCGGTGAGGTGCGTCAGTCATGCGGTGACTCTCCTGCGGTCGGCGAACTCTCGGGGGACTATCAGGGAACGTTCATGTGGGTGACCTATTGTCCCCGGCACCGTGAGTAACCCAAGCGACGAACGTGCGACTGAAGTTCCCGCCCAAGCGCCTGGACCGTCCTCGTCCGACACGGCACTGCCTGAGGGGGTAGAGCAGAGCGACCGCAAAAATGCGTCGCACGGGTCGGCTGTCACGGTCGCCCTCGCGGCGCTGGGCGTGGTCTTCGGAGACATCGGTACCAGCCCGCTGTACTCGATGCAGACGGTGTTCTCCATCGACAACGGTCTGGTGAAGCCGACGGAGGGGGACGTCTACGGGGTGATCTCGTTGATCTTCTGGTCGGTCACGCTCATCGTGTCGATAAAATACATTCTCATCCTGATGCGAGCGGACAACGACGGCGAGGGTGGCGTGATGGCGCTGGCCGCGTTGTCGCAGCGGGTGATGACCTCGAATTCGCCCAAACGCGTAGCGGCCGCCGTGATTCTCGCGATGCTCGGCGCCAGCCTGTTCTTCGGCGACTCGGTGATCACACCCGCGATCTCGGTGCTGTCCTCTGTCGAAGGCTTGCAGGTTGCCCAACCGGGCCTGGGTCACCTGGTGCTGCCGATCGCCCTGGTGATTCTGACGCTGCTGTTCCTGGCGCAACGGTGGGGCACCGGCAAGGTGGGTTCGGCGTTCGGGCCGATCATGGTGATCTGGTTCGTGACGATCGGACTCATCGGCCTGGCGACGGTGTCACACAACCCCGGGGTCGTCCGCGGACTATTGCCGACGTACGGCGCGATGTTCGTAGGCGGACACCCGTATCTCGCGTTCGTCGCGATGGGCGCAGTGGTGTTGTGCATCACCGGAGCTGAGGCTCTGTATGCCGATATGGGCCACTTCGGGCGGCCCGCTATCGCTCGTGCGTGGTTCTTCGTGGTGTTCCCGTGCCTCACGCTGAACTACCTGGGTCAGGCCGCCCAGATTCTGTCCGATCCCAAGTCGGCGTCGAACCCGTTCTTCCTGCAGATCCCCGACTGGGGTCGTTTCCCGGTGGTCATCCTCGCGACGGCGGCGACCGTGATCGCCTCGCAGGCGGTCATCACGGGCTCATTCTCCATCGCCCGGCAGGCCAGCAGCCTGGGTCTGCTGCCGTCGCTCACGGTGCGCCAGACCTCCGACAAATCGGCGGGACAGGTTTACCTTCCGGCCATCAACGCTCTGCTGTACGTCGGTGTGGTGGTGCTGGTCATGCTCTTCCGGTCCTCCCAGCGCCTCGCAACTGCGTACGGCATCGCCGTCACCGGCGCTCTCGTCGTTGACACCACCTTGCTGCTGATCGTGGCGCGCGCCTTGTGGCGTTGGCCCGCGTGGAAGCTGGTGCTGGCGGGAGCGGCGTTCGGTGGGGTCGAGGCGATCTTCCTGTTCGGCAACCTCACCAAGGTGCTGCACGGTGGTTGGTTGCCCCTGGCGATTGCGGCCGCGCTGTTCATCACGATGACCAGCTGGCAGCGCGGCCGGGACTTGGTGACCGCCAAGCGGACCGCCAAAGAGGGTTCGTTGGCCGATTTCGTTGCCGATGTGCACACGATGAGTCTGCCGCGCGTGCCGGGCACGGCGGTGTTCCCCAACCCGTCGAAGGACACGACGCCGCTGGCGATGCGGGCGAACGTCGACCACAACGGCATCCTGCACGAGCAGGTGGTAATCGTCTCGATCGAGCGTCACACGGTGCCGCATATCCACGGCCCGGACCGGGTGGAGGTCGATGACCTCGGCGACAAAGAGGACGGCATCGTGCACCTGACGATGCACGTCGGCTTCTCCGACCGCCCCGACATTCCTGCGGCATTGTTGAATGCGGCCGATCTGATGCCTGTGTGCGGAGTGACCCTCGACCTGACGAACGTGACCTACTTCCTGTCGCGCGCGTCAGTGCAGCGAACCAATGCGCCCGGAATGGCCGGGTGGCGTAAATCGATCTTCCTGACGCTGGCGCACAACGCGGCCGACCCGGCGCGGTACTTCAACCTCCCCGTCGAGCGCACAGTCACGTTGGGCTTCCCGATCGACCTGTGACCGAAGCGGCGTGCGTCCAGACGTGCCCCCGGCATGATTCGAACATGCGACACCCGCTTTAGGAGGCCGAGTTAGTCGGTCAACCACTACCGACCGGCGGCGACCGACCACCACCTTTGGACGACCGAAAATGACTGCATAGCAACACTTTTCAAAGGAATTGCAAGTACTCGAACGGTCGCGTTCGGTCGGCGTCCGCGAGTCTCCAGAGGCGGTCGGCGGGGCGTGGTGGCGGGGTTTTCGCGGGGTTTTCGTAGGAAGCGAGGTGCTTGAGATCAGATGTCTTGGTCGACACGGCGAAGGATGTTCGCGAGCAGGATGACGGCGTCGGCGGTTATGCCTGCATCTCGTCGACTCGACGGTTGATGTTTAACGGCCTGGGCAAGCACGATCACCTTCTTGGCGAGGCCGCGTACCTCGACGTTGTCTGCGCCGCCGAGTGACTCCTCCACATATCGTTCGAGCCTTTGCTTGATGTTGGCGACGGGCGGCTCTTCTTCATCCGGCCGAAGGTGGCGCTTGGGGTCGTAGACAGTCCCACTCAGCGCTTCCAACACGGCCACGGCGCGATTGCCGACGTCCCGATAGTCCTGAGGAGTAGAGGCTGACCGGAAGCGGCGCTTGAGTTCGGTGAGCTCTGCATCGACCGCCGTCCAGCCAGTAGCGGAGTGCGGCGAGACACCTTCGGCTACGACTGCCCCAAGCTGTATCTCTTCAAGTCGGTCAAGTTCTGTTTCGACCGGGCCAAAAAACTCGTGCAGCATCTCACGCCTCGCCTGCCACGAGTTGTGACCGTCGTGGTTGAGCCAGTAGGTGCGGAAACCCCCGAAGTCGCGCCAGGGCAACCTGAGGTCGATTCCATGACGGCCGAGAACTGACCGTAATGCCCGTTGTGCCGCCTCAATCTGCGAGTCGCTAAATGTTTCACCGCCACCGGTCCCGTACTTCTGTAGTTCTGAATGCACGAGGTGTGTGAGCGCAATCGCGGTATCGAGGTCGTCATCGTTGGGAAGTGGACCCGCTCGAAGTTGGGCGAGCACGTCATCGCGCAGAACCCGGGTCGGTGTACCGAACGGATTCGTGGGTGAGTGGTCATCACAAAAGAAGTCATCAAGATGCACAGTGTTCAGCCTGCCAGCACTTTCGCCGACAACAACCGTCAGGCTTCGAGGTGCTTGGCCGAGGCCAGAGCTGAGGCGTTGTCACACTACAGTCCGCTTCATGGCTCAGACACATACGACGACCTGTTGGAGTTGCGGGCTAAGCGCATGCATGGACGAGGTGGGCCGTTACCAGTGCCAGCGGTGGGACGAGGACTATCAACAATCCATGCAGTCGATTGACGCCCACGTGTTCGCCTGCCCCAATTGCGACATGCCGACCATCACAGCTGAGAACGCGGACGAAGACGGCTATGAAGAGATCGCTGTCGGCGCGGCCGGGAAAGAGTTCCCAGATGTACCCAAGCACATCGCGGCTACCGCGACCGAGGCTCACCGCTGTCACAGCATCTACGCGCGTCGCGGATCGATCGTCCTTGCGCGGGCTGTCCTGGAGGCGACCTGCAAGGACAAGGGCGTCACCGATGGGACGCTGCAGGCCAAGATCACCACGATGCATCAGAGGGGGCTCATCCCGGACCTGGTCCGAGACGAAGTCACCGAGCTGCGGCACGCTGGCAACGCGGTAGCTCATTCCGACGATGTCGAGCCGGTGTCCGAAGCCGAGTCGGCGCAGTCGCTCTCGCTGATGGACGACCTCTTGCTCGACGTCTACCAGCGGCCCGCAAAGGTCGCACGGTTAAAGGAGGCGCGTGAGGCTGCGAAAGAATCTAGCGCCAAAGGCGAGTCCCAGGGGGCCAGGTAGATCGCATCCTCCTGGCAGCTCGAGTTGATCTTGGACGACTACCCAGGACCGAGCTCCCCGCCCAGGAGACACACGGCTACGGCCTCGGACCGCGTGATGGTCGCGCGCTTTTAGCGAAAGTTGATAATCACCTGTTTTGAGAAAAGGACTTTCCGGCGTCGAATGGCGGTCTTCGAACATCGTCGGTAGCGCTCGGTCGAAATCGGGGTATAGTCCCTAGAACAACCGAATAAGTTCCACCCGCTGGTCCCGGACGGTGCATTCCAGCACCTACGTAGAAGGGCGCAAGCGGCTATTACAAAAACGTCAGAGGTACAGGCGCAGTAAGTAACGACCTTCGCATAGGTCATTACGAGGCTCGCCCCGGGCCGGACGGCGTTCGTAGCCGAGCAGTGGCAATCGACCATCAACTATTTGTTGCTGGGTGGGTTGCCGTGCTGCTCGGCTTTTCAATGCCCTGCGGTGTGGCTCTTGCCCTGCAGGAAGGGCGAAAGCCATGCTAGAGAACCAGACACAGCCGCACCAGTTCCTCGGGTATTCCGAGGCCGCGAACTACCTGGGGGTGACTCGTAGGCAACTCGAAAGGTGGACGCGGGAGAGTCGCGTCCCGCATACGAAGTTTCCGCAGCGGGTCGTATTCACGACAGCGCAGCTAGACGCCTTCGTTGAGTCGTGCTCCGTCGAGGTGGCTTGATATGGCGAGCGAAGGTACACATTCGCGTATCGAGCGAATGATCCTCGAGGGCAAGACGCGGGGAGAGCTCGACCGAGTGAAAATTCCAAGCCGTCTCCGGCGTAAGGGTGTCGATACGAGCGAGCATCCGGAATACGGCGAGCCCGATATTCCCGAGAAAGCAGCAGATTTTTAGCTTTCGGTGAAATAGTCTCGGCGGGTCGTACCCGAAAAATAAATCCGCGCACCACCCGCCGGGACCCTATATTTAAAGAATGAGCGAATCAAAGGAACGGGTTAGGCCC
>JAABUM010004843.1_pt1 | contig 14761 bp, 18 predicted proteins | sample 5559161 | NCBI WGS metagenome assembly JAABUM01 (sample SAMN10711868, study PRJNA513369) | rock metagenome | isolation source: Antarctica rocks | place: Antarctica: Victoria Land, Siegfried Peak nord
GGCCAGGATCGAAGCAGCCCATGTCGTCCACCGCCACTCACCGATCGGATACCCGTGACCGTGACCGGGCCGGGGCTTGCGGATGGCTGGCCCTTACGGTCGGGCGTGTCCACCACTTGGAATCACGGCCCATCTGACGACCTGCAGGCAATTCCTATCCTGTCCTTGACGTCGCGGGGCTCTCTGTCTATATTTTGGCGGTTCAGGTGACCTTCGCCTCTGCTCCGGACTGCTCCGCGCTGATTAAAATGAAGGAATGGTTAGACGGTTGCGGGTGTCCCTGGTCGGCGTGCCGCTGATGGCGATTGCGCTCGTTGGCTGTGCATCGATGACCGGCTCCGGTCATTCGGGGATGATGGGCGGTGGGTCGCGGTATCACTCCGCCGCCCTCACTTGTTCCGCTCCGACCTCGCTACCGGGGCGGACCGTGCGGGTGGAGCTGGGCGACATGGGGATGACGCAGATGATGGGCGGCACCGCCCCGATGGGGGCGCAGATGCGTCTGCAGGCCACGCCCGCCACCGAGCCGGCTGGCCCGATCAGCCTGGTCGTGTCCAATGTCGGCTGGCGCACTCACGAGCTGGTCATTTTCCCGCTAACGGCCGGTGCTGTCGCGGGGCAGCGGGTAGCGGGACCGGGCGGGAAAGTCTCCGAGACCGGCAGCATGGGTGAGGCTTCCAGCAGTTGCGGGAGCGGAGCCGGCAACGGCCTGGTCTCGGGAACTGTGGGTTGGGTGACCGTGACTCTGGCGGCGGGTCGCTACGAGTTGGTGTGCAACCTGCCCAACCACTACGCCGACGGGATGCACCAGGAACTGACAATCAGTTAGACGCGCTATCGGCCATGGATAGCGGAGGGCGACACTATCGCTGCGTCCAGGCGCCTTCGGGCCTGCTCGGCGACCGGGGCGAGGTCGGTGGCGGAACGCGCGGTGTTCTTGATGGCGCGGACCGTCACGTTCGGTCCATCACCTCGGCCAGCACGCGCCGTTCATCGAGCGCCTGGACGACAACGTTGCAGGGGCAGCAGCAAACCGATCGGGGCGTCGATGTCGATGACCTTGTGGGCCGAGGCTGGGTTGCAGGTCTTGTTCGAGATGGCGAGAGGGTGAGACGGCGCGAACTGGTGGCCTGGGCCGCAAGGCGCCCTTCCGGCTAACGCGACGCGGTGCCTTTCAAGGTTGCCTACGAGCCGCAGACTGGCGGGTCGTGGGCAGAGGTGAACTCGTCCGCTGTTGCGTGTGACTTAGACCGTATGGAGTGACTGCTCGCTGATTGCGGGTGGTTGCTGGCCGGGGCCTCGCTCACGCAAAGTCGTGGGTTGCCGAACGCGGTCCCGCGCTCGGCCTATCCATATGTGTGAGGAGGCCCCGGTGTTTGGTGAGCGTACGAGTGTCGGTCTGGATGTGCATGCCCGGTCGGTGTCGGCCGCGGCGATCGATTGCCACAGTGGGGAGCTGATCAAGGCGCGGTTGTCGCCAGCGTATGAGGATGTGCTGGGTTGGGTCGCCAGCCTGCCGGGGCCGTGTGCGGTTGTCTAGGAGGCCGGTCCGACAGGGTTCGGGCTGGCCCGGGCGCTGAGCGCGGCCGGGATCCGGTGCGAGGTGGCTGCGTCCTCCAAGCTGCACCGCCCGCCTGGTGACCGGGTCAAGACTGACGCCCGCGACGCGTTGTTGCTGGCCCGGTTACTGCGCCTGGATGAGATTGTGTCGGTGCGGGTGCCGAGCGCGGGGCAGGAGGCCGCCCGTGATCTCGTGCGGGCACGGGAGGCGTCTCGTTCGGATCTGATGAGGGCCCGGCATCGGTTGTCGAAGCTGTTGCTGCGGCAGGGCATTGTCTATACCGAGGGCAAGGCCTGGACCCAGACCCACGAGCGGTGGCTGGGTCGGCAGCGCTTTGACCTGGCCGGCACCCAGGCCGCGTTCGACGACGCGTATGAGACCGTGGTGCTGGCCGACGCCCGCCGCGACCGGCTGGACGAGAAGATCACCGCGATGGCCGGCGACTGCGAGTTCACGCCGATCGCTCGGCGGCTGGCCTGCCTGCGCGGTATCTCCACCCTCACCAGCTTCGCCCTGGCCGTCGAGATCGGCGACTGGGACCGGTTCACCGGCTCGAGCATCGGCGCCTACCTCGGGCTGGTACCCAGTGAACACTCCTCCGGGCAGTCCCGCTCACAGGGGGCGATCACCAAGACCGGGAACACCCACGTGCGCCGACTGCTGGTCGAGGCTGCTTGGCACCATCGAACCCCCTACCGGCCCAGCCCGGTGCTGCAGCGCCGGTGGGACCTCGCACCAGGCGCGGCCCGGGCCCGCGCGCACGTCGGCAACCAGCGACTGCACCAACGCTGGGTCACCTACAACTTGCGCAAGAAGCGGCCGGTGATCGCCAATGTCGCTATTGCTCGCGAGCTGGCCGGCTGGTGCTGGTCCCTGGCGGTGATCACCGACTGAACCGCCCACCCCGAAGCTGACCGTGGGGGTCAGCACGCCGGGACCGCAGCGCGAGGAGCAACCCGCCCCCGGGCTATGAGCAGCCCCAGATCGCGAGTCGATCATGACGGCCACGCTCGTTCTTAGACCAGCGGCACGCTCCAGCCGAACACACGGTCCTGCGGTAACCAACCCGCGCATATCAGCCTCGCCCACGCGTCGTTCCCCGACACGCTGGACCCCGACAGCCAACCCCCACGGTCTTATCAGCCTCTCCCGCACGCCCGAACATGACGACGTCCTCACCGACATCAAGGCCAAGCCGTCCGGGTGGCCTACAGCCAGCCTTGACCCCGGCTCCGCGCGCCTCCAAGCGCAGCGAGCGGGAGCCCCCTGATCACCTCGTCCTGACCAGAAATGATCAAGGATTGATCCACCCTGCGCACCTTGACAAACGTCGCTCCATATCAGCCCTGATGCACCGCGGGGTCTGGTGATCTTGCGTAGCTGATCTTCGTTTTTGGTTTGGGGTGTTGGGGTGTTGGGGCGTGGGCGGGCCGCCGAGTCTGCTCGGCGTTTCCACTGATGTCTCCGTCGGGCCTGATGGCGGTGGACGCGTTCATGCTGGGGCTGGTGGTCCGGTCGCCGCGGTGAACAGTCGCTGCCAGTCCCCGGCCCAGGGCCAAGCGGCGGGCAGCCGCAACGTGCCGCGCCGGGCGGAGCGGGTGACGCGGGCGGCGACGCTGATCAGCTGGCGGCGGACGGTGGCGGTGGTGGCTTTGGCGATCAACAAGACCGCGGCACCGAGGAGCGCAGCGATGCCGGCGATGCCGGCCACAGTGCCGAAGGCGTACGCGTTGAGCAACAGCCCGCGCAGCGGCTCGCCCTTGAACATCGTGTCCACGGTGGCGCCCAGCTTGGTGTCAGCGGGATTGGTGTGGGCCTGGGCGCTGAAGTCGGCGTAGGTCGTGCCACCGCCGACCTCCTTCGGGTGCACGGTGAAGAATGGGTCGGCGTAGGTTTCGGCCTGCGCGCCGGTGGTCAGCTGCTGACCGGCGTACTGGCGCATCGCAGCACGGTCGGCGCCGGCAGTCACCGGACTGCCCTTGGCCGGGACGCGGATCTGCTGGGCAGCGAGCTGGGTGTGTGCCTGGTCGGTGACCAACTGGTGCGCCCAGGTCAGCAGCGAACCCGCGACGATCGCGCTGGCCGCGAGGGCGAGCCCCAACCAGCTGATCAGAACGTCAAGCATTCTGCGGTGCATGGCTGTTCCCTTCGCGGTAGCGACGGCCATCGAGGTCTCGGTCACCGGCTCGGGTGGCGTGTCCTCGCCCGGCTCCGGACGGGTGGGGTTGCTGTATGAGAAGCCCTCCTTCGTTCTCGAACCGACCGATCGGATCGTCATACGCCGCTTGTGGTTCGGTTGGCACCAGGATCAGCGGGTCTGGGCAACGTCGAGCTGGTCAGCGACCGGTCGCCGGGGAGAGCGGCCCCGTGCCGGCTGGCCGGGGCGGGGGTAGCCGATCCGCAGCATCATCTGCGGATAGCTGGTCCAGCCCATCAAGGTCTGGACCCGGGCTCGGAAGGCGAGCAGATCGACGGCCTGGCTGAGCGGGCAGCTGGCCAGCCCGGTTCGTTCGGCCTGCAGCATGAGGCGCATCATCGACCCACCCGCGGCGAGCTGCTCGCGCGGCGTGTCTGACTCGGTCAGCACGACCGCGATCAGGGGACGCTCGTCGACGTCGGCCTGGATCTGCTCGCGGCCCGAGAGGCCGACCTCGAAATCGCGCAACGGTACGTCGGTATGGCGCGGGTGCCCGGCCGAAACGTGAGGTATCGCGGAGCTCGGAACGCCCTCGGTGTGCACGTCGGCGTCGCGCAGCCAGCGGGTCATCTCGGCGATGTACGCGGCGTCTCGTCGTTCGACCCGGTCAGCCCAGCTCACCGCGACGGCAAGGTTCAGCTTCTCGTCCTCACGGACCGGGAAATGGGCGTAGACGCCTTCCCCGTCGGCCGCGGCACGGAGTGCCTCGACCACGTCGTCGCGAACGGCACCAGGCTTGAAGGGGCGCCGTTCGCTGTATCGGCGAGCCGCCGCTGCGAGCATCTCCCGTTCTGCCGCGGTGCTCTCGTGCGGGTGCGGGTCGGTGAAGCTCGCCAGCAGGTCAGGCTGATCCGGATCGGGCAGCCGCTCGATGTGCAGCAGCCATCCTTCGCCGGCGAACGCAAGCTCGGCCAAAGCCAGCGCTGCCCCGCAACTGATCCGCAGCGAGTGACCGTCTGGGTCCGCGACGGGCAGCTGCCGGTCGCGGTCTGCGCGCAACTCCAGCCGGTCACCATGTAGTCGCCACGTCCAGGGTTGGGTGTTGTGCAACGACGGCGCCCGGCACGCCATGGCGACGACCCGTGACACGAGCCTCGGATCGAATGCCTCACCGGGGTTGGTTCGAGTCGCCGGATCAACTCCGGCTGCCCGACGCGACTCAACCCCGCTCACGAGCTGTCCTGCGCTACCCGTGGGCCCGCTGCTCGGCTGGTGCTAGGTGCGCGCCAGATCAGTCGATGCACGCCGAGGTGGCGGGGCAGCGCGCGCAGACCGGGAATGTAGGGCACGAAGATGAAGGCGAGGGTCAGCGCCGCCATCAGTCCCCAGACCAGGGCGTCGGCGTTGCCTGAGGTGGAGAACGGTTTGATCTGGTACCAGAAGATGTAGAGCCACATCCAGGGCTGGCCGGGGTAGTTGCCGGTCTCGTTCATCATCCCCCACTGATCGCCACCGAGATGATCGGCGCGGGCCTGGTCTTGGAGGTAGGCGCCGTCGGCGATCAGCAGCAGCGGCTTGGTCTCGTTGCTGGCATAGAAGGTGTTCGAGCTGGTGAGCAGGCCTTCCAGGCCTGCTCACCAGCAGCGACGGTCAGGAACCGACCGGCGAGGGCAGGGACGGGTCCGTAGGAGCCGGGCTTGACCTCGGCTGGGTTGCCGTCCGGGACGGCGGCGAGGGCGTCGGCGTAGGCGCTGGCCCACCTGGTCTGCTGCTCGCTGCTTGCACCGGTCCAGGTCTTGAGCGCCGCGGTGAGAGCCGGGTCGTTTCGGATCGATTGCAGGGGGGAGAGGACCAAGTCGCGGGCACTGTCGATCGGGATCCGAACTCCGGCCCACCGCTGCAACGCCAACGGGCCGAGGTCCTGTCCGGGGCCGGCGTGGTTGTAGGGCGCCCCGTAGCTGGCGCTGGTGCTCATTCCGGCCAGCTCCGCGGTGGCGGTGGCCACGACATCAGCTGGCGCCGCCTGCGCCCAGCTTGTGAGGGTGAGCGCCTTACGGTCAGGGGAGGAGAACACGGCCGCGAGCAGCACCGTCAGGGCGCCCATCACTACCAGCGCGACGACGAACTCCTTCACCAGGTCATAGGGCCGCGTCGGGAACAGATGCGAATCAGGTGTCCGGTCCCGGCGGGAGGCGGGCTTACGTATCGCCGTCATTGTGGGCTACCCGCCGGCTGTACGGCGCCCTGAACTGCCTCGCTCGGCATCGGCGTCGGCCCGGTCGGCACTCGCTGCTCAGTCACCGGTGCGGCGGTGGGGTTCGCGGCTGTGGGGGGCTGCGCGTCGAATGGTGGCACGACGCCGTGGCGGCGGACCAGGATCACGTGCAGCACGATCAGTACGCCCACGATCAGCGGCAGGAGCATCACGTGCCATAGCAGCATCTGCCCGGTGTCCAGGACGTTGAAGACGGCGCCGATGCCGACAGCGTTGAGGCCGTCTTTCGCCTGCCCTGCGGTCCACTGTGAGTCGAAGTTCGTCTGGGACAGGTAACCGGTGAACGCGGTGCCGATCGAGCCGAGGAACGCAACCGCACCGGTCACCCACGTCAGCCCGCGTTTGCCGCGCCAGGCCGCCATGAAGAACTTTCCCCACAAGTGGATGACCATGCAGAAGAAGAACAGCTCCACACTCCACAAGTGGGTCGAGTTCACGAAATGCCCGGCCGAGGAGGTGTGCCACCAGGCCGCGCCTTTGAGGGCCAGCACCAGCCCGGAGCCGATCACGTACACGAACGCAGCCAGACAAGCGACGCCGAAGACGTAGATCCAGGACCGCACGTAGGCCGGTTGCCGATCAGGTAGCAGCTGACCCGCGGGGACGGTGCGGCCCAGCCGAGTCCGGAGTCGAACCGTCCAGCTCCGTGACAGTTGCTGATCAGTCCTGGACATGAGGCGTCTCCCTTGAGGCCTGCTCGTCGTCATGGCTGCCCGGGAAGGGCAGCACCAGTGTCAGCGCGAACACGATGAGCATCAACACGATCACGATCAGGTTCGCCAGCGAGATCTGGATGACGCCCCAGTGCAGGAAGTGCGCGTGTCCGCCGAGCAGGGCGCCTGCGGCGATCACGAGGAACGCCCGATAGAGCAAGAGGACGGACGTGTCATCAGGACCTCCGGATTGCTCACCGGGGCTTGCCGAGCGGAACAGGCGTCCCGTTCGCCGCTGCGGCCCCGGGTGCAGCGGCGGTGAGGGGTGCAGCGGCGGTGACGAGCGGGGCGGTCGGGTTCGCGGCAGCCGCCTCGCGGGCAAGGAACGACCCGAGCTCGGCGATGGTGGTCATGAGCGGCGCGGGGAACACGACGGTGGTGTTCTTGTCGACGCCGATCTCGACCAGGCTCTGCAGGTTGCGCAGTTGCAGGGCGAGGGGGTGAGCCATCATCGTGTCCGACGCATCGCCCAACGCGGCGGCCGCCAGGGACTCCCCTTCGGCGTTGATGATCTTCGCGCGCTTCTCCCGCTCGGCTTCGGCCTGACGGGCCATGGCGCGTTTCATGCTCTCGGGCAGCTGGATGTCCTTCAGCTCTACCAGGGTGACTTCGACGCCCCAGTCGACGGTGGTGACGTCGAGGATCTTGCGGATGTCGAGGTTGATCTTGTCGGTTTCGGACAGGGTCTGGTCCAGGGTGTGCTGGCCGACGACCTTGCGCAGGGTGGTCTGGGCGATCTGGTCGATCGCCGCGCGCACGTTCTCGATCGCCACGACGGACTTTTCCGCATCGATCACCTTGAAGTAGGCGACCGCGGAGACATCGACGCTGACGTTGTCGCGGGTGATGATGCCCTGGGACTGGATCGGCATGGTCACGATCCGCAACGAGACCCGGTGCAGTACGTCGACGAACGGGATGATGAGCCGGAACCCCGGTGCCCGCTCACCGATGACGCGGCCCAGCCGGAACAGCACTCCCTGCTCGTACTGCTTGATGATCCGGACCGACATCGCAGCGCCAAGCAGGAGCACTACGACGACGACGATGACGATGGTGACGAGAATGGTCATGGTCATGCCTCCGTTCGGGAGGGCGGCGGCGGTGGGGGTGTTGTGCCGTGCACGACCAGCACCGGGCACGTTGCGTGTTCGGTGCAGGTGGCGCTGACCGAGCCAAGAAGCAGGCCGGCGAATCCGCCGTGGCCGCGGCTGCCCACCACGAGCATCCGGGCACCCGCGCTCACCTCGAGCAGGACCTTCGCGGGGTTGCCCTCGAGCACTGTTGTCAGTAGTCCAGGTGGGCTTTGTTCGCCGAATACCTCATCGACGGTCGCAGTGAGGATCTTGCTGGCGTCCTGTTCTGGGTTCCAGTCGGCTGGCATCGCCGCCCACCCTGCGCCCGTCGCTCCCCAGTCGGTGAACGGATGCCAGCACATGACCGCCTCGAGCGTGGTGCCTGTTGCCAGGGCCAGGAAGTGCGCCCAACGCAGCGCGTGCTTGCTCGGCTCCGATCCGTCGACACCGACAACGACGCGAGCGGTGGTGGCGGCGCCTAGGACGGGATTCACGGCTGCCGCATTTCGACCATCGGACGGAGCCAGCGCGGCGCGGTCATGAGAGTGAACGCCGGGGCGAGAATTTTATTCGGCCTGACAGCGAGCGGAGCGTTCATGGTGTCCCCGGGGTGCGGTGGTCACCGGCGTGTTCGGCGCGGAGCTGTCGCTCGCCGAGTTCAGCGGCGGACAGCTGATCTCATCCCGGACTGGCTGATCTTCTCAGCATCGTCGACGCTACACCCCGTGCTGCCTGTCGGGTCGGCGCAGATGCGAGCGTGAGGCCTGCCTGTCAGGTGATGTCGAGGTCCGGGTCACTGTCGGCGACCGGAATCGTGGTGAGGATGTGGCTCGCAGCTTGGTGTCGATCCGTGCCCGAGTCGGCGGCGCGCGCGTCGAGTTCCAGTTCGGCCTGGTCGAGGGTGTGGCCCCGGCCGATGAGCACCCCGCCGGACTGATTGATCGCTGACGCCGCCTGCAGTGTGGCCGCCGAGCCGGCATCGACGTGGACACTCAGATGCTGATCGAGGCTGACGTCAAGCCGGCGACCGGTCATCCAGCACAGGTCGGCCGCAAGATCGACGAACGCCCCAGGGACACCGGCGAACAGGACCAGTGATACGCGAGGAACGCAACCGTCATGCCCGGCACTCGCCGGGACGAGCATGAGCGAGGTGCGGATGTCACCAGCCTCAACATCGTCCTTGAACGCGGTGCACGCGCTGGGTGGATCGGTGCGAGCGATGATCACCATCAGGCCGAGATAGGACGCCACCGCCGCCCGGGCACCGGCCGCCAAGTGGAGCAGGCTCTCGGCGACTTCAGCGCCCGGGTCGTCGAGTGCTTCGGTGAGGATGGCCAGCTCGGCGGCCAGGGGCGCGTCGATTTCCACGAGGAGTGTGCTCCGCGGGCGCTCCCGAGCGCAGGCTAGGCCAGCCAGACGCCGCGCACAACAGGTCGCCGGTGCACGGTGAGGAACCCCAGACGCGAGTCAGGACCCGGCCCGTTTCTGTCCCCCGTCGCAACCGTACGCGGCGCCAACCGCCACGCGACAGCGCAAGCTGACGGACCCGGCCTCGGCGAGCGAACTCAGGGCTGGCTGTGGCGGGCGCGTGCGCGCCGAACCGCCTCGTCGACGATGTGCTGGGCGACGTCGGCCAGCTTGGTGTGTTCGCTCTGACTGAGCGCGCGAAGCCGGCCGAATGCCTCCTCGGCGGTGCCGCCGCCGCGTCCCCGCAGCAGGCCGATGGCTTGATCGATCACCGGCCGGGTCGACAGCGCGGTCTGCAGCTGGACGGTGAGCGCCAACGCCTGGGCCAGGACCTGGGCGTTGTGCACCGAGACGGCCGCAGGCTTGGCGAACAGCTCTCCGAGTTCGGCGGCGTGCTCGTCGAACACGTCCTTGCCGTGCGCGTAGACGTTGATCGCGCCGACCACCTGGCCGGGCAGCAGCAACGGCAGCGACAGCGCGCTGTGCACACCCAGCCGGCCGACCCGGGGACCGAACCGCGGCCACATCCTTTCCCCGCCCAGAGACCCAGAACGCACGGTGCGCCGCTCCAGAGCAGCGGTGATACACGGCCCCTCGTTCAGGGTCACGTACTGGATCTCGTCAATGTCTTCGACGAACGGTGCACTGGCCGCCAGGGCCTCGATCCGGTTGTCCGTGCGGTCCACCCGCAACAGGGTGACCCCGGCGCCATCCGCGCCGGGGATGGCGTGGGCCGCGAAGGTCGCCACCTGAACCAGGAGCTCTTGTAACCCGAAAGCGCCCGTGACCAGACCGGCCAGACCTGCGAGGCTGGCCTGCAGATGCGCCGCATCCTCGCCGGCCTGCTCCGCGGTCGGCGACCCGTCTGCCTGATTGTCGGCATCGAGAGCAACGCCGGGCATCGCGGTCCCTTTCACTCACAGTGCTTGCCGGGCTCCCGAGCGGACGCCGGGCTCAACGACGGCCCGCGACGGGATCGCCACGATAGTGCTCGGTTGACTATAACCGCGCCGGAGAGTTACCTGAGCGGTGCTGAGACCTGCCGGTCTGGACCGCATTCGTTCGCGCCTCGCGCCGCGAATTCGGGAGCGTCACGCTCACCGCCCAGAAGACGTCGCTTTGGCATCGCGTCCCATCTGGACCACGGATGACCGGCACCCCCACCCCCTTGTCCTACCTGACGAGGCGGCCAACGGCCGGCCGCGCCAGCAGCCGCTCATCGACGCGGACCTGGCGCTGCTCGATGCGTATTGGCGCGCCGCGAACTACCTGTCGGTCGGGCAGATCTACCTGATGGACAACCCGCTGCTCGCCGAGCCGCTGCGCCCGGAGCACATCAAGCCACGGGCACGCTTCACCAGATGATCGATCGGCATGTCATCGGCAGCGACGCCGATGATCGGGGCAGTCGAGCAGTTTGCGGCGCTCGAGCCGGTGGAGTGCGCGGAAGGTCATCTTGCGGGCCAGATTCCGGTAATACCGAAGACCACCAGAACGTCAGCCGCTCCAGTGTGGTGATTAGAAGTCATCCGTCACCCTTGACTCCGTCGGCGCGGCCGCAAATCTCAGCCCATCAGCCGATCTCGTGAGATTGCGGCGCGCGCTGGGGCCGTTGACGGCGCCGGTGCAGTTGACTGTTCGGCCCTTCGCTCGCCAGCAGGACGCTTCGTGCTCATCGGGGTCTCCTGTATTCAAGCGACCGTGACTCAGCTGCGACGGTGCGGCCAGGGCAATCAGCTGCGGAGACCTCGATGTGCCAACCGGACCGGCAGCGGTGCCACCGCAGGGTGCAATTCAGCGGTCCAACGCTGGAACTGCAGCACCAGGCTTGGGTCGGACTCCCGCAATACGCTCTCGAACTCGGCCAGCACCCGCCGGTCATGCTCGGATAGTCGCATCGCATGTCACCTCGTTCTCCAAGCTGGGTTGCCTGTAGCGACGAGCCGGGCAAGGACAATCGGTCGGTCGACCGCGTCGCCACGCCCGATCCGTGGCGAGACCGCCATCTTTCGTTCAGAGCATGAAGCCCGGATAGGCGTAGCCGGCTCCCCAGTACGGCGCAAAGGCGTAGTGGTTGTAGATGTCCTCGTGGTAGGCGCGCTCGTTGATCAAGGCGGGTTCGTAGCCCGGTGCTGCGGCGACACGGTCGCGCGTCTGGTTGATGAAGACATCGTCCTCGGTGATTCGGGTGATCGCGTCGACCGGAATGAACGACTTGATTTCGCCGATGCCGAGGAACCCGCCATGCTCGATGAGCATGAAGCGGACCTTGCCTTCGCTGTCGTCGATGAGCAGATCGTGCACCTTGCCGACGTCCTTGCCGTCCTTGTCCTTCACTTTCCGTCCGCGGATGTCGTTAGCCGCACCATCGATGATCTTGTCGGTGTCGCTCAGCTTGCTGAGGGTGTCGTTGTTCTGCGTTGTCATTGGAACTCCTGTTCCTGACCGGTGGATCGTGGGTGATAGAGAGGACATGTTGGGTGGTGGCGCCGTCGGCCCGGTGCTGAAAGCCGAGGACGCTCGTAAGCGCACCGCGGTCGCTGCGGGCCAAGACCCGGATGTGGTCGGCGCGAGCGCAGCGATTGACCTCACGCAACAGGCGGAGGAGCCTGTCGGCGACCGGAAGATCAGTACCGGTGAAGTCGACGACGACCACGGATCCTGCCGATCCCGGGACCGGACAGACTGGACGGCGGATGAACCGAACTCGGGCATCGGGCACACCCTATCCGGGTGCAATCCGCGCCGCAGTCGTTCCCCAACATGCTCAACGTCGCACCCAATGTCAGTACCGACGGCGCGCACCTGTCTTCGTCGTCGTTCTGAGCGAAGCGTCCATGGTGATCCCTGCGAGCGAAGGTCATCGGTGTGTTCGGCGCGGAGCTAATGCTCGGCGGGGTCAGCGGCGGACGGCTAACCTCATCCCGGACTGGCTGAAAGTCTCAGCACCACTGAGCCTACGCCGCTGCGCCCGCCCACGTCGAGGTGCGTTCACGGGGAGACCCACGAGTCGGTCCCTCGCGGTAGCCGACCCGGTAAGTTCGGCCAGAATGGCTCTCGCGCTGATGTGACGGTCCACGTCGAGGCGCGCCGCCCGGGCATCGAGTTCGCGATCGGCCCGCTCTGTGTGTAGCCGTGCCCGATCAGCACCCCGATCGATTGATTGGTCAGCGACGCTACGGCCAGACCGCTGGGCGTGTCCGCTTCCGTGGACAGGGTGCGGTGCTCGTCCAGGACGAACTCGGCCAGGGTCCGGCGGTCAGCCAGGCCAGGTCCGTGGCTAGGTCGATGAACACGCGATGTACCCGGTCGACCGCGCGGCCTATACGTCGCCACCGCAGACAGCGCCGACGTTGGGCATTGCAACTACCGGTTGCTCGCCGAGATTCTCACCAGCTACCTCGCCAGCCACACCAAGCAACCCCGTCGAGCGAGCAGCGGTCGAAGCCGGGCAGGCGTGGGGCGATTCCTCACCGCACGCGCTGCGCGCTCCGGCAGGTCAGCGCAGCGACGGCAACCCGCCGGCTGGTGGCAGCGTTGGACGACATCGGCTTCGAGCCCGAGGCAGTCAGCGAGGGACGAACCCGACAGATACTGCTGCATCACTGCCCGTCCGCGAAGCGGCCGCGAACAACCGTGAGGTCGTCTGCGGCGTGCACCTCGGGCTGATGCAAGGGCTGCTCTCCGAGCTGAACGCCCCGATCACCGCGCACCAGTTGGACGCGTTCGTCGAACCCAGCCTGTGCATCACCCGCCTCGCCGCACGCGACAACGACGGTGTCCGCATTCATCGCCGTGCAAGCTGACTGGGGCCGCGGATCTGGACTCGGTCTCGCCTGTGCGAACAAGCTTGCGGGCGCGCGTATCCAAATCAGTTAGTCGCCGATAATGGGTATTATCGGCTCGAACGTTTGGTCGATGCAGAAGGGCTTAGTTGAAGTCTCGGCCGCCTTGTTCAGCGCTTCGACTCGGCGGCGTAGAGCTGCGATGTCGTCGTCTGCTCGACACGACACGTAGAGCCCGTAACGGGAGCGTTGTCCGCGCGGCGGGGCCTGACCATCGGGGTCGATCAGGCGCAGATGCTGGCCGACACGGGCGAGACCGCTGGGCCCTCCTTCACAAATGCGCCGAGGACAAGGCAGTTACGCAGACGCATCGCGGGCCGCCGGTGCTCGCAGTGTCAGCTATTCCCCAAAGCGCGGCGGCTGGCTGCAATAGGGCATTCGCGGGCCAAATGTGAGCTGTTACTCGGGTGATGTCCTCAGCTGGGAGCGATGCATGGCGAGAGCCCGGTCGAAGGGATGCTAGCCGGCGTGGTACCGCAGTTGATCACCTTCCCGTCCGCGGCCGGGTTAGATCCCGTTCGAGTTCTTCGGCTTGCCCGGCGGCTAGGAGTAGCGCGGCGGCCAGTTGGCGGGCTGTGCCGGAGTGCATGAGGGCCACGAACCGGCTGTCTATGTTGGGGGGTTCGTTGATGACGCGCACGAGATGCGGTGCGCCGAGGCCGGACCACCTCGCCGCCAGATCAACCGTGATGTCCACCGTCTTGTCCTGCTCGCTGGTGGCGACAGCTTGCCGGGCGATGGGCCGGGAAACGCAGAAGGGGCCGTGCCCGCGGCGGTTGGGGTCGAGGTCGCAGAACGGCGCGTGTCGGCGGCTCACGATTGCGCCCGCCCGGCGCGCGTGCGGCCGCACGGGGACCGGACCTCGCCACCGGCCGCGAGGGCGACCAGGCGGGCTCCGCCGAGGCTGCGGCATTCCCAGGAGTATCGGTCCAGGCACGTGCCGAGGCGGCAAGTGTGCTTCGGGCAGCGCCTGCAGTCGGCGGCGGGGCGGCTCGGTCGGTGGTGGTTACTCTGTGCCATGGGTCGTACTCCTATGTAGGTAGGTGTGCGATCAAGGCCTCGGTCGGTGTTAGCCGCACCGGCCGGGGCCGCCCTGGTTCACCGCCAGCGGCGCCCAGGGTGCGTGTCGTATGGATGTGCTGCGGGGGCGGGCTCCTTCCTGGTCAGGGGTAGCGGTGCACGACCATACGCAGCAGGCCGCGAAGTGGGAAGCCAGCGACACCGATTTGCCTTGCGGTTGCAGGGTTTCGAACATCCCTGACTGCATGGGGATGGCAAGGCTGCTGGGCCGAGTGCCGGAGCAGGGTTGTGAGAGGACCAGAAGCGTCGGCCATGGCTCTGCCGCCGCGTGGGGGCCTTCCGGTCAGCGCTCCGCCATGTGTCCACATACCGACCGTAAGGTTTTTGTAAGCTCTGGTGCTGGGCTGCCGATGAGAATGTTGTGGCTCCGACGTGTCCAGCCGGCTTTCTGCGTGATTGGTATGACGCGCGGGCGCTGTTGGCTGCTGAGTGGACGCCTGCCATCGTTCTCGCGCTGCTGGACGGGCCGCTGCAGTACAAGGACATCCTCGCCGCAGCAGGTGCCGCGCGTCCCGGGCTGCGCTGGGGCGGGCGGCACCGGCAGTTGCACGAGAGCATCCTGAGCCGAAGCCTGCACGCCCTGACCCGCGACGGGCTGCTGGAA
>JAABUM010004844.1_pt1 | contig 14756 bp, 16 predicted proteins | sample 5559161 | NCBI WGS metagenome assembly JAABUM01 (sample SAMN10711868, study PRJNA513369) | rock metagenome | isolation source: Antarctica rocks | place: Antarctica: Victoria Land, Siegfried Peak nord
AAGGCCACCCGGTCGTCCTGCGAGTCGCACTGCCACAACGCCGTGGGATGGCCGGCGGCGAGCACCTTGGCCTCCGGCGCACGGGCGGGGAACGCACCGGGGTCCACTGTCGCGAGCCCGGCGCAGTGGGCCCCCAGGCCGACCCCCGGTTCCTCGGCGACGAGCAGCAGGTCAGCGGGGCCACCCAGCGGTGACGGCCCGGACAGCGCGAGGACGGTGGCCACCGGACCGGTCCGGTCGTCACCCGCACAAGACAGTCCGGTGAGCATCCAGCCCGGCAGGAGGGGGAGCGGCGCCCACACCGGGACCCGCGAGCGCCCGAGCACGTGGGGCAGTCCCTCAAGGCGGTGGTGTGCGTAGGGAACCACGCTGCCATGGGTGGCGCAGGTCCAGTCCGAGGACATCAGGCCGGGGGCGCGCAGCTCACCGGAGCAGCGCGGGCAGCGCGCAGGGGCCGTCATGAGATCACGGTCCGCTTGCCGCCCTGCAGGGTCAAGCCCGCCTTCTACAGCAGCGGGTCGCGCTCCACCGACCGCTCCACGACCTCGGTGACCCGCGTCGCCGGGGGGCGCTCCACAACCACCCGCCGCCGCGTGGCCCGGCGGGGCCGGTCGAGCGCCCCTCCCGCGACCAGCAGCGAGGCGACCACGAGGACGGCTACGACAAGAACGATCACGACCACCATGTCGGCAGTGTGCACGACGGGGCGGCTCAACGACAGGACCGTGCGGGTCCGCCGGTCAGGAGCCCTCGATGAGGTCCGGGCGGCCCGGCTGCTCTCCGCCGTGCGCCTCACCGTACGACCGCTTCGGGACCATGACCTTGCGACGGAACACGCAGACCAGGACGCCGTCCTGGTTGTAGCCCTTGGTCTCGACGTGCACGATCCCTCGATCGTCCTTGCTCCTGCTCTCGGTTGTGGCCAGCACCTCGGTCTGGCCGTAGACCGTGTCCCCGTGGAACGTGGGGAAGACGTGCTTGAGCGACTCCACCTCGAGGTTGGCGATGGCCTTGCCGGACACATCCGCGACCGACATGCCAAGCAGCAGCGAGTACACGTAGTTGCCGACGACGACGTTCCTACCCTGCTGGGTGGTCGCCGCGTAGTGGGCGTCCAGGTGCAGCGGGTGGTGGTTCATCGTGATCAGGCAGAACAGATGGTCGTCGTACTCCGTCACCGTCTTGCCCGGCCAGTGCTTGTAGACGGCTCCGACCTCGAACTCCTCGTAGTACCGGCCGAACTGCAACGCGACTCCTCGAGATGGTGGACTGACGGCCACCGCAGTGTCCTCCCTTCGCGACGTGCTGACCGGTGACGGGTCGCTGGAGCGGCCGCGCGGGCCGGCCCTGGTGCTCGTGGCCCCCTGCGGGACTCACCGTCCGGTCTGCGCGCCAGTCCAGACGATCGGCGGCCCATGGCCCTGTGCGTCCGCCACGTGTACGCGCTCTCCCGTCGGCCAGCGCTGCACATGCACCCGGAAGACGAACGTGCCCTTCTCCGGTTCAAGGCTGATCCGCACCAGCGGCGCGTCGTCGGTGGCCTGGGCGCCGACCCGCGCGAGCAGTGCGTCGACGGCGCGCCGCTCCGCCGGATCGACGTACTGCCACACGACGCTGTGCCAGATGACCGTGCTCGTGCCGGCCGGCAGGTCAGCCAGCTGCTGGGTCAAGAAGTCGAGGGCACCCGCCTGCTCCACGTCGACGGGCAGCCGGGCGGCGACGTCCAGGGCCCCTCGCAGTCGCTCCAGGCGGGCCGCCTGGTCCGCCCAGACGTAGGACGTCAACGTCAACCGGCCCTCGGTCGTGGTCGGGTCGATCGGTGACGGGTCGCAACCGCGCCGTTCGACGATCTGCACCCGGGAGTCGTACGGCGGGTGCGTGCCCTGCCACGGCTTGACCAACCGCACCGGGCTGGCGGCGTCGCCCAGGACGGTGCCCTCGGCGACGTCGTACCCGAACCGGTCGCAGCGCAGGAGCAGACCGGCCGAGGCGCCGATCTCCAGCAGCCGGACCGGTCCCCCGACCAGGGCGAGGGCGCCGTACAGCGCCGCCGCCCTGCCGACCTCGTTGGTTTGCACCGTCCGGGTCAGCAGCGGCCGCAGGGCGTCAGCGTGCGCGCGGCAGGCGCGTTCGGCAGCCGGCCAGATGGCTGCGACCGGGGCGGTTCCACCGACGCTCGGGTAGTGCAGCGCCAGCTCGGGGGCGCGTCGCTCCAGCACCAGACGGTGGAGTGCACCGGCCAAGCGCAGTGACACCACGCTGCCGCCCGGGGCGTGCAGGTGGGGAGCGAGCAGGTCGGCCACGATGCCACCGGCCACCAGGTCACCCGCCGCGCCGGTGAGCAGCGCCTCGGTGAGCGGGCTGCCGTGCAGCCCGCACTGCACCGCTTGGGCCCGCAGCCGGCCCTCGAGGTCAGTCACCTCAGGTCTGCCTGGGGGCGCGCCGGATCGCGCAGGTCGACGCCCTGCGTCAACCACCGCTCCTCGAGCGCCGCGCCGCCGTGCACCCGCTTCCAGGCCGCCTCGTTGGCGGTCATGGCGAGCAGCGGCAAGAAGCGGACCGGCTCCTCGTCGTCGAGCTCGAGGTCCGGCACCAGCCCCCCCGGTTCACCGACCAGGACGGCGGTGCAGCGGCTGCCGTCCCAGAGCGCCTCCCCGAGGTCGAGACCGGCGCCGGGGGCGAGGACCAACGCCTCGACGGTCGGGCTGGCGGCGAGGGCGGCAAGCCGGCGCAGGACGCTGTCCTGCAGGCCGCGCACGGACAGGACCAGCTCCGCACGTGGACCGTGCTGGGCTACCAGATCCGCTGCCGGGTCGGCCATCGGTGCCCGCGACATGCCCAGCGTGACGTAACGGACCAGACCCCCGACGTCCGGGCCGAAGCGCAGCACATCCACCCGCTCGCTGCCCAGGAAGCTCACGCCGGCCCGCCCGGTGTCCTGCCCGAGCACGCTGAGCAGGTGGGCCTCGACCAGCGTCAGCACCTGATCGCCGTCCACGCCGGCAACCTACCGACCGCAGGGGTCGTTGCCCTCCACCGCATGAACGGCCAGGATGCCGCCCATGAGTCTGGTGCGAGTACTGGTCGGCACGCGCAAGGGCGCTTTCGTGCTGACGGCAGACGGGTCCCGACAGGACTGGACCGTGACTGGTCCACTGTTCGGCGGCTGGGAGGTCTACCACGTCAAGGCGTCGCCGGTGGACCCCGACCGGATCTTCGCCTCTCAGAGCAGCGGCTGGTTCGGCCAGCTGATCCAGCGCTCCGACGACGGCGGCGGCACGTGGAACCCGGTCGGCAACGAGTTCCGCTACGACGGGGTCCCCGGCACCCATCAGTGGTACGACGGGACCCCTCATCCGTGGGAGTTCGCGCGGGTCTGGCACCTCGAACCCTCGCTGACCGACCCGGAGGTTGCCTTCGCCGGGGTCGAGGATGCCGGGCTGTTCCGTACCGGGGACGGCGGTGCGAGCTGGCAGGAGCTGCCGGGGCTGCGCAGCCACGGATCGGGCTCGCAGTGGCAACCCGGTGCGGGTGGGCTGTGCCTGCACACCATCCTGCTGGACCCGCGCGACGAGGCCCGCATGCACGTCGCGATCTCCGCGGCCGGTGTCTTCCGCTCCGATGATGCCGGGACCACCTGGCAGGCATCCAACTCCGGCCTGCGCTCGGGAGGAATCCCGGACGAGGACGCCGAAGTCGGCCACTGCGTGCACCGGCTGGCCCGGCACCCGTCGCGACCGGACACGCTGTACATGCAGAAGCACTGGGACGTCATGCGCAGCGATAACAACGGGGCCTCCTGGCACGAGGTCAGCGGCAACCTGCCGTCGGACTTCGGCTTCCCAATCGACGTGCACGCGCACGAGCCGGAGACCGTCTACGTCGTTCCAATCCTCAGCGACTCGGAGCACTACCCGCCGGAGGGCCGGCTGCGCGTCTACCGCAGCCGGACCGGCGGCAACGAGTGGGAACCGCTGACCAAGGGGCTGCCGCAAAAGGACTGCTACGTCAACGTGCTGCGCGACGCCATGGCAGTGGACTCCCTCGACTCCTGCGGCGTCTACTTCGGGACGAGCGGCGGTCAGATCTACGCCTCCTCCGATGCCGGTGACAGCTGGGCGCCGATCGTCAGCAACCTGCCGCCGGTGCTGTCGGTCGAGGTGCAGACCCTGCCGTGACCACCGTCCGCGTCGTGCTACCGGCGCACCTGCGCACGCTGACCCGGCTGCAGGGCGAGCTCGCGCTGCAGGTCACCGATGGGGTCACGACCGAGACGGTGCTCGATGCGCTGGAGGCCGCGCACCCCGTGCTGCGCGGGACGATGCGTGATGCCGTGACCGGCAAGCGCCGCACGTTTGTCCGCTTCTTCGCCTGCAGCGAGGACCTCTCGCACGTCCCGCCTGACCAGCCGCTGCCAGCGGCCGTCGTGGCCGGGAGGGAGCCGTTCCTGATCATCGGCGCGATGGCTGGCGGCTAGCTGTACTGACCAGGCGGTGTCCGCCGAGCCGCGCGACGCTCGGCCTCGTCGTCACGGCCCGGTAGGTCCGACCCGCGGAACGGCTGACCTACCTGCGTGAGAGGCGGAACTGCCGGTTGCGCTTGGTCAAGGCGCTCACCGCAGCGTCGAGCCGCTCGGTCAGCGCACCGACCTGCGCCTCGAGCTCGCCGACGCGACGGACCACGTCTGCCAGGCGCTCGCCGGTCGCTTCCGTCGCGGCCGGCGACGGCTCCGCTGTTGCGGCCGGCGGGGTTTGCGGCGCCGGCTCTGTTGTTGTGGAGGCCGGCGCGGTTGCCGATGCCGGCGCGGTTGCCGATGCCGGCGCGGCTTTCGATGCCGGCGCGGCTTTCGATGCCGCCCCAGCGCGCGCAGCCCGGTCGCCGTTGCTGGTGGCCGAGCCCGACGGCTTCGCCGCGGCCCGTGCTTGACGACCACCGGACGGCGCCGCAGCGGTCCGTCCGAGGCGCTTGGCTCCAGCCGTCGTGCTCTTGGCCGCGTGGTAGGCCTCGATGGCCTCCGTCGAGAGCCGGCCGCGGTCGCTGACCTTGATGCCGTTCTCCTTCGCCCACGCGCGTACGTCAGAACTTCGTGTCTCAGCCATGGTCATCATTCTGACAGGCCCTGGCAACCCACCTGCGTCGGCCCGCCGAGGTGCCTTGCGCCGCGTCATCCTTTGAGCTGGTAGGTGCTGTCTAGGCCGGTGACCTGCGGTTATGCGTGCTCAGTCCGCGGGGAGTCCGCAGCAGGCGCGAGCCAGTCGTCAACAGCGGCCCTCGTCCGATCCTCCGAGTCCGGCCACAGGTGCCCGTAGACGTCCAGGGTGATCATGGCCGAGGCATGACCCATGCGGTTCTGAACGACCTTGACCGACTCCCCTGCCTCTATGAGGGCCGAGGCGTATGAGTGCCTCATGTCGTGCAGGCGCAGGCCGGCCGCGCCCTGTACCCGCGACACCGCACGGCGCCAAGACACCAGCACCGAGTTGAGGCTCGCGGGTCGGGCGTCCGCGCCTCGAAAGACCAGGCCGTCCGGGCGGCCATACGCGGCGAGGTGGGCAGCCAGGACATCCGCCACCACCCCTGGCAACGGAAGGGTGCGGTAGGACGAGGGGGTCTTCAGCTCGACCAGCTCCCTATTCCGATTCAGCTGCCGGTTGACCACGACCGTCCTGCGCAAGAAGTCCACGTCGCCGACCTCCAGCCCGAATAGTTCGCCTGGCCTCAACCCGAGCCCCGCAGCAACTAGGGGAACCGGCTTGAGGTGGTCAGGCAGTTCGCGGGTCAGGGCCCAGACCGTTGCGGCACTGGGAATGGCCAGGACCTTGCGACGCGGCCGGGGCTTGGCGATACGCAGGCACGGCGTCCGCAGGATGAGCCGGTCCAGTTCCGCCGAACGGAAGACCGAGCGAACCGTGGTGTAGATCATTTCGACTGTGCTGGGGGCCAGGTGGGCACTGAGACTAGTGACGAGTGCCTGGACCTCGGAGGGCTTTACATCCGCGATCGGACGTTTCCCGATGGCCGGAAGGATGTGCACCCGCAGACTCGCCGCGACGCGGTCCCGCGTCTTGGGTCGCCAGGGCTGTCGCGCCGCCCACTCTGTGGCGTACGCCTCAAAGGTAATCTTGCCGGCGCGGGGGTCCACGTACTGGCCCGTGACCACGGCAGCCGTAACCTCGTCGAGCCAGCGCCGCGCTTGGACCTTGCGGTCGAAGTGCTTGGCGTGTTCCTTGCCGTTGCTGTCCCTGTAGCGGGCTCGCCAGCGCCCGTCCGGGCGCTTGGCAATGCTGCTACTTGCCACGTCTCCCCCTTGTGCTCGGAAACTTGATGTTGGCCGCGTCGATGTCGCCGCTCTCTAGGGCGGACTCAAGCTCCATGGCGATGTCGATCAACTCCATGACGGGTGACTCGACTGCGTTCTGTAAGAGGCGCACTCGATGCCAGTCCGTGTCATCTGCCAGGAACGGGTGGAGGATTTCAAAGGCCTTGGCGAAGTCCCGGTACGCCTTGTAGAGGAGTTGCTGTTGTAGGCCAAGGTCATCAAGGGCCGCTTTCACCACCTCCTGAAGTGCGGGTCCCGGCGGCACGAACATCGACTCGATCGGCATCCCGAAGACCTCGGCCATGGCCATTAACTCATCCACCCGGACAGCACGGGGAGCCCTGCCTTCGGGTGGACTCTCGATTGTGTAGAGGTCCTGTGGAGTGAGGTAACAGCCTCTGTCGGCCAGTGCGGCGCACATCGCGGGGCGTGACCAACCTCGTGCTGTTCGCTCGAAGGTCAGGCGAGCGCGAACATGGGCTGCTTCGTGTCTCCGGCGTCGCCGCTGGCTCGCTTCAGATTGATTAGACATCACTGCATCCTGCAGTGACAACTCGTCGCGGGTCAACGCAACCTTGGTCCGTCTACGAGGGCGGGAGCCGAGATGGCAGACGAGACCAACGAGTTGATCACCACGTCGCAGGTGGCAGAGCGGTTCCGCACGAGCGAGTCCACCGTCCGGTACTGGCGGTCTATCAAGTACGGACCCGAGGGTCGCCGCGTGGGCAAGCGTGTCCTGTACAGCCTGGCCGAGGTGGAGGCATTCTGGGCCAGCCTCGCGGAGAAGGCGTGACGTTTGAAGCGGTGACCGAGCCACAGCGGGGCGCCGGCACCTCCACCGACCAGAGCCATGACACCGCTGTGCCCGGTCTCGCGGGGAAGCGGGTGATGCCGGAACACTTGGACAAGCTGGCCCCTTCTTCTTCGGCCGAGCTCGTGAATTCGGATGCGGACAGCCACAAGGGCTGCATGCTTGACGTTCGCGTGCGGGAGGTGATCGCCCCCTGCCTGGACTCTTCTCGGGCCCTCTCGAGTGCGCCTGACTGCGCCCAGGGCAGCTCCGCCTGGAAGCCTCTCGACCTCGTCGTTGCACAGGGCACAGTCCGTCGCTTGCGGATCCGCGCCCAGCGGCAGCTGTTCCATACGGTGACCGCCGGGAGTTCTCCCGAGATGGGTCCGATCACCAGCGACGCCGACTCCGTGAACGTCCTGGGTTGGACGGAGCTGTGAGGGCCGACCGAGTGCGACGGCTGACCAACGGCCGGTGCAACCGCTGCCAACTCAAGTTCACGATTCAGGCCTTCGACGTGCACCGTGCCAAGAGCCTCTGCGCGTCTATGCCCAGCACGCGTGTCACCCGCAAGGCCCGCGCAGTGCGGCCGCAGCCGAGACGAGCTCGTGTCCCGAAGCTGACCAGGCCGGCGAGCCCCTGGCCAGGTACGCCGGCATCGGCAACGACAAATCAGGATGCTTTACGCGAGGCAGCTCCGGTAGTCGTGCGCTCGACAGGTCTCGCGCCGCGGACGACGCGCTGGAAGTGGTTCTGGCGTCGGATCGTCCTCGGCGGTGTCGCGTGGCTGGCGGCGCGACTTCCTCGCCTCACGCCTCGAGCGGTCTGACGTGGACAGCAGCGACCATGACGACCAGGCGGCGCGGCCCGGGCCACACCTGCGCCCGATGCCTGGCTTGAAGGGCCAGGACGCACAGGACGACCTGGGTCCCGCGATTGGGCCGCCGGGGTCCCGGCAGATCGCGACCGCCCACCGAGAGCTGCTGGAGGCCTCGGCCATCTCTGTGGAGTTCGCCCTCTACCACGGCGCGTACTCGGCGCTGCAGCCCGGCGATCTGCCGGCTGAGCTGGCGATCCATGCCTCTGCCCTGCCGGGCATGGTCTTCCGGTGGATCGGTCCGGACGGCCAGGCGCACTTCCAGCTCCGGCCCGACCGGCCGGACGGGGACGGCAAGTACCTGCAGGCTGCTGATGTCCAACTACTGAACGTGCTGCCGGGTCAGGCCCCACCGAAGCGAGTCCTGATCGTGAAGGGCACCAAGCAGTGCCTGGCTGCCCGCGTCTACGCGGTACCGAACGAGCTGGTCATCGGCATCCCGGGATGCGCGAACGGCATGAAGAACGGGGAGCTCCTGCCGGGACTGGAGGACCGGGTGGAGGACCTGCCGGTGACCGTGATCTTTGATGCGGGCCCGGCCACGAACCCCCAGGTTCACAGCAGCGCCATGGCGCTGCGCGACGCCCTACTGGCTGCCGGCGCTACGTCGTGTGCCTTCGCTGTTGTCCCTGGTGTCGGCAGCACGGGTCTGGACGACCACCTCGGCGGTCGCAGCCCGGAGAAGCGGGCCAAGACACTCGCCCGGATCGTCAACAGGGCTCAGGAGCAGCCGCCCAGGCCGTCCGTGAAGCCTGAGGACGCTGTCCTGGGTCGCCCTACCGTGGACGTGGGCCAGGACCGGCTCGTGGTCATCTCCGAGACGACCAGCTACATGCTGGACCGGTTCGACGGTGAGCGGCTGTTCAACCACGGTGGTGTCCTGGCCGAGTTGGTTGGGCACCATGTGAAGCCGCTGGACAAAAACCGCTTCGTAGGCCTGTTGGCCGAGGCCATCTACTTCTACAAGTGCACCGCCCAGGGTGAGCCGAAGCCCGCCTGGCCCGATGACAGGGTCATTGGGGCGGTGTGGGTAGCCGCTCAGGCCTTCACCCCACTAACCCGCATCACCAGGGTGCCGTTCGTCCGCCCCGACGGAACGGTGCGGCTGGAGGCGGGTTATGACACAGAGACGCAGTCACTTCTCATTCTGGACCCCGAGCTGCAGGGCATTGTCGTGCCGATGGTCCCAACTCCTGAGGATGTGCGGCGGGCAGTGGTCCTGCTGCTGGACGAGTGGCTCGGGGAGATGCCGCTGCATGAGCAGGCGGACCGTGCGAACGTTCTGGCACTGATCCTGACGCCGTTCCTGCGGGACCTGGTGGCGCTGGCTCCGCTGGCGGTGCTCGACGGTCTGATGATGGGCGTCGGCAAGAACCTGCTGGCTGACTGCCTGGCGATCGTGGTGACCGGCAGCAACATCGACCCGCTGCCGTTGCCTGGCAACGACGACGAGCTTCGCAAGATGATCACCTCGAACTTCGGGACGGGGTCGTCGATGTTCGTGTTCGACGAGGCCCACGTCCTGAAGGGTGCGAGCCTGGCCCGAGCCCTCACGGCGGTCACCTACAGCGACCGCATCCTGGGCTACTCCCGGATGGGCAGCTACCCCAACAAGGTCACGTGGATGGCCCTGGGCAACCAGGTCCAGGTCCAGGGCGACCTGACCCGGCGGGTCTACCGGATCGCGCTCAGGCCCACCGAGGCCGACCCTGAGCGGCGCAAGGACTTCAGCAAGCCTGACCTTCGCCTGTGGAGCCGCGACAACCGCAAGGAGCTGGTTGAGGCCATCCTGACGCTCATCAGGGGCTGGTTCGCTGCCGGTCAGCCAGAGGCCCCCATCACCATGGGCTTCGGGAGCTTCGAGCAGTGGCAGCGCATGGTGGGGGGCATCGTGGCCCACGCCGGCCTCGCGGACTTCCTCGGCAACACGCTGTCGTGGCGCAGCGAGTCGGACTTCGACACCACGTACTGGCAGGACCACCTCCGCGACGTCGAGAAGCAGTTCCACGTCGGGACCCGCTTCAAGATCAAGTGGGTCGTGAAGGCGATGAAGGCGAACCTCATCGAGGAGTGCCCCCCGGGGCTCTACGCCTACGACAGTCCCGCCTACTCGCGTCAGCTGGGTCAGGCCTACTACAGGGTCAAGGACCGGTGGTTCGGCAACATTCGCCTGGTCCGTGACGGCAACCCAGGTTCAAACGGTGCCTCTGGAAGCGTGAGTGCCTGGAAGATCGAGACCAAGGAGCCCCACCACGGATCGGAGGGACCGGAGGGATCGGAGGGATCGAGGATCGCCCCTCCCGGAGTTCCTGACACCAGCCCTCGTCCTGCCCAGAAGGCCCAAGGCCGCGTCTCGACCTCCCGTGCAGGTCGGCGGCCTTCGTCGAAGGTCACCTCCTATCCCTCCGATCCCTCCCGACCCTCCGGCCCGCCCCTGAGTGTCGTGTGGGTCGAGGACTCGAAGAAGCAGATGGTCGAGCTGCTCCAGCAGCTGGGCAGCCGGAGCCTCCGCAACAAGGTGCCATTGCTGGCAGCTAGAAGGCAGGAGAAGAAGCGCACCAGCCGCAACCGCGAGATCAACCGTGCGCTGAGCCTCAGCGGGATCATCAGGCCGAACTCGCAGCCGTGGGCAGCCGCGCAGGGCAAACGTAGTTTCGCTGAGCTGGCCGGTGGCCGTGCTTCCCCGACGAGCAGCCGCGCATGACGCTGGAGGCCTTCCGTGCTCGCGTGACGCCGCTCAGATCGATTCTGTGTCTACGCCGAACAGTGATACAAGCTCATCGCTGCAGGGCTCGCGCCCACGGCCTTCTATGAGTGAGCCCGCGGTGCCCAGGCTGACCGGCGCGCAAGTCGAGGCTTTGCAGATCGCCCGGGTCCTCATCAAGCTGGGCATGCCGGTCTTCGCCGCCGCTCCGTCCCTCGTCGATGGCGTGTGGGACCCATCGGGAGGAACCGGAGCCAACCGGGGCCGGGGTCTGGGCTATTGGCTTCCGCGGGGCTGGCAGATGACGACACCGGACCTGGGATGGCTGGACCCGTCCGCACCGGGCTTCGAGCAACGGGCATGGCGTCCCGGCTGGGCCCTGTGCATGGTCACTGGAGTAGGTCTAGACGTGCTGGATGTCGATCCCCGTCACGGCGGTGACGACAGCCGCACAGAGCTGATTGAGCAGGGCCTGTGGCCGACCTCGGAGGTCTTGGGGATAGCCACGACTCCCAGCGGGGGGACCCATGAGTTCATCCGCAGCCTGAGCCTCCCGTCCAAGACCGGCTTCCGGCCCGGGCTTGACTTCAAGGGCGGCACCGACCAGGGGCGAGGTCGGGGCTTCGCTTTCGTGTCACCAACGATGCGGCGATCGAAGTCCACCCAGGAGCTCGCCTCCTACGCCTGGACAATCCCTGTGACCCGTCTTGGTAATGCGACGGAGACGACCGCCCGGGTGTCCTTGAGGGAGGTCCTCACCGCTGGCCAGCCTGCCTTGACCGGCCCTGCTGCCTCGACCCCAGACGGTCAGCCCGACTGGGTCGAGAACGAGGCCCAGGACGTGCCTTGTGCAGCCGTCCAAGCCCAGGAACGAGTCTTCACTGCCGCCCTTGAGGTCGAAGGCAAGCACACGACGGTCCTGCGACACGTCCTGTCCCTGATGCGGAAGCGCCAGCAGGGTCACCGGGGGGTGGCAGCCGCTCTTCACCTATTACGCAAAGCCTTCGTCGAAGGTGCGGAGCGTGACTCCAAGCCAGAAGCCGAGCAGGAGTTCGACCGCCTCGTCACCGGTGCGTGATCAAAGCTGCTACCTCCGAAGGAACCGACGCCCTATGCCGCTTGCACGTGTGACATCAGGGCCATAAGCCGCACCATCGAGAGCGGCACAGGACTCAGCACCGGGACGGCGAGGACCACCGAGGTCAAGGTCCTCCGGCACCTGCTCATGCGGGTGACACAGCGGAGGAGCTGGATGGTCAAGGGAGAATCACAGCGAACCATAAGCGTGAGCATCGATGTGCATCAGCCCACCGTGAACAAAGCTCTCAACAGACTGATGGACCGGGGATGGCTGACAAAGAAGGGAAGTCCGCGAAGCCGACACATGACCTACCTACTGCATATGCCAGGAACGCTCGAGGAGTCTTCAACAGACAACACGCAGACAGCCATGCGCGAGGAGTTATCAATAGAAAACACAAAGACGGCAGGTACTTCTATTGATAATCCCATGCGTGCCTCGGTGCATCAGTTGTTCGGGGCTGGCGGTCTATCAGGGGCAGTCATGGACACCTTCGCCTGCTTGTCGGAACAGTCAAGGCCGGCAGGGCGATTCCGGCTCGTCCGGGTCAGGCCGGGCAGCCAGCGCTCAGACCTGTTGACGCACCCATACCAGGGAGTGAGGCAGATCCCTCGTCCCATGCCTGGCAATAAGGGACAGACAGCTAGGGCCATAGCAACGCGAGTCCGAAGGAGCCCAAGCACGATCCAAAGACACCTTGAGCGGCTCGAGCGCGATGGCTTGGCCTTCCGCAATGGCAAGCTGTGGTGGCGGCTGCGCTTTGACCCAACCGCTGTCGTGGAAGATCTCGGCGTTGAGGACACCGCCAGCCGCAAAGGCAAGGAGTACCTACGGCAGCGTCGGGTCTACTGGGCAGGGCGGGTCGATCAAGACGGCCCCCCGACCTTCGGACGTGACGTAGATGAGGACGGCCACCAGATCTATGTGGACCTGAATACAGGCGAGGTCCGGTGGACAGATCGTCAAGCCGGCACCAGCGGTAGAGACGACGGCGGACTCCGCCAGTGCTGAACACGACACGCTATCGACGCCGGGCCCTGGCAATCGCTTCAGGCAACGGACCGCACCTGTCGAGGCCACTACTGCCATGCGCCATGCTGCCGGCGGACCCTGACATGACAGGGACCCTTTACACGTTAAATGTCCCGTGTTGGTCGCAGCCCTCGTACCTGCAGTCCTGGGGATGAATCACCAGTGTCGCTGGCCCCTGACAGCTTGGCCAGTCTGCCTTCGGGTCCTTAATCAACTTGGGTGACGTGACTCCATGCAGGCTCATCAGCGCTTCGACGATGTGCAACGCAGTCCGGACCGAGGGGACATGACCCGCTAAAGCTTGGGGCCAGACTGCTTGCAGCAAAGCCATGAGCCGGGCTTCTCCCACGGCCCGCAGCCAATCGACGTCCTCAGCCACCCGCTCTTCCAAGGCCTTGTTGATCATCCGGCTGACGGTGCCGCGGTTGGCGATGTTCAAGGCGTCGGCGATCTGCTGGCAGGTGTGTCCGGCGATCTTCATTTCGACCGCACGCGCACGCCGGTAGTCCGCAAGGGCCTTGTTGCGGTGCTGCCCTCGGGGAAGCTCAAGAACCTCTGCAGCGCCGAGCGGAGTGGACATGCCCTGAATGATCCTCGTCTTCGTCGTCAACCGCACGACCTTGCGGGTGAGCAGGCATCGCAGAGGAGGCATCTCGCGTCTGACCACTTGCGCCTAGATGACATGGACGAGAGGTACATGCACCCCGTCCAGGCCGAAGGCGTCCACTGGCATAATGGCCTATGCCCTCGCCCACTGGACTTCACGTCGTCGAGACCGACAGCGGCACTACCCACCTCGGCGTCCCGGTGGTCGCCGGTGACTATCTGCAGGTCATGACGGGCCTTCGAGGTCGTCCTGTCGTTCTGCACCGTGATGAGGTGGAGAGCATCACTGCTGCCGAGGGGCATCCCGACGTCGAGTGGGGTCCGGACTCGTCACGAGCCCGAAACGCCGCCTGCAGCTGGCCGCACTCCCGGGGGCACTGATGCCATACAGCCTTCCGCGCCGGTGGTGAAGGTGCGCAGAAGGAGATCTCCATGGCTTTTGTTCGACCAGTTGAAAGGCCTGCTTGGCACGGCGAAGAAGGCCGCCGCCGACCAACCGGACCAGGTCAAGTCTGCCCTGGCGAAGCTTGAAGACGCCGTTGACAAGCAGACCGGCGGCACGCACCACACCCAGATCGTCAAGGCCGGCGACAAGGCCGAGCAGTACCTCAACATGCCGCATGCCCCTGAAGGCGCCCGTGGCTGCTTCGCCGGTCCACTGGTTGAGGAGCGGTCGATGTCACGGCTGCTGTGGTACAGGTCGTGCAGGTCCAACTTCAGCCTCATGGCCGTGACCCGCTCACCTCGCAACCGCTGCTCCTGCGGCATAACGCGTTGCGGCTAGCAGCCCATCGCCGCCGTTGTTAGCGCTCGCCGGCAGTTAGCTGCGCCAAAACGTGCCGGACCTGCGGGCCTACCACGCCCGGGGTTTCTACTTCGAGCCCGTTAGCGATCTCGAAGTTGTGGGTGGCCTGTGCCGACTGGGGGCCGTACTGGCCGTCCACAACCAACGCGTAACCGCGCTGGATCATCTGCCGCTGCCAGACCTTGACGTCGCTACGCGTCTGGTTGACCAGGGCGACGGTGAAGTAGGACTCGTCTTGGCCAGCCGTAGTTGCCGGCGCACTAACCGGCGCCGGCGTGTGCACGGCCCTCTCAACGGGGGCGGTGGTGCCGGTCACGGCGTAGCTATTCAGCCCGAGACGGGCTGAGCACGCCGGCCAGGGTTGCCAGCCCCGCTGTGCCTGCAAGGTGCGGGCCGCTGCGTCCTGGGTGGCCGGGGAGGCCTGCGACGGCAGACCAGACAACCCCAGCCCCTGCCAGGTTCCAATGTCGAACTGGTAGGCCCCGTAGAAGCCGTTGTGGGTGTCAGTGGCGTAGTTGCCGCTGGACTCACAAGCGCGCAAC
>JAABUM010004845.1_pt1 | contig 14754 bp, 13 predicted proteins | sample 5559161 | NCBI WGS metagenome assembly JAABUM01 (sample SAMN10711868, study PRJNA513369) | rock metagenome | isolation source: Antarctica rocks | place: Antarctica: Victoria Land, Siegfried Peak nord
CGGCCCAGCCCCCACCACACCCCGAGCGGGTCCACGGCGCAGACCCGGCCGCCGCCCGCCATCACCCGCTCGATCAGGCCCTTGGCCGCGTAGGTCTTGCCCGATCCGGACGTGCCGACGATGGCCAGGCGCTCGTCCAGTGCGGACGGGGGCAGGATGCCAATGATCCGGTCCGCCACCACCCCGTCGCTCCCCGCAGGCCCGCTCGGCGCCGGCACCGCTGTAGTCGTCCGCCGGGCGGCCAGCAGCCGGCTGATCGTGGCCGGGTTGACGCGGTAGTGCTTGGCCATGGCGGCGGCGGTGCGCCGGCCTGACAGCACGGCCTCGACGACATCCGCCTGCTGACCGGGCGACAGCTTGGGCGGGCGGCCTCCAGCGCCGCGTCGGCCACTGCTGGCCTCCTGGCTGCCACCCCGCCCGGCGACGGAGACCACGCCGCCAGGTCGAGGAAGCGCCGGGCTGTCGAACGAGCGGCCGGCCTGGCGCCACTGGTCCAGCGGCTTGGACCCGGCAAATGCGCCGGGCTTGTGCCCCAGCACGTCGAGGTAGTGGTCGAGGTCCAGCACCTGCTGGCGCCGGCTGTGACAACGCTCGTGCCGAGCAATGCGCCGGCCCGCGTGCCAGACCTCGACATGCAGCGGATGCACCCGCGCCTCCACCCGGGTGCCCGCGCGGGCCGGCACCGAGTAGAAGTTGGTCTTGACCGCGACGCAGCCGCGCTTGTCCACCAGGGGAACACCACCTCGGCCAGGTCGAACCCCTCCGCCGCCCGCGGCAGCAGGTGAGGCCGCTCCACCAGCATCGCAGCACCCACTGGCTCCGCCCGCCCGTCCAGGACGCGCGCCTCGTCCTCCCGGCACCATGCCAGCAGCAGCGTGTTCAGCGCGTCGAGGTCGGCAACAGCCGGCACCGGCACCAGGTGGTTGCGCCGGAAGTAGCCGCCCTCGCCCTCAACGCCGCCCTTTTCATGCCCCTCGCCAGGCGTGCAAAACTCGGCTGCGAACCGCCAGTGCGAGCGGAACGCCACGAACCGCACCGTCTCCACCCGCCGGTGGCCGCGCAGGATCTTGCGCACCGCGCTGGCCAGGTTGTCGTAGCGCAGCAGACGGAACACCCCGCCGAAGTAGGCGAACGCCAGCTCGTGGGCCTCCAGGAACGCCTGCTGCGTCGCGTGCCGGTAGGCACGGTGGAACGCCGCCCCGCTGGCCATCGAGCGCATCGCGAACACCTGTAGCTTGGTGCGCTCGCCGCCGAGATCAGCCCATGCCTCGTACCAGTCCACCTGGGCCTCATGGCCCCAGGCATAGCTTTGCGGCACGAACGTTTCGCGCCCAACCAGGCCCATCTGCCGCTTGCGCTCGCGCACGTGGTTGCGGACCGTGGACTCCGCGACCGCGACGCCCGGGAACTCCCGCAGGATGCGGCGGTGGATGCGACGCGCCGTGTGACGCTGCTTGCGCGGCGCCCGCCGGTCCTCGTCCAGCACGCGGCCGATGAAGGCCATCACCGCGTCCAACTTCGGCTTGGCCCGCTGCGGGTAGCGGTGCGGCGGCGGCAGCGCCCCCGCGAGCGCCTGGCGCACCATCCGGCGGTGAACCCCGAACTTGGCCGCCACCCCGGCGATGGTGCCAACCCCGAACTCATGCTCCTGACGCAACTGCTCGAACAATTCCACCTTGGCGTTCCAGTCCACTCTGAGCCCCCCGGCAAACCCGGGACACCGTAGGTTGAGGGACAGAAGCTGGGCCAAACTTCAGCAGCACCCCGGGCCAAAATTCGCTAGCAGAGCCAAGAGTAAGGACGGCAACCACGTGTCCGGGCCAGCAAACGCCCGGTTCACCTGGTTTTGGACAGCACGGGCCTAGAGCTGTTCGGCCAAGGCGAGTGGGATGCCGAGAAGCGCGGCCGGGCGCGCCGACAATGGCGCAAGCTGCACCTTACCGTCGATGCCGGCACCGGGGAGATCGCAGCGCACGTGCTGACCGACGGCCATGCCGACGACACGGCCCAGGTTCCGGCCCTGCTCGGCCAGGTCGAGGGCGTGATTGTGTCCGTAACGGCGGACGGCGCCTACGACGGTGAGCCCACCTATGCGGCGGCCGCAGCACGGCAGCCCCATCCGCCGCCGGACGTCGTTGTGCCGCCCCGGGCGTCAGCGGTGCCAAGCTCGGACGGGAGCGACGGCGCGAGCCAGAGCCTGCGTGACCGCCACATCCAGCTTATGGCTAAACGGGGCCTTGTCGGGTTGGCGGCCTCGGTCGGACCGTGGCAGCTTGGGTGGTATGACGACGCCACCCAACCCCTACCGCGGCTTCCGTTTTCCGGCGGAGGTGTCGAGCACGCGGTCTGGCTGTATCGTTGCTTCAGCCTGAGCCTGCGCGACGTCGAGACCATCCTGGCCGCCCGCGGCGTGGTGGTCAGCTACGAGAGCATCCGCGAGTGGGGCCTGCGCTTCGGCCGGCTGCTTGCCAACACCCTGAAGCGGCGCCGGCCAAAGCCGGGCGACAAATGGCACCTCGACGAGGTGTTCCTGCGCATCCAAGGCAAGACGCACTACCTTTGGCGCGCCGTGGACCAGCGTGGAAACGTGCTCGACATCTTGGTCCAGAGCCGGCGCAGCGCCCGCGCGGCCAAGCGGTTCTTCCGCAAGCTGCTGCGCGGCCTGCAATACGTGCCCCGTGTGATCGTAACCGACAAGCTGCGCAGCTACGCAGCCGCGAAGCGCGAGGTCCTGCCCGGTGTCGAGCACCGGCAGAGCCGCACCCTGAACAACCGGGCCGAGGTGTCGCACCAACCCACGAGGCGCCGAGAGCGGCAGGTGCAGCGGTTCAAGTCAGCCCGCCACGCGCAACGTTTCCTCTCCACCCATGCCCGCACCCACAACCACTTCCAACTCCGCCGCCACCGCCTGTCCGCCGCCGAACACCGAACCGCCCGCGAGGCGGCCTTCCATACCTGGCACGGGATGGTCGGCGTCGCCTCAGCCGCATGAAGACCTGGACAGACCTTGCACTTGCGACACCACCTTCCCAGCCAACCTGGCAACGCCCTTGGCGGCGTTCAGGGTGCCCGCCGTCATGTAAGCGATGCTGAAGTCGCGTATCACCTCGCCACTCTCCAGCGGCAGGTCGCCGATGCGGTAGGTCTGCAGGCCCGGCTCGGCCGCAGGCTGGGCCGAGGCCAGCGACACCGGGAGCGCGAGGAGCATTGCCGCCCAGGCATAGCGTTTCATGGATGTTCCCCGCCCCTGTTCGTTGGTCCGAACGCTACCGGCGCCGGGCGGAACCCGTCAACGCCGGGCCGGTGCCCCGATGGGTGCCGGGCGTCGCGTCAGGGAGCGGCCCGGCGTTCCAACTCACCGCGGACAAGCTGGGCGGCGGCCATCAAGACGGCTTGCGGCACGCGGCCGGTCACTGCCAGCACCATCCGGCGCTCCGCCCAGACCACGGTGCGGACGTCGCCCTGCTTGGTGTAGCGGAACTCCTCCCCCTCAATCCCCAGCGGCTGGACATAGACCGTCAGCCGCCCGCCGCGGCCGTCGTCGTACATGAGCTGCGCCGCCGGCACCGCTGCTGCCGGCAGGACGCGGCCCCCGATCAGCCGGTAGCCGAGCGGGGCCAGGTCGGGCGGGGTCAGCGGGCGCTGCAAGCGGTTGGACAGCCATTGCTGCAGGTGCGCCCCCTCCTCCGCACGGACCTCGACGGGATGGCGCACCTCGACCGAGAAGGTCTGGTAGGCAACGACCGCGCTCTCCGTTGCGGCACGGAACTGGTCCCCGCCTTCGACCCAGGCATGGCCGAACCAGCCGCCGGCGCCGGCGGCGCAGGCCACCAGGAGCACCGCGGCGGCACGGGCCGCCTGCCCGGCCCGGCGGCGCCGCTGCCGGGCCAGGATGCCCGCGACGCGCAGCCGGCACGGGACCGGCTCTTCAAGCTTTGCCTGCAGGGCCGCCGCGAGCTTCGAAGCCTGCTCGGCATAGCGGACCAGCCGCGCCGCCTGGTCCGGATGGGCGGCAAGGTAGGCTGCGACGGCCGCCATGCGCTCCGGCGGCAGGCGGCGGTCGAGATAGGCTTGCAGGTCGTCGTCGCCAATCGGGATCGGGACGGTCACTTCACCCTCCTCAGCGCCGGCCGCTCGCCATCGAGCAGCCGGCGGAACTGCTCGCGGGCACGGCTCAGCCTGGACATCACCGTGCCCACCGGGACGCCCAGCACACGCGCCACGCTGGCGTAGGCCAGGCCCTCGACGCCGACCAGCAGCAGTACCTCCTGATGGTCTTCCGACAACGCCCCGAACCGTTCGAGCATCTCACGGCCGGCAAGGCTCCCCTCCTGGGTCGGCGCCACGGGCACGGCGGCTTCCGGCGTCCCGTCCAATGCGTCGTGCAACGGCCGGCGCCGCCGGGTCCGCTGGGCGCTGACGAACAGGTTGTGCAGGATGGTGAACAACCAGGCCCGAAGTTGGGCATCCGGCCCGCGCAGGTACCAACGGCTGACGGCACGCTCAAGGCAGTCCTGCACCAAGTCGTCGGCAGCCGCGTGATCCCGCGTCAGGGCGAAGGCGTAGCGCCGCAGCGCCGGTATCTGCGGTTCGAGGAGGGTTGCGATGTCGCGCATGGGTTGCGTGCCGGCCCGCCGGAAGGCCGGCCGCCCTGCTTCGATCAGCCCGGCACCGAGCCGTCCCGCCGCGCCGACCTTATCAAGCGGCCGGCCCACTTGCAGCGACAGGAACCGGCATTCCGGCGCCGGCCGCAACCAGGGCGATGGTCAAACGAGTCTCCATATTTGCCCTCCGCCTGCTGGCACATCGCACGGACGCTGCCCGGCAGCGTTTATTCCCTGTCCAATCACGGACCCTGCCATTGAGCCGAATTGTCCGTTCCTTGGCAGCGCTGGGCCGCAACGGGTCATCCCCCGCTGCGGCCCGAGGCGGCAAGCGGTGTCAGGCCGGGCTGACCCGGCGGCGCTTCAGGGCTGCGATCCCCACCATGCCGGCACCGAGCAGGGCCAGGGACCCAGGCTCGGGCACCTGCGTCGCCGCGAAGCTGGAGGCGTCAGGCGCGAAGTCCGCGATTTGGGTGTTGCTGCCGGCGCCTGACCGGGGCCAGAGGTTGAAGCCGTATGCTCTTGGGTCCAAGCCCTTCGACGTTGCGAGCGACACCGGCAGCTCCGCCGTGATGGTCGCACCGCTGATCTGCACGCTGCCGGAGGCAAGCGTCGTGACGGTCCCGGCGGCGAAGTCGTTGAACGTGGCGGCTCCGGTCAGTTGCAGGACCAGCGAGGAGTCGAAGCTCACGCCAGCACCGATCGAAGGGGTGCCGAGCAGGAAGCGCTGCGTTCCCGCGCCGCGGTTCACGCCCCATACGAACAGGGCGCCCGGCACCGTCGTCGCCAGGGGGGCAATCGGTCCCGCCATGGTCGCAGTCAGCACGAACTGGCCGGCATCAAGCGTGACGTTCGCCGAGATCACGTCGAGGCCGGGGTCCTTCGGGCCAGTGTAGCTGGGCAAGAAGTCCCCCGCAGGGTCTATGATGGCCGCACGGGTAGAAGTGGGCGCGACGGACAGCAAAGCCGCAACGACGGCTGGAACTGCGACGGTCGCACGCAGGGAGAAGCGGGTGGCGGATCGGGCTGGCATCTTGCCTCCGGTGTGCTCAAAGCCGGGGTTGGATGCCCGGGTCGCAGCCATGAACGCCGGCGGGATCGCTTTATTCCGTGGCGCCGGCAGTTGTTCACCTGGCATTGACCTGTCGCACGCCAGCCGTGGGCTGACGCACGTTGCCGGGGCGCCGCGCAGTGGCAGGATGCCTCCGATGGCTGGCTGACGCCCTCAGTAGCCTGCCGCTCCATTCCGCCGGCGGTTTTGGTCGAGGCTCCATGCCCCGCCCCCGGCCGCCGCCAAGTAAAGGAACACGAAGCAGTAGAGGATCGCCGCGTCGCCGCCGTTCAGCACAGGGAACGGACTGCGCGTCGCGTGTGCCATCCAGTAGGCGAATGCCATCTCACCTGACATGATGAACGCCACCGGGCGCGTGAACAGGCCGGCGAGCAGCAGCAAGCTGCCCACGAACTCGATGACGGCGGCGAACCAGATCAGCGAGAACACGGCCGGTCCTGCCCCGCCCGCGGGCGGGGGGAAGCCGAACAGCTTCTGCGTCCCGTGCTCCAGGAAAAGCAGGGCTGCGACGATGCGCAGCACGCTGAGCAGGCGCGGCGCCCATTCGGCTGCGAGCGCCGCGATGCGTGGTTCGTTGCTGACCGGCGTGGTGAAACTCATCGGCTTCCGCTCCTTGCTGCGCTGTGACGGCAGGCGCCCTTTCGGTGCCCGGCACCGGCGCGACTCTAGCCCGGGAGCAGGCTGGCACGCATTAGCAACGGACACCATGACGACTTCACGCCCAGCGAGCCGTGCTGCCGGGACCCGGCATGGGTCAGTCCACCAGCGACCGAACATGCGGCAGCCGAACATGCGATGGCCGCCTTCCTCCCGGGCTGCCATCCGGGACGGGCGGACGCCATGCGGCGGCGTTCAAACGTCGTCCGGCGACAGGGTCAGCATCATCTCGGCCGACAGCTTGTGGACCTCTGCGTCGCGTTCCAGGGTTTTGGGGAACCGGGTGCGCCTGGACTGCACGATGGCCTGCTGCGCCCTGGCTTCGTGCCAATGGCGGGCCGCGGCAACCGCCGCGTCCCAGCCTTCCTGAAAACCTGCGCTCATCCCGCTTGGAGCTTTGGCCAAGGCTTGCCTTCGATGCTGGTTGCTGGACGGTGGCTCGGTCAGGCGGACGCAGGCTCCTGCAGACCACCTTTCCAGCCTTATGGGACTCTGGGCCGGTTAAGGGATCGCCGCAAGGCGGGTGCTTCTCCCGCCGGGGCGCTAGGCGCCGTCACCCGGCAACGACCCGGCGCGGAGGGCGGCTGCCGCGGCCTGCATGGGCCGCGGCCTTAGGCAACGGCATTCCAGGGCCTTGCGCGGCTTCTGGTCCACGGAGACGCCCATCAGGTTGGACGGACCCTGGCGCGAGGTCGGCGCGGCGCCCGCAGGAACTGCCCGCACGATTGCCGGACCGGCCCTGGCGCTGTTGCCACGATGCAGATCGGGGTTGCACGATTGAGGAACCGTGAGATAAGCGCACCGGCGCTGCATCCCGGTCAGGCAAGCCCTGGTGGCAGCTCATTGGCCTCCCGCCCTGCCTTTCCGCATGTCCTATGGTGCCGCTTGATGTCCAAGACCGATGCGATGCCGCTGCGAGGCCAGACCTGATGGCGCGCGTCTTCATCACCGGCTCCTCGGACGGCCTGGGCAGGATGGCAGCGCAACTGCTGCTTGAGCAGGGGCACGGCGTCGTCCTGCACGCGCGGAACGGGCAGCGGGGCCGGGCGGCGATGGCCGCCGTGCCCGGCGCGGAGGCGGTCGTCACCGGCGACCTCGCGAGCATCGCCCAGACCCGGGGCGTGGCCGGCCAGGTGAACGCGCTCGGGGCGTTCGACGCGGTGATCCACAACGCAGGCGTCGGCTACCGCGAACCGCGCCGCATCACGACCGAGGATGGCCTGTCCCATGTGTTCGCCGTCAACACGATGGCGCCCTATCTCCTAACTGCGCTCATCCGGCGGCCGGGGCGGCTGGTATATGTCAGCTCCGAGCTGCACCGGCGCGGCGATCCCGGCATGGACGACATCACATGGGAACACCGCCCGTGGCGGGGCAACCAGGCATATTCCGACACCAAGCTGCATGACGTGTTGCTGGCGTTCGCCGTCGCGCGCCGCTGGCCCGGCACCCTGTCCAACGCCATGGAGCCGGGCTGGGTGGCGACGAAGATGAGCGGTCCGCGCGCAACGGGCGACCTGGACGCGGCGCACCGGACGCAAGCCTGGCTCGCGGTCAGCGACGACCCGGCGGCAACCGTCACGGGGGAGTACTTCTACCACAAGCAGCTCCGCAAGCCGCATGGCGCAACCAGGATGCCGGAACGGCAGGAACACCTGCTCGCGGAGTGCAGGCGCCTGTCCGGCGTTGACCTGCCGATGCCGTGACCTCCGATCCCACCCGGCGGTCCCCGTCAAAACTCCGACCGGATGGCGGCGCAGGCGCGGCAATGCGGCGCGTCCGCATCCGCCGCTGTATCGGCCGCCTCCACCAGAGGTCATCCTGCCGCAGGTGCCGGCAGCGTGCAGGCCCGTTCCGACTGGGCCACATCCGTTCTCATCCGCCATGCAGCCCTAAAATTGTGCCCGGACCACCTCATCTCGGGACAGGCCGCAGGAGCAGCCTGGCCGGGCAGCCCAAAGCCGCACCGGCGCAGGCAGAGGCAGGGAAGCTGCAAACGGGCCTCCGAGGAATGCCCTGGATCGTCTTCTGGCCAAGGTTTGGGGCCATCAACGCACTTACATACCGGCTGGCCAAACACATGTTGGGTCTAAACCGCCATCTCTGGTATAATGTATAGGGGAGACCGTTCATGCAGGATGCAACATCAAACGTCAGGCGTTTCGAGCACCCGGGACGGGGAGGCCGTGCACGGTCCACGCCGAAAGGTCGCGAGGTCCAGCCGCAGGCCAAGCACGAGATCGCCACCCTGCTCGGCGACGCGCCGCGGCAGCGGGACATGCTGATCGAGCACCTGCACCTGATCCAGGACACCTACCACCAGATTTCGGCCCCGCACCTGGCGGCGCTCGCCGACGAGATGCGGCTGGCCTACGCCGAGGTGTACGAGACCGCGACGTTCTACGCGCATTTCGACGTGGTGAAGGAGGGCGAGCCTGACCTGGCCGCCACCGTGGTCCGCGTGTGCGACACCGTAACCTGCGCCATGTACGGCGCCGAGGCCCTGTATGCCGACCTGAAGGCCCGCGAGGCCAGCGGCGCCCTGCCCGGCGCCCGCGTCGTGCGCGCGCCCTGCGTCGGCCTGTGCCACCATGCGCCGGTGGCGGAGGTCGGCCACAACTTCCTGCTCGACACCAGCGCGGACGCCGTCACCGCGGCCGTGGTCGCGGGCGACACGCACGCGCACGTCCATGCGGACTACGTGGACTATGACGCCTATGTGGCCGGCGGCGGCTATGCGTTGCTGGGGCGCATCCGCTCCGGCGAGATGGCCGTGGACGAGGTGCTGACCAAGATGGACGAGGCCGGGCTGCGCGGCCTGGGCGGCGCCGGGTTCCCGGCGGGGCGCAAGTGGCGCGCGGTCCGCAACGAGCCGGCCCCGCGCGCGATGGCGGTGAACGGCGACGAGGGCGAGCCGGGGACCTTCAAGGACGGCCACTACCTCAACATGGACCCGCACCGTTTCCTGGAAGGGATGCTGATCGGCGCGCACGTCGTCGAGGCCGCCGAGGTCTATATCTACCTGCGCGACGAGTATCCGGTGCAGCGCGAGATACTGACGCGCGAGATCGCCAAGCTGCCGCCGGGCGGCCCGGTGATCCACATGCGGCGCGGCGCCGGGGCCTACATCTGCGGCGAGGAAAGCTCGATGCTGGAAAGCATCGAGGGCAAGCGCGGCCTGCCGCGGCACAAGCCGCCCTATCCCTACCAGGTCGGCCTGTTTGGGCGCCCGACGCTTATCAACAACATCGAGACGCTGTTCTGGGTGCGCGAGCTGATCGAGCGCGGCGGCGCCTGGTGGACCAGCCACGGCCGCAACGGGCGGACGGGCCTCCGCAGCTACTCGGTGTCCGGCCGCGTCAAGCAGCCCGGCGTCAAGCTGGCTCCCGCCGGCATCACCGTGCAGGAGCTGATTGACGAATACTGCGGCGGCATGGCGGACGGGCACACCCTGGCCGGCTACCTGCCCGGCGGCGCGTCGGGCGGCATCCTGCCGGGGCACATGAACGACATCCCGCTCGATTTCGGCACCCTGGAAAAGTATGGCTGCTTCATCGGCTCCGCCGCCGTCGTCGTGTTCTCCGAGGCGGACGACATGCAGGGCGTGGTGATCAACCTGATGCGGTTCTTCGAGGAAGAGAGCTGCGGGCAATGCACGCCTTGCCGCTCCGGCACGCAGAAGGCGCGCATGTTGATGGAGAACGGCACCTGGAACACCGACCTGCTGCTGGAACTCAGCCAGGTCATGCTCGATGCCTCCATCTGCGGCCTTGGCCAGGCTGCGTCCAACCCGCTGACTTGCCTTATTAAGTACTTTCCCCATTTGCTGACCTCCAGGAGGGCCGCCGAATGAGCAGTTCGACCATGACCGAGGGGCCGCAGAACCTCGACCGCACCACGACCGAAACGCAGGGCCTGGCGTTCGAGCTGGACGGAGAGCGCGTATTCGCCCTCGCCGGCGAAAGCATCTGGGACGTGGCGCGGCGCGTGGGTACCGAAATCCCGCATCTGTGCCACCGGCCCGAGCCGGGTTACCGCCCCGACGGCAACTGCCGCGTGTGCATGGTGGAGATCGAGGGCGAGCGCGTGCTGGCGCCGTCCTGCAAGCGGATGCCCGCCGTCGGCATGAAGGTCCGCAGCCAGACGGAGCGCGCCAAGAAAGCGCAGTCCATGGTCATGGAGCTGCTGGTGTCCGACCAGCCCGCTCGTCAAACCTCGCACGACCCGACCTCGCCGTTCTGGAACTGGGCCGACAAGACCGGGGTGACGGAAAGCCGCTTCCCCGCCGTGGAGCGCTGGACGCACGACCCCAGCCACCCCGCGATGCGAGTCAACCTGGACGCCTGCATTCAGTGCAACCTGTGCGTCCGCGCGTGCCGCGAGGTGCAGGTCAACGATGTCATCGGCATGGCGTACCGCAATGCCGAGTCGAAGGTGGTGTTCGACTTCGACGATCCGATGGGCAGCAGCACCTGCGTCGCCTGCGGCGAGTGCGTGCAGGCGTGCCCCACGGGCGCTTTGATGCCTGCGGCCTACCTGAACGAGGCCGAGCAGCGCGTGTCCTGGCCCGACAAGAAGGTGGACAGCCTGTGCCCCTATTGCGGCGTCGGCTGCCAGGTGACGTATGAGGTGCTGGACAAGAAAGTCGTCTATGCCCAGGGCCGCAACGGCCCGGCCAACAAGAACCGGCTATGCGTCAAGGGCCGCTTCGGGTTCGACTATATCCACCACCCGCACCGGCTGACCAAGCCGCTGATCCGCTTGGACAACATGCCCAAGCACGCCAACGATCAGGTGGACCCGGCCAATCCCTGGACCCACTTCCGCGAGGCTTCGTGGGACGAGGCGCTGGACCGTGCGGCCAACGGGCTGTCGCGCATACGCAAGGAGCACGGCCCCCGCGCCCTGGCCGGCTTCGGTTCGGCCAAGGGGTCCAACGAGGAAGCCTATCTGTTCCAGAAGCTGATACGCACCGGCTTCGGCTCCAACAACGTGGACCACTGCACCCGGCTGTGCCACGCCTCGTCGGTGGCGGCGCTGATGGAGGGCTTGAACTCCGGCGCGGTCTCGGCCCCGTTCATGGCGGCGCTGGATGCCGAGGTCATTATCGTGATCGGCGCCAACCCGACCGTGAACCACCCGGTCGCGGCGACCTTCATCAAGAACGCCATCAAGAAGAACGGCGCGAAGCTCATCGTCATGGACCCGCGGCACCAGTCGCTGTCGCGCTACGCCCACCGGCACCTCGCCTTCAAGCCCGGCGCCGACGTGTCGCTGCTCAACGCCATGCTGCACACCATCATCACCGAGGGCCTGACCGACGCGCAGTACATCGCCGGCTACACCGAGGGCTACGAGGAGCTTAAGGAGCGCATCAAGGACTTCCCGCCCGAGAAGATGGAGGCCGTCTGCGGCATCCCCGCGGCGACCATACGCGAGGTCGCGCGCCTATATGCCACGGCGCGCACCAGCCTGATCTTCTGGGGCATGGGCATCAGCCAGCACGTCCACGGCACCGACAACTCGCGCTGCCTGATCGCGCTAGCGCTGGTGACCGGCCAGATCGGACGGCCCGGCACCGGGCTGCATCCCCTGCGCGGCCAGAACAACGTGCAAGGCGCCAGCGACGCCGGGCTGATCCCGATGGTGCTGCCGGACTACCAGTCCGTCGAGGACCCAGCCATACGCGAGCACTTCGAGACCTATTGGAACAGCCCGATTGATCCCGTCCGCGGCCTTACGGTCGTCGAGATCATGACCGCGATCCACGAGGGCAAGATCAAGGGCATGTATGTCGAGGGGGAGAACCCCGCGATGTCCGACCCGGACCTGAACCATGCGCGCGGCCTCGGCGTTCGCGGAGAAGTCCGGGACGTTCACCAACACCGACCGGCGCGTGCAGATCGCCAACCCTGTGCTGGAGCCGCCGGGCGAGGCGCGGCAGGACCTGATGATCATCCAGTCCATCGCTCAGCGCATGGGCCTGCCCTGGAACTACGCTGGGCCTGCCGAGGTGTTCACGGAGATGGCACAGGTCATGCCGTCGTTCGCCAACATCACCTGGGAGCGCGTCGTCCGCGAGGGGGCCGTGACCTACCCGGTGGACGCCCCGGACAAGCCCGGCAACGAGATCATCTTCTACGCCGGCTTCCCGACCGCAAGCGGCCGGGCCAAGATCGTGCCGGCCAACGTGCTGCCGCCCGATGAGATACCGGACACGGAGTTCCCGATGGTGCTGTCCACCGGGCGCGTGCTGGAGCATTGGCACACCGGGTCCATGACCCGGCGCGCTGCCGTGCTGGACGCCATCGAGCCGGAAGCGGTGGCGTTTATGTCCCCCAAGGACCTGTGGCGCCTGCAGCTTACGCCCGGCGACCGCATCCGGCTGGAAACGCGGCGCGGCGCGGTGGAGGTCAAGATACGCAGTGACCGCGACGTGCCGGAGAACATGGTGTTCATGCCGTTCTGTTACGCGGAGGCCGCCGCCAACCTGCTGACTAACCCGGCGCTGGACCCGTTCGCCAAGATACCGGAGTTCAAGTTCTGCGCGGCTCGGGTGTCGGCGGTGGGGGCGATGGCGACGGCGGCGGAGTAGCGCAGGGGTGAGTTTGCTTCGGCTACAGGTGCTGTCAGGATCTGTAGCCGGAAACCTTTGTGCGGCCATGGAGCGGGTTGGGTCCATGGTCCGGCGCAAGGCGCCTTCTGTTGCTGGCCAAGGTTAGGCCGTGTGCTGGTTGCACCGGACGTTCTCTGCTCCGCAGCCAAGACCCCCTCACCCCGGCCCTCTCCCGGAGGGAGAGGGGGAAGGTAGCAGCTAGGCGGTTGACGGTGTGGGACGCCGGATCGCGTTCGGTGGTGGCAATCCACATTTGCAGGGCGCATCGTCCATCGGCAGGGTGCGAGGTGCTGAAAGATGGACACGGGGATTGCCGGAGTTTCCCAGCCGGCCGCTGGACGGTTCGACGCGGGTGCCGCCTACGTGGACGGACGGTTCGTACCGATGGTCGAGGCCGCCATTCCGGTTACGGATTGGGGCTTCACCCGGTCGGACGCGGTCTATGACGTGGCGCATGTGTTCAACGGGCACTTCTTCCGCTTGGACGACCACCTGGAACGCTTCCGCCATTCCATGAGGGCCAGACGGCTGGCCCCGCCGGAGAACCCGGTCGCGATGGAGGCCATCCTGCATCGTTGCGTCGCCCTGGCCGGGTTCACCGACGCCTACGTCGCAATGGTCGCGTCGCGCGGGCGGCCCCGGGTGGCCGGGTCCCGCCGCCCGGCGGATTGCGACAACCACTTCATCGCCTATGCCCTGCCGTGGATAGATGTCATTCCCAAGGAGGTGCAGGAGCGCGGCGCCCATCTGTGGATCGCGGGCAACCCGCGCGTGCCGGACGCCAGCGTGGACCCGACCGTGAAGAACTACCAGTGGAGCGACCTGACGACCGGCTTGTTCGAGGCGCACGACAACGGCTTCGATACCGCAATCCTGTGCGACGCGGAGGGCTACGTCACGGAGGGGCCGGGGTTCAACATCTTCATCGTGCGCGACGGGCGGGTGCTGACGCCCGACCGCGGCGCCCTGCACGGCATCACACGGCGCTCCGTGCTGGAGCTGTGCGGGCAGTCCGGGATCGAGGCCAGGATCGCCCCCATCCTGCGCGCGGACCTGGAAGACGCCGACGAGGTGTTCGCGGCCACGACGGCCGGCGGCATCATGCCGGTGTCCCGCGTCGGGCGGCGCATCCTGGGCAACGACCGGCCCGGCCCGGTTTCCGTGCTACTGAAGCAGCTCTACTGGCAGCGGCACGCGGAGGGCTGGCACGCCACGAAGGTCCGCAGCTTGGCCGAGACTGAAGATGCCGCAGGCCGGCTGCCGCCCGCCGCCAACCACCGCTGATTGCCCGCCGTCGAGTGGTCTTTGGGCGTCAGGCCCAGCCAGGCGGCGAAGTCACGGCCGGACTTGAACGCACCCGGGTCGGGCACCTTCATCGCAAGCAGGCTCGCCCCCACCGGGCCGATGCCGGGGACGGCCAGCAGCCGCTGCGACACCTCGTTCGCCCGGTGCCATACCCGCAGCTTCTGGTCTGCTGCAGCGAGCCGCAGCTCCAGCCCGACCAGTTCCTCGGCCAGGCCCGCGAATACCTCGCGCGCCATCACGGGCACGCCCGCGTCGGCGGCGACCGCCTCCAGCAACGCGCCCGCACGGCCCACCCTCTTGACCTCCACCAGCCCGAACTCCGCCGCGTCCGGCGAACCTCCTGGTTCGACGTGCCCGCAGATCGCGTTCACCAACTGCGCGCGCGCACCAGCTCCTCTAGAGCACGTTCGGTTCTGACGGAATCGGGATTCCGTTTGGGCGCGCAATGTGATTCAAGCTGCGGGCTGGGTTGGAGGCCAGCGTGCATGACCCGTCCGTAT
>JAABUM010004847.1_pt1 | contig 14743 bp, 16 predicted proteins | sample 5559161 | NCBI WGS metagenome assembly JAABUM01 (sample SAMN10711868, study PRJNA513369) | rock metagenome | isolation source: Antarctica rocks | place: Antarctica: Victoria Land, Siegfried Peak nord
CGCTGTCGTCCAAGGGCGGCTACGACGCGGTGCAGATGCGAACCGTTGCCGAGCGCGCAGACGTCGCCGTCGGCACGCTGTACCGGTACTTCCCCTCGAAGATCCACCTCTTGGTCTCTGCACTGGACCGCGAGCTGGGGCGCTTTCAGGACAAGGCAGCGCGCGGACCTGCGCCCGGTGACACCGCGTATGAGCGGGCCAAGCTGATCCTGCAGCAGACGACCAGGGGGATGCAGCGCGACCCGAACATGACCGAGGCCATGACCAGGGCATTCATGTTCGCCGACGCTTCTGTGGCCGCCGAGGTCGACGCGGTGGGCAGGCTGGTGGACTCGATGTTCGCCAGGGCGTTGTTCGCCGGTGATCCCACCGAGGACCAGCTCGCGGTGGCCAGGGTGATCAGCGACGTCTGGCTGGCCAACCTGGTGGCCTGGGTGACGCGGCGCGCGTCGGCAACGGATGTGGCCGACCGGCTGGACCTGACCGCCCGTCTGCTGCTCAATCACGAATACGCGGAAGCTGCGCTGGCCAGCACGTAGATTTCCGGACATGAACCTTCCCGCCGCGCTTTGTGTGGCTCTTCGTGCTGCGGCAGGCACCCCACGGCTGCTGGTGACCTCCGACTACGATGGCACCCTCGCCCCGCTGGTCAGCGACCCAGCCGCGGCCGTGCCCCACCACGACGCGGTCGCGCTGTTCACCGAACTGGTCGCGCTGCCGGATACGGACGCAGCGTTGATCTCCGGACGCGCGCGGGCCGATCTCGCCGCGTTGTCCGGCATGCCGCCGCAGGTTCAGCTCGTGGGCAGTCACGGAGCGGAGTTCGACACCGGCTTCGCCCAACCGCTGGACGAGCGGGCACTGTCGTTACGGAGGCGGTTGCTGGTCGAGCTGCGCGCGCTGACCGACGGGCTGGCCGGTGTAGCGCTGGAGGAAAAGCCCGCCAGTATCGCGGTGCACGTGCGCAACGCCTCCGCTGAGGTGGGTATCCGGGTGCTGACGGCGGTGCGCGCAGGTCCGGCCAGCTGGGACGGCGTGGAGGTGACCGAGGGCAAAGCGGTGATCGAGCTGGCCGTGATCACCACCGACAAGGGCAGCGCGCTTGTCGCCTTGCGCGGCAACGTTGACGCCACCGCGCTCGTGTTCTTTGGCGATGACGTCACCGACGAGAAGGCCTTCCGCCGCTTGGTGGACGGCGATGTGGGCGTCAAGGTCGGCGGCGGTTTGAGCGTGGCCGAGTTCCGGGTCGACTCCACCGAGGACGTGATCGCGGCGCTGCGGGTGCTACTCGCCAACCGCAAATAGCGGGCTATTTGCGGTCAGGGGCACGGCGGCGGCGTGCGATCTCCGCGAGCACCACACCCGTCGCCACGGACGCATTGAGGCTCTCCACCGGACCCGCCATCGGAACGCTGAGCGTGGTATCGCAGGCTTCGCGTACCAGCCGGGACAACCCTTTACCTTCCGAACCGACGACGATGACCACCGGGTCGGTCGCCGCGGTGAAGTCGTCCAGGCTGGTCTCGCCATCGGCGTCCAGCCCGACCACCGTGATGCCCTTGCCCGCCCAGTCCTTCAGCGTGCGGGTGAGGTTGGTGGCCCTGGCCACCGGCAGACGCGCTGCCGTCCCGGCACTGGTGCGCCACGCCACGGCGGTGACACTGGCGCTACGCCGCTGCGGGATCACCACACCGTGCCCACCGAACGCCGCCACCGAGCGGATCACCGCCCCGAGGTTGCGCGGGTCGGTGACGTTGTCCAGGGCCACCAGCAACGGCGCCCCACCGGCCGAACGCGAGCGCGAGAGCAGGTCGTCGGGGTGGGCGTAAGTGTACGGCGGCACCTGCAGGCCGACACCTTGGTGCAGTCCGTTGTTGCTCAACTTGTCCAGGTCGGTGCGCGGCACCTCCAGGATGGCGATGCCGTGCTCCGAGGCGTACTTGATGCTCTCGTCAAGCCGCTCGTCCGACTCGGTGCCCAGTGCGATGTACAACGCCGTCGCCGGAACGCCCGCCCGCAGACACTCCACCACCGGGTTGCGGCCGAGGACCGTCTCCGGTCCGTCCACCGGCTTACCGGCGGGCCGGCCGCGGCCACCCGTGGACGGACGGCCCTGCGTTGTGCCCTGAGCGGCCTTGGCCCGACGGTGCGCGGCGTGCTTGGTGCGTTCGGCGGCCGGCGGAGTGGCTCCGCGCGCTTCCAGACCGCGACGCCGCTGCCCCCCGGATCCGACCGTGGCGCCCTTCTTGCCGTCGCCCTTGCGAACGGCTCCGCGCCTGCTCGAGTTGCCTGCCATCAGTGGACCTCTTCCTTCTCGTTGATACTCCACTGTGGACCATCCGGGGTATCCGTGACGTCCAGGCCCGCAGCGGCGAGGCGGTCGCGAACCTCGTCGGCGGTAGCGAAGTCGCGCGCGGCGCGGGCTTGTTGCCTGCGCTCCAACTCGGCGCCGACCAGCACATCCAGCGCACGCCTGGTCCCGGGCGCCAGCTCGTCTGATGCCCAGTGCGGGTCGAGCGGATCGAGGCCGAGCACATCCAGCATCGCCCGCACACATCCTGCCGCGCCGAGGGCCACCTGATGCTCGCCCGCCTCCAGCGCGGTGTTGCCTTCACGGACGCAGCCGTGCACGGCGGCCAGCGCGGCGGGAACGCCGAGGTCGTCGTCCATGGCCGTGACGAACTCCGCGCAGAAGGGCCCGGCATCAGGGGTTCCCACGCGCTCGCGCACCCGGTGCACAAAGGACTCGCACCGCCGGTAGCCCGCGGCCGACTCCTGCAGGGCGTGCTCGGAGAACTCGATCATCGACCGGTAGTGCGCGCCGCCCAGGTAGTACCGCAGCTCCTGCGGACGCACCCGCTTCAGCACCTCGGGCACGGCGAGGACGTTGCCGAGCGACTTCGACATCTTCTCCCCGCCCATGGTGACCCACCCGTTGTGCAGCCAGTACCTGGCGAATCCGTCACCGGCCGCACGGCTCTGCGCGAGCTCGTTCTCGTGGTGGGGGAACACCAGGTCGAGACCCCCGCAGTGGATGTCGAACTCCGCACCGAGGTAGGTCTGCGCCATCGCGGAGCACTCCAGGTGCCAGCCCGGCCGTCCGGCGCCCCAGGGCGTGGGCCACGAGGGCTCACCGGGCTTGGCCGCCTTCCACAGGGTGAAGTCGCGGCTGTCCCGCTTGCCGGTGGCGGCACTCTCGCCCTGGTGCACATCGTCCGGCTTCTGCCCCGATAGCCCGCCGTAGCCGGGGAAGCTCGCCACGTCGAAGTACACGTCACCATCGGCGGCATAGGCGTGGCCGCCGTCGAGCAGGCGCTGCATCAGCGCCACCATCTGGGTGACGTGACCGGTAGCCCGCGGAGACACCGAGGGTGCCAGCACACCGAGAGCGGCGTAGGCGTCATCGAAAGCCCGCTCGTGGGTGGCGGCCCACTCCCACCACGGCCGGCCGTGCTCGGCGGCCTTGCGCAGGATCTTGTCGTCGATGTCGGTGACGTTGCGGACGAACAGCACATCGTTGCCGTTCATACTGAGCCAACGCCGGAGAACGTCGAACGCCACCCCACTACGGACGTGACCGATGTGGGGCACCCCCTGCACGGTGGCGCCACAGAGATAGATCGAAGCATGGCCTGTACGCAGGGGAGTGAAGTCACGCAGGGTGCGCGACGCGGTGTCATACAGTCGCAGGCTCACGACAGTTCATGCTACCGGCCGGGCAGGATCCGCAACTGCCATCAGCAGGGCGGTGGCGACCGCCGCCACACCCTCACCGCGGCCGGTGAGCCCCAAGCCGTCGGTGGTGGTGGCCGAGACGGAAACGGGGCCGCCCACCACATCGGACAGCGCTGCTTCAGCTTCCCCCCGGCGCGGACCGATCTTGGGCGCGTTACCGATCACCTGCACCGCTGCGTTGCCCACCTGCCAGCCAGCCGCCACGAGCAAGCGCCTCACCTCGGTCAACAGCTGAACACCGCTGGCTCCCAACCACTCTGGACGGCCTGTGCCGAACACCGCGCCGAGGTCGCCGAGCCCGGCGGCGGACAGCAGCGCATCGCAGAGGGCGTGGGCGGCAACGTCGCCGTCGGAGTGCCCGGAACAACCGTCCGAGTCGGGGAAGAACAGCCCCGCGATCCAGCACGCACGGCCGCGTTCGATCGGGTGCACGTCGGTGCCGATGCCCACCCTCATGGCTGCGCCAACAGCATCTGCGCCAGACGAAGGTCCAGCGGTCCGGTGATCTTGAACGCCAGCGGGTCGCCGACGATGGTCTGCACCGCCACACCGATGCGCTCGACCAGGCCGGCATCGTCGGTGGCGACCAGCTCGCCGGCGTGCGCGCTGCGTAAGACGCCGACCCGGAAGCCTTGCGGGGTCTGGACCGCACGCAGCGTCGAACGGTCCGGGGTGCCGGTCACCACTCCGTCGCTGCCGACGGTCTTGACGGTGTCGGTGAGCGGGAGCACCGGCACCACAGCCTCGGCGCCGTCGTGCAGCGCCGCCACCACATCGCGCACCAACTGCGGCGGGGTCAGCGCCCGCGCAGCGTCGTGAACCAGCACGTACTGGGGCGCGGGGGCCGACGCGAGCGCCGCCTCCAGCCCGATCCGCACGGAATGTGTCCGTTCGACACCCCCCGCCACCACGACGGCGTGCTCGCCGAACTCCTCGGTCACCTCGTCGAGCATTTCCGCGGGCACCACAAGGACGACCAGCCCGACGCCGCCAGCGGCTTCGAATAGGTCAACGGCCCTGTGCAACAAGGTCTTACCCGCGAGCCGCACAAACGCTTTGGGGACTACTTCCCCTAATCGCAGCCCGCGACCGGCAGCGGGGACCACCGCCACGACATCATCGCTCACCGACCGGTCAGGAAGCCTCAACAAGTATCTCATCGAGGATGCTGGTGGCCTTGTCCTCGTCGGTGCCCTCCGCCAGCGCGAGCTCGCCGACCAGGATCTGTCGAGCCTTGGCCAGCATCCGCTTCTCACCGGCCGAGAGACCGCGGTCCTCCTCGCGACGCCACAGGTCACGGACGACCTCCGCCACCTTGTTCACGTCCCCGGAAGCCAGCTTCTCCAGGTTCGCCTTGTAGCGGCGCGACCAGTTGGTCGGCTCCTCGGTGTGCGGCGCACGCAGCACGTCGAAGACCTTGTCCAAGCCTTCCTGACCGACGACGTCACGGACACCGACGTACTCTGCGTTGTCTGAGGGCACGCGCACCGTCAGATCACCCTGAGCAACCTTGAGGACGAGGTATTCCTTTTCTTCACCCTTGATGGTGCGCGTCTCGATCGCCTCGATGAGTGCAGCACCATGGTGGGGGTAGACGACAGTCTCTCCGACCTTGAAAATCATCTGTTCGCAGCCCCTTTCGCTTTGTCGAGTCTAGCACGCGATTGGCCTGCAGTTTGTCTGTCGCCGCAGGTCAGAGCCCTAGCAGGCGGATTCGCACGCGCAAGTCAGGGGTTGACAACGGCTGTGTGGCGTGCGTCAACTACCCGGACGGGAACGCCGGGCAGCGCGGCCACTATCCTGCGATATCGAAACGGCCCGCGCCCGCGGTCCTACACCGAGCGGACGGCCAGCGTGCCGCGCACTGTCTGGGAGGAAGCACAGTGAGCCCGTTGATAAGCCTTGAGCGAGCGAAGCGACGTGGGGATGCACCCGTGAACCCCTTGAGGACCACAGCCAAATCGCTACTCGTCTTGGGCGCGATCGCCGTGCTCGCCGGCTGCAGCTCCGGGCAGGTGAACACCAGTGGCGATGAGGTCTCTGCCGTCAACGGGGCCACCGGTCACGTCCAGCAGCTCGACATCCTCAACGCGGCCATCGCCTTTCCTCCCGGCGATGCCCACAGCTACGAGCCGGGACAGTCCGCGCCGCTGGTCTTCAGCATCACCAACGCCGGGGTGCAGGGCGACAAGCTGGTGTCCATCAGCAGCCCGGCCGCGAGCAGCGTGACATTGAAGGGTGCCCAGGACATCCTCGGCGGTCGCAAGATCGTCGCGCGCACATCGGGTGCCGCGGACGAGCCGGCCACCCTCACCGCCACCATGCAGGGCCTGACCACCGTGGTGAAACCCGGCCCCACGGTCAGCGTGACCTTCACCTTCGCCCGCTCCGGGTCGCTCACGCTGCCGATCCCCGTCGGCGAACCGACCACGGCTCGATAGGCGCCGCCGACCGAGTATCGCTGTCGGTGCGGGCGCATAGCCTTTCCCGGTGGCCAAGACTCGCAGCAGCTTCCGATGCACGCAGTGCTCGCACACGGTGACCAAGTGGGTCGGCCGCTGCCCTGACTGCGGGGAATGGGGATCGGTCGCCGAGATCCCCATGCTTACTTCATTGGCCGCGGGGCGAAATGGTGCGACAGCCAGATCCCTGCACGCGCCCCTGAGCCCAGCGTTGCCGTTGACCGAGGTCGACGTGCACACCGCGCAGGTGCGCCCCAGCGGGGTTCCCGAGCTGGACAGGGTGCTCGGTGGTGGCTTGGTGCCCGGAGCAGTCGTCCTGCTGGCCGGCGAACCGGGTGTCGGCAAGTCGACGCTGCTGCTCGAGGTGGTACGCCAGTGGGCGAACCAGCAGACCGGCAAGGCGCTGTACGTCACCGGGGAGGAATCGGCCGGACAGGTCCGACTACGGGCCGAACGCACCTCCGCGGTGCACGAGCGGATCTACCTGGCCGCGGAAACCGACCTGGCCACGGTGCTCGGTCACGTCGAGCAGGTGCAGCCGGAGCTGCTCATCGTGGACTCGGTGCAGACCATGTTCGCCGCCGACGTGGACGGGGTACCCGGTGGCGTCACCCAGGTACGGGCGGTCACGGCAGCCCTGATGTCGCTGGCCAAGGCCCGCGGGCTGCCCATCATCCTCGTCGGGCACGTCACCAAGGACGGCACCGTGGCCGGTCCCCGGTCCTTGGAGCACCTGGTGGACGTCGTGCTGCATTTCGATGGGGACAAGCACTCGACGCTGCGGATGGTCCGCGGGGTGAAGAACCGCTACGGCGCCGCCGATGAGGTCGGCTGCTTCGAGCTCCGTTCGGATGGCATCCACGGCGTGAGCGACCCGTCCGGGCTGTTCCTGCAGCACCGCGTCGCTGCCGTGGCCGGTACCGCCATCACCGTGGCTGTCGAGGGCAAACGCCCCCTGTTGTGCGAGGTGCAGGCGCTGGTGGCCGGCTCCGGGCTGGCTTCCCCACGCCGCGCGGTCAGCGGCCTCGACTCGCCCCGGGTGTCGATGATTCTGGCTGTGCTCGAGCGTCGTGGTGGTGTGAAGGTCTCTGACGCCGAGGTGTATGTCGCGACGGTCGGCGGGATGCGGGTCACCGAGCCGGCCGCAGACCTTGCGTTGGCCCTCGCGGTGGCCTCGGCCTCAGCCGACCTGGCGTTGCCCAGCAACCTGGTGGTCATCGGCGAGCTGGGCCTGGCCGGGGAGGTCCGCAGGGTTGGCGGCACCGACCGACGGGTCGTCGAAGCCGCCCGACTCGGCTTCACCCGCGCGTTAGTGCCGCCGGACTCCGGGCCGATGCCCGCGGGCGTCCAGGTCACCGTGATACCCGATATTCCGGCTGCGCTGCGTGTACTGCTGGGGTGATCAGGCACGATGAGCGACGCGAACACGCGATGACCGTGCGCAGCGAAGCGGATCGAGAGGGGTACACAGTGGGCGAACCGGCCGTGTCCGAGCTGCGGGCGACGCTGGCCAGACTCGCCCCTGGAACCGGGCTGCGTGAAGGACTTGAACGCATCCTGCGCGGCCGCACCGGTGCGTTGATCGTGCTCGGCTACGACGAGCTGGTGGAGACCCTCAGCGACGGCGGCTTCGAGCTGGACATCGAGTTCGCACCACCCCGGCTGCGCGAGCTGTCCAAGATGGACGGTGCGGTGGTGCTCTCCACCGACGCCACCCGGATCCTGCGCGCCAACGTCCAGCTGGTACCCGACCACAACGTGCCAACGGGTGAGACCGGCACGCGGCACCGGGCGGCCGAGCGCACCGCCGTGCAGACCGGCTATCCCGTCGTCTCGGTGAGCCAGTCGATGAGCATCATCAGCGTCTATGTCGACGGTGTGCGGCACGTGCTCGACGACTCCGCCACCATCCTCTCGCGGGCGAACCAGGCCTTGGATACTCTTGAGCGCTACAAGGCACGACTAGATGAAGTCACCCAACAGCTTTCGGCTCTGGAGATCGAGGACTTCGTCACCCTCCGGGATGCGATGACCGTGGTGCAGCGGCTCGAGATGGTGCGCAGGATCTCCGCTGAGATCACCGGGGACGTCGTCGAGCTGGGCGCCGACGGACGCCTGCTCGCGCTGCAGCTGGCCGAGCTCGCGGGGGGCACCGACGTCGACCGCGAACTGGTGGTCCGTGACTACCTCCCCGGGGGGCTGCCGTACTCGGACTCGGCGATCGGGCCCGCGCTCGGCGCACTCGATGCGCTGAGCCCGCAGGACCTCATCGATCTCACCGCCATCTCGCACGCCTTCGGCCATCCCGCCACGGTGGAGGACCTGGAGATGCCGATGAGCCCCCGTGGCTACCGGTTGCTCGCCAGGGTGCCGAGGCTGCCCCGCCCGGTCATCGCCCGGCTGGTCGACTCATTCGGCACCCTGCAGCCGCTGTTGGCCGCAACCGCGGAGGACCTGCAGACCGTGGACGGGGTCGGCGACGCCAGGGCAAGGTTCATCCGCGAGGGGCTGTCTCGCCTCGCCGAGTCCAGCATCGTCGAGCGCTACGGCTAGGCGGGTCAGGACTTGGTGATGGCGAATGGCGCCGGCTGGCTCTGCTGGCCGCCCAACACCCCCATCACGATGTACTGCCCTGCCGCCGTCGGAACACGGGGCGACTTGCAGCCCTGGGTGCTGGAGGTGCCCGCCCACTGGATGCTGTAGACCGCCGGGGCCGCCGGGGCCAGCGTCCGGGTGTCTGGGGCAGTGCCTGGGAAGCAGTCGTTGCTGGACCACACGCGGTCGCGCCCATTGGCCGAGTACACGATGAACTGCTGCAGCGCCCCGCTGAGGTCGGCGGTGCAGGCGACCTTGCCGGTATTGGTGATCAGCAGCCGGAACACTGGTTGTGCGCCGACCGCGTAGCTCGGGTGCGCCGACTGCGCGGCCACGGTGATCGCGTCGTCGCTGCAGGCCGCGAGCTGCGGGCCGGTGGTGGGCGGCGCGATAGCGGTGGGGGTCTGCGCCGGGGCGCCGGACGGGGCGCCGGTCTGGGCGGCGGACGGTGTGGGTGCATCAGTGGGGCCGGCGGCCGGTGAGCGCGATGGCGCCCCCGCCGTCGTCGTAGTGGCCCCTGTCGCGGCCGCCTGCACGGGCTGCGGGCCGGGCGAGCCGCCCCCGATCGCGGTGGCGATCCACACCACGGCGACGAGCGTCAGGACCACAGCACCGACGACGGCGACACGTCGACGCAGGTATACGGCGCGGGGCTCGGGTCCGACCGGATGTAGCACGTGCTCAACGGTAGTTGGCCGTGTGCCCGATCCGGGTCGCATCGCGCCCGCGTGTCGCACGTACCGTGCGCGGTGTGGACAGCGAAGCGATGACTGCGTGGTTCACCGAGGTGGCGCGGCCGCTGCCCTGGCGCGCACCAGGGACCAGCGCCTGGGGGGTGCTGATGAGCGAGGTGATGCTGCAGCAGACCCCGGTCGCGCGCGTCGCCCCGGTGTGGGCGCAGTGGGTGCAGCGCTGGCCAAGTCCCGCCGCCATGGCAGCGTCCAGCCAGGCCGAGGTGCTGCGCGCGTGGGGCAAGCTGGGCTACCCGCGGCGGGCGCTGCGCCTGCACGCCTGCGCCACCGCGATCGCCGCGGAGCACGGCGGCGTGGTGCCGGCCGACGTCGACACCCTGCTGAGCCTTCCCGGAATCGGGGCATACACAGCCAGGGCGCTGGCCTGCTTCGCCTATGGGCAGCGCGTTCCCGTTGTGGATACCAACGTGCGGCGGGTGGTGGCCAGGGCGGTGCACGGTGCCGCCGAGGTGGGAGCCGTCTCCATCGCCCGCGACCTTGCCGATGTCGAGCAGCTATTACCCGCCGACGTGCCCAGCGCCGCGGTGTTCTCGGCCGCACTCATGGAGCTGGGCGCCACCGTGTGCACTGCCCGCGCACCCGACTGCCCGCGTTGTCCACTGCGCCAAGAATGCCGATGGGTACGCACCGGCAAGCCGGCAGGGACCGAGCAGCGCAAGCCCGCGCAGCGTTACGCCGGTACTGACCGGCAGGTTCGCGGGCTGCTGCTGGGCGTACTGCGCGACAACCCCGCGCCGGTGGACCGGTCCCACCTCGACATCGTGTGGACCGTTGACCCGACGCAGCGTGATCGGGCGCTTGACTCGCTGCTCACCGACGGCCTGGTGGAGCAGACCCAGAGCGGGCTGTTCGCGCTCGCCGGCGAAGGTCAGCGGCTCCCCGGCAGGCCGGCGAGGAACGCCTCGACGGCCTCCCGGTAGCGCGCGGGCGCGCCGACCCCAGTGCTCGGCGTGGCGAACCAGTCGTCGAGGCTGCCGTGCAGGTGCCAGCCATCGGCACGCTCGTCGAAGCTGTCCAGGAAGTAGCGCCCCGCCACCGGGCCGAAGAAGCCCAGCACCTGCGCCGCGTCAGCGAAGGGCAGTGGCCACCGGTCGAACTGGGCCAACCAACCCACCGCGGTGCGGCCCCGAAAATCCGTCGCCCACGCACCCGCGGACGAGGACGCTCCATGAGCTGCCGCGTCCAGCCCCCAGACATGGCCGTGGCCCAGCATCCACGGCAGGTGCGTCCGCCAGGTGCGGGAGGTACCCATCAGGCCGTGCAGCAGCAGAATCGGCGGCCCATCACCGCCGTAGTCGTGCAGCACGTTTGCCGACGGTACCCGGCAGTCTCGTCCACCATCTCAAACACTTGACCCGATCCGCGCAGAAGGCTTTACTCAGCGTGCACGCGCAGTCACGTCTGGTGACGGCTATTTCCATACTCGCTCGGAGGTACAACCATGAGGTCTTGGTCCACTCGTGCCGTTGCCGTCCTTGGGACCTCCGCACTCGTCATGACGGCGTTTGCCGGCGCTGCGGCAGCTGCTGAGCCGGAAGCTGCTCCCGCCCAGTCGCACGCCGAGGCACAGTTCCTCAGTGGCAGCCTGTTCAACCTCATCCCGTTCGACTACCTGCTGTCGCTGCGCGGGGCGAGTGCGACGAACATCGGACAGTCCAGCCCAGTCGTGCAGCGCAACAACCAGCTTGTGACCCTGTTCGGGTTTCCTCTCGTCAACCAGCCGAACGGTGCGCCCATCAGTCCCGCCGACGCCCTGCAGGGTGGCTACGCGGGCCAGTACGCGCAAGCGTCCCCCGGCGGCAGCTCGCGCGCCGCGTCCGGCGCCCTCAGCGACTCGGGCATCTTCGGCGACAGCGGCAGCACCGCCTTTCCCTCCGACGCGACCATCAACCTGTCGGCGATGCAGGGCCCCGGGGCGTTCAGCGGTCTGCAGGATGCCACGCTCAAGCTCAGCACGATCAGCTCCGAGGCGGCGCTGACCGCCGGTTCGGTGCCTGCCACCAGCTGCACCGACAAGGCCAACCCCACCAACTGCCTCGACTACAGCGCCGCAACCGGCACGTTGAACTTCACCTCGCCCCAACTGGCGGATCTCGGCGCTTCCGTCGCCACGGCGCTCGCGCCGATCGACGCGCAAACCGCGCAGCTGCAATCGGCAATCACCAGCGTCGTCAAGGGCCTCAACACCGGCAACTCCGCGCTGAACACGCTGTTGAGCACGCTCGGTGGCGGCAGCAACCTCACGGTGAACGTCAACCTGGCGCTCACCCAGGCTGTGCAGAACGCTGTGAAGGCGCCCATTTCCTCCGGCGGCGTCACCCTTGACCCCAGCACGGGCACGGTGACCATCGACATTGGGTCCTTCGTCAAGCTGAACAACCGGGCACCGAACACCACCCTGATCGACGGCGAGCAGCTCTTTGACATCTCGCCGGCGATCAGCGGACTCACCGCCGCCGTCAACAAGCGCATCACCGACGCAGCCAACACGGCACTGGCCGCGGCCAGCGTGAGCATCCACTACGACGTGACAGTGCCCGGCCTTCTCCCGAGCTTGAGCACCAGCCTGAGCATCGACCTGAATGCCTCGCTGCAGTCCGTGGCCAACGGCACCGCGGAGGCCACCATCACCGCGAAGGCTCTGGGCGTCCAGCTGCCCATCAGCACCGGGCAGCTGCTCAACCCGCTCAAGGCGCTCACGGCTCCGGTGCTCAGCACGCTCAACACCACCGTGGCGCAGCTCGCCAGCCAGATTTCCACGGGCGTCGGGGCCACGCTGCAAAACCAGGTAAAGCCCGCGACGCTGTCAATCCCCGGCCTTCTGACGATGAAAGTGAACGTGCAGAGCCAGCCCGCGCCGGGCGTCTACCAGGTCACGGCGCTACAGATCGGGGTCGGCCCGGTCGCAACGATCAACCTGGCCACTTCCCGAGTGGGGGCCAACACTGGGGGAGCAGTCGCCCCGTCCACCGGCGCAGGCAGCTCGAACGGCGCCGGGTCCGGGGTGCCGTCCGCCCCGTCGCCCAATAATGCCCAGGTCCGTTCGGCCGCTGTGGCCGCGAGCGCCACCTCCCCGGCTACGGCACCGGCCGCAGACATCCCAGCCGCTACCGCACCGGCCATGGACGCGCCGACGCCGCCTGCGACCACCAGTGCAGACATCGTCGCTGCGGCGAACGCCGGCGAGCTCACCCCATCGGACTCGCAGCCACAGTGGCTAGTGCTGACCCTGCTGTTGGTCACCCTCAGCCTGGCCTGCGCGGGTCTGGCGCGCCGGCGACGGTAGCCTCGCCGCTATGGCAGTGGTGAAGATCAACGCGATTGAGGTCCCTGCGGGCGCGGGCCCGGAGTTGGAGCAGCGCTTCGCCGCGCGGGCCGGTGCGGTCGAGGGCTCACCCGGGTTCCTGGGCTTCGAGCTGCTCCGACCTACCGGCGGCGATGAGCGGTACTTCGTCTACACCCGCTGGGAGAGCGAGGACGCGTATCAGGCGTGGGCGTCCGAACGCGCTCCGGCGGCCCACTCCGGTGAGGGGGCCAAGCCGGTCGCGTCTGGCGCGTCGCTGCTGGAGTTCGACGTCGTCCTGCGCGTCGAACCCGGCTAGAGCTGGCGCAGCTCCGGCAGCAGCTCGGCGGCCGCCCAGTCGATGAACTCGGCCTGCGACCCCCGGCCGATCTGCGCCAGCGCCACGTCGGTGTAGCCCGCCTCCACGTAGGGGCGGACCGCATCGACGACCGCACCGACGTCGTCACCGCAAGCGATCGAAGCGGCCACGTCCTCGGTTCGGGTGTTCGCGGATGCGGCCGCAAATGCCGCCGTCCCCGGCAGCTCGGCGTTCACCTTCCAGCCGAGGCTGAACCAGCGCATCAGCTCGTGAGCCTGCTTGATCGCGGTGTCCCGATCGCGGTTGAAGCAGATCGGCACCTGGCCGACCCGCGGCTTTCCCGCCCCTCCTGCGGCGTCGAACATGGCACCGAGCTCGGGCTTCGGCTCGACCCCGATCATCACGTCACCGTGCTCACCGGCCAACCGACAGGACTGCTGGCCGGACACCGCGACGCCGATCCGCGGAGGCGCGCTGCCGACGTCCCACAGCTTGGCGGAGTCGACCTGAAAGTGCTCGCCCGAGAAGCTGACGTACTCGCCACCCAACAAGGCCCGAATGATGTGTACCGCCTCGCCCAACATCTCGTGCCGCACGTTGACCGGGGGCCAGCCACCACCGGTGACGTGCTCGTTGAGGTTCTCCCCAGCGCCCAGCCCGAGGGTGAATCGACCGTCCGACAGCAGCCCGACGGTGGCCGCCATCTGGGCGACCACCGCAGGGTGGTAGCGCTTGATCGGGCAGGTCACGTAGGTCATCAGCTCGATGCGCTCGGTCGCCTGAGCCACGGCGCCGAGGGCGGCCCACACGAATGGGGCGTGGCCTTGGGCGTCCAGCCACGGGAAATAGTGGTCGCTGGCCACCGCCAGGTCGAATCCGGCCCGCTCCGCGGCCACTGCGTTGGCCACCAAATCCTTGGGCCCGGCCTGCTCCCCGAGCAGGGTGTAGCCGATGCGCACCATTACGGCTGCCTGCCCAGCAGGGCCACCAGCTGCTTCAGCGGGTCATCGGAGTCGGTGCGCACCGCGGGGCCGAAAGGTCCCTTACCCGCCAGGTCCTGCTCGCGGACGTAGTCCAGCACGTGCAGTACCGCAGGGGCCACCGGCCGACCCTCATCAATGTCTGCTCCGCGGGCCAGGTCCCAGGCGTGCACGGTGAGGTCGAGCAGCATCTGCTCGGCGTACTCGCCGGCAGGGGTAGACCCGAAGGACAGGTCCACCGGCGTCTGGTCGTCGGTGTCCGCCCATGCCTCCCGGGATGCGGTCGCCGCGCTGTCCCACGCTGCTGCCGGGTCGTCGCCGAGCACATCTCCGTCGTAGGCGTCCCCCACTTGCGCCATCGTCTCGCCGGCCAGCAGCCGGGGCGCCCACAGGTGCTCGGCCGTCATGTGGTTCACCAGATTCCGCACGGTCCAGTCTGCGCACGGGCTGGCGTTGGACCAGGCATCGTCGGGGACGCGGTGGACAAGTTCGGTGAAGTGGTCGAAGGCATGCTGCAGGTGCTCGTGTGCGCTCATGGTTCCTGCATACCCGGCGCGGCCGCGTCCCGCAGATCGAGCTCAAGCAACAGTGTGGGGACGCTCAGCCACAGTGGCTGT
>JAABUM010004850.1_pt1 | contig 14733 bp, 20 predicted proteins | sample 5559161 | NCBI WGS metagenome assembly JAABUM01 (sample SAMN10711868, study PRJNA513369) | rock metagenome | isolation source: Antarctica rocks | place: Antarctica: Victoria Land, Siegfried Peak nord
GCCTGCAGCGCTTGGGTCAAATCTGTTACCGTGGTCATAGGGACACTCCTTTGACTTCTAAGGTCATCTACACCCTTATGATGCCAAAAGAGCGTCCCTGCTCATTTCTTAGCTTGATGCGAGTGCGGCGACATTCCAGCCGCGGCCAGGCGTTCCGCCGCGGCCGTCACTACGAGGACCGGCGGCAGCGCCGTCGCGTCGTCGCTCCTCAATGCACGGAGACGGTCGAGCTGATGCCAGAGGCCGACGCTGGGGAGCGTGGCATCCCCATCCCACAACAGCCCGAACCAATAGGTCGCGCCGCTGGTAGCACGGCCGACATCGATCCGCCCCATGCCGTCGAGGAGGACCTCGCCGCGCGGGCCACCCCTGGCTCGGGCAGCATGCCAGTGCAGCGGCCCGCTCTTGTAGAACGTCAGCTGGCCTTCTCCGCTGTCGTCAAGCGCGGCGGCCAGCTCCATCACGAAGCGCTGCGCGTAGACAAGGCGCTTGAGCAACGGCAGCCGCGCCAGGAGCTGACGCCGGTCGAGGCCATAGATGCGGCAGGAGCTTCCGAGGGTGACGCCGGCGCTCGCCGCAGCCGCGATCGCGCCGTCGCCGGTCGGCACGTACAGGAACGTCTTATCATCGCCTTGCGGGACGCGCTCGACCAAGCCGGCGTCGCGCAGCCGCGCGAGCGTCCGGGCCATCGTCGCCGTCGCCACGCCCCAGCGCACTTCCAGGTCCGCGGCGCTCAGGAACGGATGCGTCGCCAGGTGTCGCAGGATCGTGTCGTCTACGTCATGATTGAACATGGTGCATAGTGCCTGATATCGTGAGCGGACCGCGGGCGGGTCACCCTGTCCCGTTAGTCCGTCGCGCGCCGAGCCGCGTCATCGAGGCGCTCCAGAAGTTGCCTCATGTCGCCACGCAGCAGGCGCGCCAAAGACTCTATATCGTCGCCAGACATGCGTTCCAGGCCGTTGTACACCGACACACGCCAATCCAGGAAAGCAGCATAATACCGTTGGACGCGTGGGTCGGATGTGCCCGCTCCTCGCCCTTCGTCTCGCGGCACGACCGACAAGTGGCCGGTCACCGACGCGGGCACCGGCGCATCCGTGTCCACGGGTACCACCTCTTGAGTCAGCGCGCTGGGGGCAGCTAGCGTAAGGGGATCGTGGCGTTGCGGCGCCGTCTCACCCGTCATCTGATCGCCGCGCCCTATTGCCACATTATCAAACGTCGTATGATCCGGGACATGTGTCTCGTCGTGCGATTTGGCCGCTACCATCGGCGTCTCGTCCCGCTGGCGCACCGCTTTGCCCCCACCCTTACGGCGAGGATTAGCGACGCCGGCGGCGGCCAGACGCGCGCGTGCCACGGCGATATCGTTACTCTGCAAGGGCTCACCGGCCAGAACACGGTTCCGGAAGCGGGCGATTTCGTCGTCGGGCAAGGTCATGATATCCCGCGCGGCCGTGGCCGAGATCTGGCGGCGCTCGACGGCATCGGCGAGGACTTGGTCGGCCAGGAGACGGAGGCGATCGCGCACCTTCTGCCCCGAGATATGCAAGCGATCGGCCAGCGCCTGCGGGGACAGGTGATCGATCGCGAGGAGTTCCTGATAGGCGCGGGCTTCATCCAACGGGGCGAGATCCTGCCGCTGTAAATTTTCCACGAGCTGCAGCACCCGCACCCGTTCCGACTCGTCGCCACGTACCACAATAGAAATAGTGTCCCGGCCGGCGCGGCCAGCCGCGGCGCGCCGCCGGCCGCCGGCGATGATCACGTAGCGCGTCCGCCCGTCCTCGAGCGCGCCCTCTTCGCGCACCAACAGCGGCTGGAGTAGGCCGAACTCACCGATGCTCGCCGCGAGCTCGTCGAGGCGCTGCTCGCCGTCGTCGTGCCGCCAGTCCTGCCGGGGCTGCTTCGGGTCCGGCACGACTTGGTCGATCGGCACCTCACGCGCGCCAGCTAAGCGTGTCTCGGCAATGGGAGCGTCCGGCTGCACGGGAGCCTCCTGGGGGCGTCCGATCGACACGCGGGGCGGTGTCTTCCTAGCCATGGGTCGCCATCCCTCCCAAGCGTTGAGCGAGCGCCGCATACGCCTGCGCCCCCGGAGAGCGCGGATCGTACTGCGCTAAGGGTTGCCGTGCGGCAAGCGACTCTCGCACGCGTGGGCTATAAGGAACAGGCTCGGTCACGAGATCGCCATACGCCTCCGTCAGCGCCTCCATGGCGCCACGATCATGCAATTCGCGCGGCCGCACAGCGCACGGTACGATAGCCGCAAGCGCGGCGCCGCCCAGGTCGCGTTGGTCGTCGATAAGGCGGATCGTGTCAGCCAGGGCATCAAGGTCGTGCTGACCGGTCAGCGTCGGCAGGACCGCGCGATCGGCCGCCAGGAGCGCCGACGAGATCGCGAAGCCCATCGCGGGCGGTGTGTCGATCACGACAAGGTCGAAGCCGGTGAGAGGGGCCAGGAGCTTCCGCAAGCGGAAGAAGCCTGTCGCCGTGTCGGAGAGGTCCTGCGCGGCGCGCTCGATGGCCCGGTCGCCCGGCACGAGATACATCTTCGGGAAAAGGCCGGCGTCGGTCGCGATGATCAGCGGGTCGAGCGTCGCGCGCGGATCGGTGAGCGCGGAACCGATACCCAACCCACTCCGCTGCCCCAACAGGATACCCGTGAGCGACGCTTGAGGGTCCATATCAACGAGCAAGACACGCTGCTCCGCCGCGGCCATGGCACCGCCCAGGTTGAAAGCAGTCGTCGTCTTCCCGGCGCCGCCCTTGCGGCCGACGACGGCAATGATGCGCGTCATATCCTCTCCTTATCCTCCCAACACTGCTGAGACTGTTGCCGTGGCGTCGAGATTGTCCCCACACGGCTGGGACTGTTGCGCTCGCATCGTTCGGGACCAATTGTGCAGCAACTTGCTGCACAATTGGCGGCCGCGCTCCATTCCTAGCGTCCTAGGCATGTCCTACCCTAGTCACCATCCACGTCGTCTAACGTCGCCTCCAACTCCTCAACCGTCGGTAGGCTCCCGCGCCAATCGGCCGGTAACGCCTCTAACAAACGAAACTCCGACACGCCGATCGGCTTGGTCACGTCGCGCAGCGCGTACTCGACCATCACGCGGTCTTTGCTCTTACACAGGATAATGCCGATGCTCGGCCCATCGCCGGGCGTGCGTAGCAAGTCGTCAACCGCCGACAGGTAGAAATTCATCGTGCCGGCAAACGCGGGGTCGAACTCAACCATCTTCAAGTCGACGACGACGTAACAATGCAGCCGCACATGGTAGAAGAGCAGGTCAATGTGATAGTCGCGGCCGCGCACCTCGAGGCGATACTGACTGCCGACGAACGCGAAGCCGACCCCCAACTCAAGCAGGAACGACTGGATATGGCCCAGCAGCCCCCGCTCCAAATCACGCTCCTGAGCGTTCTCACCGAGCGTCAGGAAATCGAAGTTGTACGGGTCCTTGAGCACTTCCCGCGCCAGGTCTGATTGCGCCGACGGCAAGGTACGCTCGAAATTGGTCGGCGCGCGACCTTGCCGCCCGTACAGGTTCGACTCGACCTGGTGCGTCAAGATTGCCCGGCTCCACCCATGTGCGATCGCTTGACGAGCGTACCACTCGCGCGCGTCGGGGTCCCTGACCGCATCAAGCAGACGCATTGTATGCCCCCAGGGTATATTGATGGCCGCTTGCTCCATGGAGGCGCGATCTGGGTACGCCGTGGCAAACGCGCGCATGTAATGCAGGTTGCGGCGGGAAAAGCCCTTCATCTCAGGAAATTCGTGGCGCAAGTCAGTGGCGAGGCGGTCGATCACCTGCGTGCCCCACCTATGCTCCCGCTGCCGCTCTACGATCTCACGCCCGATCTGCCAGTACAGCGACACGAGCTCGCGATTGACCGCTAACGCCGCCTTAATCTGCGCTGAGCGGATACGCTCCTTGAGGTCAACCAGCAACAACTGATAGCCTTCGGGCGCCACATCCGTCTTACGAGGCATGGTACACGTCCTCCCCCTGTGCCAGTATGTCACGCGCGCGCTCCTCGACGGCCGCCTGCATCTCCGTACGCGGCCCCATGCCGAGCGGAACAAACCCACGGCCAACGTACCCGCGCCACCTGTCGGCCCCAGGTGTCACGGCGACGTAGCCCGCGTACAGGTCAGCGCCCTCGGCGGTTGTGAGGCGCGCCTCGTGCAGGTACAGTGAGCGCTCAATCCAGCGTATCATGGCAGTCATCGATCTCCCACGCCCAATCATCCCCGTCGATGGTAGGCATCTTCTCGGGGCGGCGCCATCGCAGCCCCCGTCGCCGCCAACGCGTGCGTCGCGCAGACAAGGCCCCCACGCGCATGGTCCAGGATCGTGGCTGGCCACCGCCAGACACGCCCGTTGCTCGCCATGGCGATACACGCCGACGTCACCCGCTGGCCGTGCGCTATCGCCGCCGCAGCTGCCTCGACGGCCTGGGCGCTGGCCAGCTCATCACAGCGGTGGTTCCACCGATCGCCACCAGCGTCCGCGTCCACATGACCCTTTACCCAGCGCCAGGCCACGGACCGTGCGCCTGCAACAGCCACGAGTTGCTCCCAGAGTGCTCGATTAGCGACCGGCTCTTTTTTGCTGTTGCGCAGCCAGCCGGCTAGCCACTCGGTCATGCCTTTGACAACGTACTGTGAGTCCGTCACAAGCTCGACGACGCTCCCCACTGGCGTCGCATCAAGCCCCTTGATAGCGGCCGTCAGCTCCATCTGATTGTTCGTCGTCTGCGACACGCCACCAGAGGCCTCGACGGTGGCGCTAGCGTGCGGGAACACGTAGGCCCAGCTACCAGGGCCGGGATTGCCAATGCAGGCGCCATCCGTGTACAGGACAATTTGTTGGATCATACGCACATTTCTTCTACTCACGTACTCACGCCGCCGGCGTCCAGTGCGCGACCACGTCGTACAGACGCACGAGATCGAGCGGCTTGGACAGGCGATCATTGACCGGCATCAGCGGCCCCGTCGCCTGTAGGCGGTCCTGCGCGGACATGACGATAATCGGGATATTGGCTGTCACCGGGTTGTCGCGCAGGCGCTGACTCACCTCCACGCCAGTCATCCCCATGTTGATATCGAGGAGGATGACATCGGGATGCAGCTCATGAGCCACCCCCAACGACTCAGCGCCCACCGAGGCTAGCACGAGATACCCTGCGTCTTCCAGCGCTGTCTCCAGAAAGTCGATGATATCAGGATCGTCGTCGACCACGAGCACCGTCCCTTTGATGATCCCCTTATTCATCCTCTTGCCCCCCACCGATGACCGTGAGCGGGCTACAGCACGCGCAGACCGGCGCTTGCGTCAATCCTAGCCCATGACTTGGGGTCAACGAAACGGCGCGACGGAGAAACAGTTCGCCTGCCGCGATCTCCGCGCCGCACCGCCCGCACGCGAGCCGCTCCAGCGCACGGTAGGCCGTCGTCGGCTGACCATCAGCGTCGCGCGCCGGTCCCACACGGCTGCTTTTACTGTGATGGCGTGCTCCCGACGACCGTATGTCAGGGCCGAACGCCGTCGTCATCTCACCCCTAAACGCGGCCATAGATCCCCTCCTGCACCCGCATGAGCGCGATCGCCCTGAGCGATGGCGTCACGTCCCACAACCCCGGCGCGTAGGCCACGTAGAAACGCAACCGCTCACCAGCTTGAGCCATGGCCTGAGTGCGATAGATCGCACGCCGTACATCGCTCTGTACGCCGTAGAGGGGCAGGATACGCTCCCGGCGCTGTGTCGTTAGCTCACCCAACGTGAGCGCGAGATGGGGCTGCAAGACGGCCTCGACGCGCGCGCGCATCACCGGCGAGAGGGAGAGCATGTCGTGAATAGACACAGCATAGGTCACGATAACGAGTGGTTGAGCCATGGCTTAGTCCTTATCACGGGCAAAATCATCGGGGAGCCTTCCTGGTAAGTAGCCGATCTGGACGAGACAGGGCGCGTTCTGTAGCACCTAACGGACCGTCCCACTAAGCAGCAGCGACGCGGCCGACCGGTCGCGATCGCGCAAGCCTAGGAAGATGACGCGCGCCTGGTGCTCATGGGCGGCCGCGATGATGGCGGGACCGACGGCGGTAGCCCGCACAGCGTCAAGATGGCACGGCACACCATGCGGCGTCGCGATGTGCTCGGCCCGATCGAGCACCCGGTGTACCCGTGCCTCCTCGTCCGGAGTCAGCGGCATGGTCAACGGGATATGCCGACTGCGCTCGATCATATGGAGGACATGAACGCCGCCGCCGATGTCGTTAGCCGACCGACAGGCCAGGTGTAGCTGCGCGTCGCTCATGGGCCCCGTCCCATACGCGACCAGGAGCATCGGAACTTTCTCGGGAGAGCGTTCAGGCATGGATGAGCTCGTCGAGCAGCAACGCGGGCAAGTTAGCCAGGACGATGGGGCTAGTCATCATGCCTGTTCCCGCCCTGTTCCTGCCGCCATTGCGTGATACTCTCATCCAGGAATTGCACCACTTGTGCGTGTAAGGACCTGCGTTCCTTCTCCGCAATGGCCTTTAGCCTGGCATGCATCTCGTCAGTGACGCGCAGGGCAATCTGCTTTCCACTCTGCTTCGTGTTTTCCATGTCACCATCATACCATTAAAAGACAATCTAATTTATACCATTTCCTCTCTGATTTGCAATCGAAATAATTGTATTATTATTGTAGCAAGGAGCAGATAGTCTCCCACTAACAAAAAGGTTGGCGGGTGTTAGGACCACCCGCCAGCCGGTAGGTACGGAGGCCAGACAATAGACTCGTTGCAGGATAAGCGCAGACGACCGAATCAATACCAGATTGCGCCCATAAATGGCTAAAATGGCGGCTTTCACAGTCCTGCAGGCCTGCTAATCAGGGCTCGGAGAGGCACTCGCCTTATTCAGCAACGAGTCTAATGAACACCGCACCCGGTAAGAAGTCTACCGCAGCCCGACACCCCGACCTTGGGTGCAAGATAGCTCCCAAGAATCACACCAAACTAGCCGACAAAGTGACACGAGGGGAGATGAGACAGTCTGTGTGCGTCAGGCCGCCTGCGCGACCAGCGGCTTGAATAATTCCTTTACCGCCGTTATTATAGAGACACGATACACGATTGGCAAAAGGACGACGACCCGATGACCACGCCGTTATTGTCTATCCCTGAAGCCGCCGCACAATTGGGCGTCTCGCGCGTCCGTGTGTGGCAGTGGGTGAACGACGCCCGCCTGCCGGCGGTGCGCCTTGGCAACTATTGGTTCATCGACCCGGCGGATCTCACGTCGGTCGTGCCGCAGAAGCGGGGGCGGCCCCGCAAGGAGCAGGCATGCGCCTAATCCTTCTCCCGCGGTCGGTCCGCAGCAGGGCCGAGATCGTCGCGCCAGGAGGCGTGTCCATGTAACACAGAGCGGTGGCGCGCGTCGCCACTACAAAGAGAAGGACCCACCGGCGTTAACCGGTGAGTCCCCTCGTTTATCGTGACCAGTCGACTCCGGTGTTCGCACTCCCACGCTCAGCACCAGGGCCATCAAGACGGACCGTTTCCTCGCCTGGAGCGTCAACTCCGACCGAGGACATGGTCTGGTAGGAGGCTTTTATGCCGAAAAAGACGCCCACTGCCTGTTTTCAGGATAGCAACGGTGGCGATGGCTGTCAATTACCATATCAGGGGGACACGGGCGGGGGCACGCCGCCGACAGGGGTGACGGTCTGCTGGTGGCGACGGCGCGGGAGAAGCCATGCCCGGGTTCGCTAAACCCACCACCACCCAGACACCCGACGCCCTGCTCGATTACTGGCTGAGCCGGCTCACCGGGGCGGAGCTGCGCGTGGCGCTCTACGCTGTCCGGCGTACGTATGGGTTCGGACGCGACGAAGACGCCATCGCGCTCGACCAATTCCTCCACGGCATCACAACCCACGATGGCACGGTGCTTGACGAAGGGATCGGGGTGAGTCGGCGGGCGTTGCTCTACGCGATCAAGAGCTTAGGGGAGAAGGGTCTGCTCCAAAAGGCGCGCCAGCTCGATCGGGAGGGGCGCGACACGACCAGTACCTACCGGCTCTCCATCGTTGATGAGCGCCATCCCCGCCCACGCGCCGCTTACGGGTTACGTGAGGTGAACACGACCCAGGTCCCGGACGAGGTGTTCGATTACTGGCTCCCGCGCCTCTCGGACGCCGAGCTCAAGGCCCTCCTCTACATCGTGCGGCGGACCCTGGGCTTCAAGAAGGTGGCCGATGCGATCAAGCCCGCTCAATTCCTGACTGGCATCGAGACCGCCGGCGGCGTGCGGCTCGACGATGGCTGTGGGCTGTCGGAGAAACACCTCTACCGTGCGATTAGCGGCCTGAAAGAGAAGGGCCTTATCGCGGTTGAGCGCCGCGTCTCGGCGCGCGTTGGGCACCTTGCGTCCGTGTATACGCTGGTCTTCGAGAACGATACGCCCGCTCTCTTGCGGGTCGTCGGCGACCCCGACCCACGTCTGCGCGACTACCGCGATGAGGTCGAGCCAGATCGCCCACGTTCCCTTCCGGCACCGGGCGCGCACTGGGTATCCCCAGACTCCACGGCAGCTACCCCGTCTAGGGTGCAAAAAAGACGCATAGCGGGTGCAAAAAGGTCTGGTAGAGGGGTGCAAAAAGGTCCGGTAGAGGGTGCATCTGGGTCAGGATGGGGGTGCAACGAGGACAGGAAGGGCTATGCGTCCAAAGTAGCCTCACAACAAGCAGATCTCTCTAAGGATAGTCAACACACAGAGAGACAACAGACAGATGATATCGAATCGATAGGCCATACATCACGATCAATCGTCTCTGACCATGAGCGACTGGCTTCTAGCGAGGGCAAGGCCACGCTACCCGACGAGGTAGTAGAACGCCGCATCATCGCCGTCGTCACAGAGTTTGGAGATACGGCATCCCCACGGGCCAGTGCGACGAAAGCGGTCCGGTGGTTTCACGCTAGTGAGTGTGAGGCCGACGACTTTATGGCGCTTATTGACGAGGCGGCCACCGTCGTGCGCCGCTATCGTCCGATGAAGCCGATACCATATTTCTTCACTACCCTGGATGGTCTTGTGCGGGAAATGCTCTCTGCGCAGGGGAATCTGATCGCGGATGAGCAGCCCAGTGACCTACCACCAATCACGGAAACACATCCAGTGTGGCGGGCTGTGCTTGATGACGTGCGTCTTACTCTCACCGTCGAGAACTTTAACCTCTGGTTCACGACGACGCAGGTGGTCGCCCAGGACGGTGACGTGCTACGTGTTATGGTTCCAACCCCGTTCGCCAAAGACTGGCTAGAGCACAAACTCCAGGGCCAGATTACAGGGGCGCTGGCGCGGCACGGGTATGCGCACATGCGCGTGGAGTACGTGGTCGCCCCCTTGGATGAGCCGGATGCGCGTCCATCCAAAAGAACGCCATGACCATGAACGGGCACCATCAGGGTGTCCAACAGAGTGTCGTCTCGCTTGGACACTCACGGCGTCCATGGTACTCGACCTAAAAGGCACGTTTCCACGCTCAAACTGGTTTCGTTGGGATGTGCTGAGATGGGGTATGCTGCAGCCTGACGACAGAGGGGAGGGGGAGCAACATGCAGTGCCAGCGGTGCGCGGGGGAGCAATTTGTCAAAGCGGGACGTGACCGAGTGGGTCGTCAGATGTACCAGTGCGCCGCGTGCAATCGCCGTCAGACCAACCGTTCCGCCTCGGCGTTCCGCGGCTATCGCTTCCCCGACGACCTCATCGCCCTCGCCGTTAGATGGTATCTGCGTTTCCGTTTGCCGTACGCCGACATCGCTGAGCTTCTGGCCGAACGGGGTGTCCACGTCGATCCATCGAGCGTGTACGAGTGGGTCCAGCAGTTCACCCTCCTCTATAAGGACGCGGCACGCTCCCATCGCCATCGTGTGGGCACGCGTTGGGCGGTCGATGAGACCTCTATCAGGATGGCCGGTCGCTGGGTCTACGCCTACCGCGCCATCGACGAACACGGCCAGGTGATCGACGTCTACCTGAGCGAGACGCGCGAGACGGCGGCGGCGACCGCCTTCTTTGAGCAGGCGATCGCGCGCACCGACGTGCGGCCCCGCCTCGTCACAACAGACAAGGCCCCGACGTACCCGCCCGCGCTACGGGCGGTCGTGCCGGAGGCGGAGCACGTCACGGGCAAGATGGAGCAACAGGGCATCGCGCGCGACCACCAGCACCTCAAAGGGCGGACGCGCTGCATGCGGGGCTTCCAACAACGCGGGTGCGTTGCCGCCGATCGACGAGCCGGACGCGGTGTGGCGAGCCGTCCTGGGGGACCTGCGGCCGGTGTTAACGCCGGAGAACTACGACGCCTGGCTGGCGACGGCACGCGTCATCGCGCGGACGGACGAACTGCTGCGCGTCGGCGTGCCGGCGTCGTTCCAGCGCGAGTGGTTGGAGCGCAAGCTGCACGGTCAGGTCATGGGCGCGCTTGGGCGGCTGGGATACGGGGACATGCGCGTCGAGTATGTCGTCGCACCCGGCGCTGCCCCCGCCGCCGATGACGGCGATGGGGGCAGCGCACGCGTGGCCTGGGGGGTGACACCATGAGCGCGGCGGCTGCACCCCTGCGCAACCCCGTGAAGTGGTTTGGGGGGAAGGGCCATCTGGCGCGGCGGATCGTGGCGCTGCTGCCGCCACTCGAGACGCTCAACGATCTCGCCGGCGACGTCGTGCATTTCTACCGGGTGCTGCGCGACCCCGCCGCCTTCGAGCGATTTAGCCGGCTCGCCGCGCTGACGCCCTACGCCCGTGAGGAGTTCGAGGACTGGCGGCGCGCATGCCACGACGACGAGGACCCGGTGGCGCGCCTGGGCCTGGTTCGTCAGTTTCCGGCAAGCCTTCGGGGGCGCGACCGGCGCTGCGGCAGGGGAGGCGACGCGCACCTGCTGGCGCTACAGCGCGACGAACGCCAACGGGACGCGCGTGTCCAGCGCCGTGCGCAAGTACCTGGGCGTCGTCGAGCGGTTGCCGGAGATCCACCAGCGCCTGCAGGAGGTGCAGATCGAATGCGGTGACTGGCGGAGGGTTCTGGCCGCCTACGGCCATGCCGACGCGCTCGCGTACATCGACCCGCCGTATGTCCGCGAAACGCGGCGTGGCGACAAGCGGTACGCGCACGAGTTCACGCTCGCCGATTACCATGAGCTGACGGCCGCGTTGCTGGCGTCGCCGCCCATGGTGGCGCTCTCGGGCTACCAGCACGCGGAGGTGTATGGCCCTTTAGAAGAGGCCGGCTGGGAGTGCACCGACTTCGATGTGCCGATTAGCGCCGCGCGGCATCGGGAGGGGCTGCGGCGCGTCGAGTCGCTCTGGCGCAACCCGGCCGCCGTCGCGGCGTGGGAGCGTGCCCGTGCACAGCCACCGCTTTTTGGAGAGATAAATTGGTGACGAGGAAGAATGTGCCGCGGACGATAAGCGGGGGGCTGCGACACGGCCGCTGTGATCGCCAACCGTGGCCGTAACGGCCACGGTTGCGGCGTGTTGGCTGCCCAACCGTGGCCGTTACGGCCACGGTTGCGGGGCAGAGACCGAGCGAGGGACAGGGGATCGCCGTGGTGGGCGACGTACGGGATACTGCGAGGGGAGGAAATGATGGAGGAGATCACGAGTGGGAAGGATGGGGACGCGGGTGGCGCGGACAGCGCCCTCGTGCCACGGCGCGAGCAACACGTCGATTTCTACGGGGACGCTATCCCGGTGGCGCAAACGCCCGATGGAGGCCTGTATGTCGCCCTGCGGCCGATCACGGACTTCCTGGGCCTCGATTTCAGCGCCCAGCGCCGGCGTGTCCTGCGTGACGAGGTGATCGCCCCCCGCGCCCGCCCGGTGCTTATCACGGCCGCCGATGGCCGCCAACGGGAGCAGTTGTGCCTCCCGCTGGACCTGCTGCCCGGCTGGCTCTTCGGGGTCACCACGGCGCGCGTCCGACCCGACCTCGTCGACAAGATCAACCGCTACCGTGCCGACTGTTTTCGCGTCCTGTGGGAGGCGTTCAAGGGTGAGGCCCGCGCCGGCGCGGAGGAGTCCGACGAGCGCTCGACGACGGGGACGGAGGTGACCCTCGCTCCGTCCGGTGCCGCGCTAGCGCTGGAGATTGCGACGGCCGTCCAGCATCTCGCACGAAGTCAGGTGGAGCAGGAACAGCGCCTGGCCGATGTCGCCGGTCGGCAGGACGTGATGGCCGATTATGTGCGCGGGTTCATCGTGGACACGAACCGCCGCCTGGCCGACCTGGAGGAAGTCACGGGGCAGGGTGCTAGGATCACCGATGGTCAGGCGACGGAGATCGCCCTTGCTGTGAAATCCATCGGGCAGCGGCTGCAGGCGGCCGGCAACCGCGAGGGGTACGCGCAGGTGTATTCCGCCCTCTATCGGCGCTATCGCATCAGCGCCTACAAATCGCTGCCCGCAGTACGCTACGAGGAAGCTATGGACTGGTTGCACCGGTGGTACCTGGAGGTCGCGCCGCCCGAGGTCTCGGGCGAGCCGGCGGGGCCGGCGCAGGGGGAGGAGGCGTAGCATGGCGACCTCGACGCCTGTGATACCGACGATCGGCGTGCTCGACGTGGACGGCCTGCACCTGACGAGCACGCGGTGTGGGGCCTCGACACCGACGGCGCCACGCTGCTGGGGGCGCTCGTGGCCTACGCCCGCGCGGTGGGCGCGCCCTACTATCGTAGCCCAGGCAGGACGGGGATAGACCTGTTGCAGGAGCTGGGCAAGCGCGGCGCCGACAGCAAGCGAGAATACCCGGAGCGGCTACCGCCGCCGGCGGGGCAGGCCGACACAGTGACGGAGGTGAGTTGGCTGCGCACACTCTCGCCGGCCGAGCGGGGCAAGGCGTACCTGCACTCATACGACAAGAACGCGCAATGGTTGAGCGCCGCCGGCGTCGTCGAATTGGGGTTATCGGGGATCGAGGAACGGCGCGACCCGACCGGCACATTGCTCTTCGACAAGAAGCTGCCGGGGTACTGGCTGGCGCGGATCGCCGGCGCGGAGGAGCGGTGGGCCTGCACGCCGACGGTAGCATGGGCGCTGGAGCGCGGCCAGTCGGTGGCGATCACCGAGGCCTACGTCTGGACCGCGCACAGCCGGGCGATGGAAACGTGGTACGAGCGGCTGCGCACGGCGCGGACGGCGCTCTACGCCGACACGACGCCGGCGGGGTGCCTGGCCCTGGGCGCACTCAAGTATACCTACGCGCTCACGATCAGCGGCTTCAACAGCGCGTGGCAGCGCGACAAACGCAGCCCGCTGTACCGGCCCGACTGGCGGCACCTCATCATCGCGCAGGCGAACGCGAACCTGTCGCGGGCGTTGCACAAGATGGACGCGGCCGGCTACACACCCGTCGCCGTCCACAAAGACGCCGTGTACCTGGTGAGCGACGAACCCGACCCCATCACGGCGTGCCCGCCGTCGGTGACGCTGGGGACGGGGTTGGGGCACTTCAAGGTGCAGGACGCGGCGATCCCGTTGGAGCGCGTGTTGCCGGCGTTCGACGGCACGCATGGCGGCGGAGTCGGCACGCTGTTGCGGCTCCTGAAGCCGCTGTAAGATCCAGTGAGGAAGTGGCTCATGGGCACTTTTGATGCGCCCGAAATGGCGGTACCCTGGGGCTCCAGAGGCCTGTTATCTCTGGGTGAAGGGCAGGATCGCCATGTTGACCAAGCTATTCTTTCCAACGGTCGCAGGAGTGCGGGTTGACCGTGTGTGGTGGCAGGGGCAGACACTCCACCTGGACGCCGCGACGACGCGCCGGGCGGCACGCTGCCCCCTCTGCGGTCGGCGCTCGAAGCGGGTCCACTCGTCCTATGCCCGTACGATCGCTGACCTGCCGTGCATCGGAGCGCGGCTAACCATCCACTTGCGCACCCGCCGGTTCGTCTGTCGGGTCCGCGGGTGTGAGCGCACGATCTTCACGGAACGCGTGCCCGCGCTGGTCGCTCCCTGGGGACGACGGACGGCGCGGCAGCACGAGGGACTCCAGCGGACGGGCTTCGCCCTGGGAGGAGCGCCGGGAGCGCGGCATGCGACGGCGGCGGGGATGCCGGTGAGTCGGCGCACGCTATTGCGATTCGTGCGCGCCGCGCCTGTCTCGGAGGTAGGGCCGGTCCGGGTGTTAGGCGTCGACGATTGGGCGCGCCGCAAAGGGCGGACCTATGGCACGATCCTGGTGAATCTGGAGACGCACGAGGTGCTTGACCTCCTGCCCGATCGCACGGCGGAGACGCTGGCCGCGTGGCTGCGCGGGCATCCCGAGATAGAGATCGTGAGCCGTGATCGTGGGGGCGCGTACGCGGACGGTGCCCGGCAGGGCGCGCCCCAGGCGCTGCAGATCGCGGACAGGTTCCATCTCTTAAAAAGTGCGACCCGTTGGCAGCGGAACTGGTCGGTAGGACCGGGAGGCTGCCGCGCTCTGCCGGTGGCAGGGTGACAACTGTTGATCCATCGGTGGGTGTGATACCCATCCCTCATAGTGAACGGAGGAACAGCGCGGCCCCACGGAGCGCGACTGGTCATCAACCTCTGGTCAGCGGTGGGCCGAACGGGGCGCCAGGTCGAATGCCACGATCGCCGGGCCTCAAGCAAAGTCGCCATGGTTAGGAACACGAACGTGCGTCTGAAGCGTCGTCAAGGTGGACTGGCCTACGGGCA
>JAABUM010004851.1_pt1 | contig 14729 bp, 28 predicted proteins | sample 5559161 | NCBI WGS metagenome assembly JAABUM01 (sample SAMN10711868, study PRJNA513369) | rock metagenome | isolation source: Antarctica rocks | place: Antarctica: Victoria Land, Siegfried Peak nord
TCAAATTTCAGGCTCTCTGGGGTGGGCGGGAGCAGGAAACGTCAATTGGACAGTGTGTCCGAACATTTTGTCGGGTTGCATTGGCGGGGCGGTGATCATGTTGCAAGGAAACCAACAAAGATGTGAGTGGTCAAGATTGTTGAGTATAGGGATGACCACAGCGTTGAATGTGATGGATTTTGCCTGCAGGTGTACAACAGCGGGCTGCCGTTCAGCATCGTCCGCGTCGGCGCGCCCGGCGACAGCCTGACGCCTGCCGGCAACGTGGAGGTGACGGCGGCGGGCGGCAGCAGCAAGGGTGCCGCGCTCTCGCGCGCGCAGGTGGGACGGCCGGCTACGTTGATGCAAACTTGATGCAAGCTTTGCCCGATCAGGCACACTGATCATGACGCACTGGCGGCAGCGCTGACAGGCATGCATAATGGAATCCTGGGCTGAGATGGCTGTCTGCCGAGCCTGGTACCTGTGTTGCCCATCTGGGCTGGGCTGTCCACCAACACAGCAAAGTGCGCGCGCATGGCAAACGCAATGCGGCCTGAGAGCGAACATCTGCGCAACTTTTGCAGGCGGCGAAGGTCGTCGCGGAGGTGCTGCAGCAGTCGCCGCTTGGCACGAGCGTAGTGCTGGAGGCGGGCGTGTCCGAGGCGGCTGCGCCCACCCCCATCAGCTTCGCGGTGGCAGAGGTGATCCAACTAGAGATCCGAAGTCAACGCATGGTGTTGCAACAGTTGCAAGGCAAGCTACTGCTGCAGCGTCTCTGGGCGGCTGCCCCCACGTCCATTAGCTTTGCGATGGCAGAGGTGAGCCAGAGGGGGCGCTGCCGCGCCGTGTTCACTGGCCTTCCCCAGCACCGTGCTGGGTGGACTTAGAAGGAGCTGCGGCGACGGACATGTTCTCAAGTGCCATGGATCTCTGCCAGGTCAGCCGCAGCTGTGGCAAGCCGGAAGCAAGCAGCAGCACCTAGCGCTGCAGCCACACTCAGGCTCGGTAAGAATCCCTTTTCCTGTGCCCTCGAGCGAAGGGCAGAAAGCTGGACAGGCGATTGGTGTGGATGTCACTCGCAGACATCTGCATCAGCCCAATGATATTGTTCGGGTCCTGCTTTCGATGCAGGTGCTGCCGGACGCCGAGATCGCCGCCGAGGAGGAGGAAGAGGAAGAGGAGGAGGAGGAAGAAGAGGCGCCTGCGGCGCGGCCGTCGCCCGCACGGCGCGCGGTGCGGCAGGCGTCTTCAGCGGCTGAAGATGCGGCGGAGGATGTCGAGGAGGAGGCGGAGGAGGCCGCGTCGGCTTTCGACCTCAAGTCCTTCTTTGGCGGCGGCGGCCGCGGCGCGCCGAAAGCGGTGAGCTACCGGCGCGTGTGCTGGCAGGCTGCGGGCAAGCCTATGTGTGCCCCAGGCAGGAGTTCAGTGGCTGTGGATTGAAGGCCTGCCTGCACACTTGCCCTTGCGCAATGGCAGCTGGGTATGCACCTGGCCCTCTTGCCGGCGGCAGCCTGCTCTCTGGAACGTACTCCTTCTCCTGAAGCTGCAGCATAGCGTATCCAGATGTGCCTGAATTCCTAGCGGGACAGAGCACCGAGCGAGACTGCAATACCTTGACATCACAAGCTGACGTGAAAGCAATATCGACTCGAGTCCCATATGCTACTTGTGGTGCCCAACGCAGAAGGCGGTCGTTGACGAGATAGAGGAGGATCTGGAGGAGGCAGCAGAGGAGGCAGCTGAGAAGGCGCCAACGCCCTTCCAGTCGCTCTTTGGCGGCAAGCCGCGGCAGGCGCAGCGGGAGGCAGCGGAGGAGGTAGAGGAAGCAGCTGAGAAGGCGCTGAAGCCTTTCCAGTCGCTCTTCGGCGGCAAGCCGCGGCAGGCGCAGCGGGCGGCAGCTGAGGAGGTCGAGGAAGCGGTAGACAAGGCGCCAAAGCCCTTCCAATCGCTCTTCGGCGGCAAGCCTCGGCAGGCGCAGCGGGAGGCGGCAGCTGAGGCAGAAAAGGCGGCAGATAAGGCGGCCAAACCCTTCAGGACGCTCTTCGGGCGGAAACCGAAGCAGGCGCAGCAGGAGGTGCGACTCGCTGACGTGCAACGAATCCGTGGCTCCAAACCAGCTCGATGCACGACGTAATGCACGCCAGAGGCAATAGCATCTGGACTTTGCTGCTTGAAGGCCATGCCCTGCTTATTTCTGAGCACTCTGCCAATGGTGCCCCCAGGCAGGTTCAACGGCTGCATTCTGCCCTCATCCCGAACCTTGGATCAGGACTGATGTATGTGTTTGCATTCGCCCAGGTCAAGCAGGGCACGCGGCGGGTGGAGCGGGCAGCCAAGCAGAAGGGGCGGGAGGCAGCCAGCGCAGCCAGCCGCGGCGCCAAGCAGGTAGGAAAAGCGAATTTCACACTGGCAGCTTTGCCTGTAGTTCTGGTCCAGCATGTCCTGCGTCACAGGACAACGTCTTCAAGCACTGGAAGCCTGCAGCAGGGTTCTGATGCAGCACACTGCAAATATGTCGCACGCTGATTCCTGCGCTGCATCCACGTATAGTCCAGATTCGACCCTGCAGCCAGGCAGCAAAGCTGCAACACCTTCGGCATGTTGCTGCTATTCAGTTTCCACCCCCTCCTGCACAACTGTCCCCTGTATGCAACACAATGCATCATCCGTTGGCCATGCGGCAGGTGAAGGCGAAGGCAGTGGAGGCGGCGCCGCGGCAGCAGAGCGACAGCATCTTTCGCTCGCTGTGGCATTGCTGGTCCAGACATTCAAGAGATCCAGCCCAAACAGTCAATATTCATTGTGGCAGTTGTCGTGTGTTGCACGCCTGCAGGTGAAGGCGAAGGCGGAGGAGGCGGCGCCGCGGCAGCAGGGCGGCAGCGTCTTCCGCTCGCTGCTGGGCCTGGACGAGGGCAAGGACGAGGAGGAGGAGGCGGCACCCAAGCCGCGCTTCGGCCTGGGCAACGGCACCCGCCGTCTGTCCAGCAAGCCGAAGAAGGCCGACAAGCGCGCCCCGGCCAAGCAGGTGCGAAGCGGTTAGGGCTTTCATCGCCCTTCTCCTGTTGGGCGTCCGCTATAGCACATGCTGATTCGCCCGCCACAGCCCGAGTCCGGCCCTGTCTCCTGTGCGTAAGCTTTGCGGCAGAGCGGCCCCCGCCAGCCTTGAGGAGTGGCGGCGCTGCTGTGCCACTCTCTTCCTTTATGGCACCTGCACAAGCGCTGGAAGATCGTTGTTGGGATCCGTCCAATCTCCAGCCGCCATGGTGGATGTGTGCTCGCCCATTTTGCGTCAACGTACCGACGCCTGTGAACACGGTCACGCAGGTGTCGCGTAGCCGGTCGGCATCCAAGCAGGCGGAGGACAAGCCGGAGAAGAAGGGCGGCTTCCTGTCGGCGCTGGGTTTCAATCAAGAGACTGTGTACGCGGACGATGAATAGACGGAAAAAGACGGAGAGATTACGCAGCAGGGAAGCGGTCGAGATGGATGACCGCACCACAGTCTGCGGATGCGTTGGCACTTTCGTCAATTTTCAGCGAGCAGTGCACCGGCACGAGGACGAGATTGCCAGACAGATACCTAAGACTGAACTTGTTGCCATGAACACTGTGTTTTGAAGGGTGCGACGACCACGGTGACTACCTAGATTCGGTGACTGACTGATGGAGCTTTGCAAAGTCTGATCGCCAAACTCTGATGTGCCTGCGTTGAAGCCCTGAATTGCTGCAGGCCTGGCACCCTGGGCAGCCTTGCCATGCGTTCCGCCCAATAGGAGGAAAGTTCCCAGCGCCGAATAAATTCGCAACGGCAAATTTCCTGCCAGCTCAGCGTGATCGAAGCCCGAGCGTGCGTCCTCCGAGGCAATTTGCAACCGCAGCCCCCGTCCGGACATAAACAGCAAAACACTTGACCGGTGCTCGCATTATTAAAATTGCCTCGCTGCTGCTCAGCACTGTTTGGGCTCCAGTTTGAAGACAGCACAGGCCCCTTTTGCTTCCGTAACCTCTTCCGCTGTTTGCTGCTAGGCGCCCGCTGAAACACTAGCAGAGAGGTCCAGACATCGAGCGTGCCCCTCTCGCTGCGGTGCTTGTGCAGACCCGGCAGATATAGCTGCTTAGCAATCCCTCCAACCCAAGTAGCAGAGGGTCGTGACTCAGCCGAGCAGCGCGCCCTCGCTCCGGGGCGTCCACAATGGGGCGCCCTTTCAAGCAGTACCTGGATGGACCGCGCATCTACAGCTGCAGCACGTGTCGATCGCATGTTGCTGACCACGACGACATCATCTCCAAGGTCCCATGATTTGCGTGCATGATTCCTTGGCTGCTCACGTGCATTGTCGCAGCCTGTAGGCTTCCTCATCAAGTACTGCGTAGGCATCCGTCATCTGCAGCATGTCCCGACTGGGGTGTGGCGCTTGGCACCGCAGGCGTTCCAGGGGCGTCATGGCCGCGCGTACCTCTTCAGCAACGTGTAAGCTGTCACGAGTCTCATTGGAAATCTGATTCCTGAGATGCGACATGCAAACAGTGCCTGCCCGTAAAATACACGCAACCAGCAGATTTTCACGTGGCAGCTACCTGCCAGATGGGGCCGCTAAAGCGAGCCATCTTTGATGTTGCATCGCTGCAGGGTGAATGTGACCTGGGGCCCCAAGGAGGAACGCCTGCTGATCACCGGCGTGCACACCGTGGCCGACATCTACTGCACCTCCTGCAACACCGTGCTCGGCTGGAAATACGTGAGTCGCGATGCATGGTCAGTTTGCTGTTGGACGCTGCGCCGGCGGTGGCAGCACCTCACAGCACGCCCAGTGCTGCAGGCCGACTGCTGTCGTGTTTCTCATGTGGGCCTGTGGCACAAGGCGAGTGCTGCGCTCTGGCGAATGTTGAGCTGCAGCTCGAACCTGGCCCCTGAACTATGTGCACATGGGTGACACAATCGAATTTGGGGCTGCAGGAGCACGCCGTCGAGGAGCGGGAGAAGTACAAGGAGGGCAAGAGCATCGTGGAGAAGGCAAAGGTCATGAAGGTGCGTTGACTCAGTGCTTCAGTGTGCCAGATCTCACTGTGCACCATGCGGAAAGGAGCTGACATGGCTACATGCGCCCTGCTGCTTGTGCCCGACAATCAAACCAATGTGCAATCTTGCCAATGACAGCGGCCGACAACATGATTGGTGCACAGGAGGGGAGCTGGTGACGAAGGCTAGAGTTGGTGTCTTCCCACTGGGCCTGGGTTTCTACAACAAGAACATCTGTATGTTACTCGAGGCGTTTCACCTATTGGTTGCGCTGAGCTGCCGTCCAGCCCTGCTGGCGAAGGCCAGGATGTAGCAGGGCTGGTAGCAGCATGTATAGTAGACGTTGCATCATTTGTTTGCCTGCGCCGACCATGACCTACGATTGTGCCCGCCGCCATTGCCGAATGCTGTACGTTTTTTCGTCTTTGGAAAGTGGCAGTAGCACACATTGCTTCTATTGGGCATGTGGCACACCGCATGTACCTGACTGTTTTGCGTCTGACCTGTAAATACACGGTGGCCAGACGCGTATACTGTGCATATGCCACCGTGCGGTCTCGTCATAGCGCCGCAGATATACATCTGCCAAATCGGCAATCCGCAGATGGCATATCTTGGACGGGGCTTCACTTTGCAGTGCATCGGTGGCCCCTGTTGCCAAATGAGCATGCGTTACGCATCAGTCGTGCGCTACGTGAGGGTATTAAGACAATTGTGTCCATTGTCTGCTGCAAGTTCGATTCATAATTTGCGGGCGAGTGCACGCGCTGACATGTCGAGCCTGCTGCTCGACTGACCATAGCTGACCGTACACAGACTTTCCAGCAAGCCAGGTGCGGCCGCAGCCACGCAGCCACCCTCATGCCGCACTTTCAATAGGCTTTGGCGAAGATGGCGACCTCTGTGGCGTCGCCGCCGGTGTAGAAGCAGTTGCCGACAGACGCCGGCTGGTCAAAGGGGAAGCACCGCAGCGTCGCGGATGTCGCCTCCTTCACCGCCGTCTCGTCCTCCTCGCTGCCTGCAGCACAAGAAGAATTAAATGCATAAACACGACGGCACTGCACGGAGATGTCATCGCTACACGTCGGCACATGTCGGGTCCAGGGACCCTCAGATCTCGAGGGCAGGAGCGATCATGTGCGGGGGAGCCAGCTGCGCCGCCAACAGCCGTGACATGGCCAGAATGTAGAGTGGAAGGGACGAATATATTCCAGAGGATGCAGGGTGGAAGGCAGCACCTGCCCATGGGCCGCGCGCCCACTTGCCGGCCGAGATGGCATCCTTCAGCTCGTCAAAGGACGTCACATCGACGATGTTGGCATCCAGGAACGTCCGCGCCGACTCGAACAGGCCTGCCTGCACCGAGGGAAACGTCATTTGGGAAGCTTACTGTGCCACCATGCAGATGCTGATGGGCAATCTGACTGTTGAACATCGTCCAGCAAGTCAGCAATGTGGCGGCGCCTCCACCCAGTGGGGTCGGACCTCCGAGCCAAGATAGCACCAATCGCACCCATCTGCACTTCGTCCAGGAGGCCGGTGATGTGCTGCACGAAGTCTGAAGCGCCTTCAGGCATACTGAACACACAGTTGTGAAGTGCAAATCAAAACGGACCTGCACTTCGTCCAGGAGGCCGGTGATGTGCTGCACAAAGGCCTCCGGCTCAGCCGGCACGCCAAAGGCCTTGCCCTCCTTGCCCGGTCGGTCCCGCCGCGAGACGACGCATGAGGCGGAGGCGACGTCGCGGGGCCCCACCTCCACCCGCACCGGCACGCCCTGCAGCACGCATCGGACGCCTTGGTGATAGTCACAATGCTTTACGGCGCTGCAAGCTCCATGAGAAACGTGCAGCGGCACGCTGGAGGGGCCTGCATGCTGGCTCTTGCGGCGTCCATTGCGGCGTCCACACCGCAGCGCCGAGGCCGGTGCTGCCCTCCAGCGCAGCCGTCCCGCACACCTTAAGGAGGCGAACTTCCAGCTTCATGTGTGGCTCCCGCCCGTCCATGGGCATGTCAGAATCTGTGAGCCTGATGCAGCAGTTTCCCCAGCTCACCTTCATCTCCCAGAAGTTGAACTTCCAACCGGGCGTGCGGCCCTCATCTGCATCCAGGTGCGCCCGCAGCCCCGCGGCCGTCGCCGCAGTGTGCAGCACTTTCACAGCCTCCAGCACCGCATCCCGCTCAGCATCCTTTTTTATGATCGGCACAATCACCACCTGCACATTATGCAGGGCTCTTGGCCTGCTTGCGGAGCACACCAGGACAGACCCTAAACCCCCCGCGTGCAGGCAGCGCCGGCCGCTTGGCTCAGGCAAGGGCTGCTGCACTCGTCTGACACGCCCTTCGCTTCCCAGCACAATCTACTTTGTACAAGTCCTGGCTTGCACAGGATGAATGGGCACCTGGATGGGCGCCATGCGGGGCGGCAGGCGCAGGCCCGCGTCGTCGCCGTGCGCCATTATGACGCCGCCAATCATGCGCGTGGACATGCCCCAGCTGCTCTGGTGCGCATACATCTGCACCAAGATATGCCAGCATTCAGCGTGACGTTGAAGTCCACTCAATCAGAGGCTCACACCGCAGTACCGCTCGGCCGTCCTGTGGGAACATGGTTGTGAATTTAGCGGTGTAGCACATATGCGGCAACAGCCGGGGGCCTGTGCTCCATGCACACCTTTAATGCAGGCACACTGACCTGCTCGCCCGCCTCGTTCAGATATCGGGTCTCAAATGCGCGGGCAAAGTTGTCGCCGAGGTTGTGCGACGTCCCTGCCTGCGCATTCACAGAAGCGCACGCATCACTCACGCGCTCCTCCATGCCAGCAGGTACAGCCCAGCTTGTGGAAGTCTCCCCTTCCAGCTTCGTCAAAGACCGCCTTTTACTGCTGCCGTACGAGCGCTCCTCCAGGGCGTCAAATTGAGGGCAGGAACACCCCTTGCCTGCAGTGCGCGGCCGTCGCCCATCATTGCCTCGATGGTGTATGTCACTTTGGCGCCCGCAAAGGACTCCATCCGCGACTTGCGGCCTGCAGGCGATGACAAATGCGCGTTCGACAGACCCTCAAAGCAATCCCAACTCAACAAGCGAAGCCAATGTGTGACAGGTAACAGGGTCGGAAGGTGCGCTGGGCTGTGAGCCGGCACATGCCGGCAGGTTCCCAGCGCTTGCCTGCGATGACTGGGATGCCAGCGAGCTGGGTGGCGGCGTCTTCATACACCCTGATGAAGCGCATCGCCTCTGCCTCTGCCTCCTCTGCCTGCAAGCGCCACACAGGATGAATTCGTTGCAACTGATTGTGTCAGAGATTTGGCTGACTGGGGTCTCCGTCAGTGAGGACAGCCTGATGCTGCCACCAGCTGCCACACAGCCATGCTGCACGCGGTCAAGAGGATGCAGCTTCAGGAGAGCGCACCGTCGCATGCACTGTGTGGCCCTCCTGCCACAGGAACTCCAGGGTGCGAATGAATGGCCGCGTGCGCATCTGCGTGGGATGCAGACATGCTGCTATGTCAGCGATACGTCCCTCACATGATGTCTCTCAGAGCGCGGCTGCAGTTACAGCAGCCAAGGCAGCCGCATTTGCTGCTGGGTGGCCAGTCGTCCAGCCCTCAACAGACACAGCAGCGGGCAGCCAAGGCTGGTGCTCTGTGGATGGCGCATGTGCCTCTGCCCCCCTCACCTCCCAGCGGTGCACGTTGGCCCACTGGTTGAGCCGCATCGGCAGGTCCCGGTAGCTGCGGATCCACTGCGACAGCATGTGGTTGACGATGGACTCGCTGGTGGGCCGCACCACCAGCGGCTCCTCCAGCTCCTTCCCGCCGCCTGAAAGTTCAGCGGAGGAACGACGGTGTCACTGACGGCAAGTGCCTTACGACGCTGGCTTCGCCCAGGCGTTTTGCAGCGGTGTCTGATTCACTGGTGGGCCGCACCACCAGCGGCTCCTCCAGCTCCTTCCTGCCGCCTGCAGTTGCACCACGGAGCTTTGTTTATAAGCAAGGTCCATGGCAAGGTACTTAGTGGCTGACTTTGCGCCGCACCACCACCGGCACCAGCGGTTCCAGCCGCCTGCAATTAGCCAGAGTCATTAGAACATTTGACGCATCTTGCAGCAAATCATCTGCATCCGCACCACCAGCTCCTTCGTGCGTTGGTTGCTCCTGCTGTGGTTGTAACTGCGTGGATGTCACGTGCTCAGCATTGATCAGGCGCATGCGCCGGCGTCGGGCCCTTTCCCTCACTCTGCGTCTGTGGCTCATAACATTCATCAGACAGATCACACGCACCGATTTGGGAATCCCACACGCGCAGCTCACCTTGCGTGACGATGGCCAGCTCGGGGGCAAAGCCCTCCACGTGGTCCGCCTCCTTTTGGAGAAAGGACAGCGGGATGAGCTGCGGGAAGTAGGCATTCTGCACGCCCGCCTCGCTGAAGCGGCCGTTCAGGTAGCCCTGCAGCGCCTCCCACAGCGCAAAGCCGTAGGGCCGGATGACCATGGTGCCGCGCACCGGGCCGTAATCCGCCAATTCCGCTTCCCGCACCACATCCAGGTACCACCTTTGAGCAAGAAACAGAATCGTATCAGCTAGGTTTAGGTGATTCCTTCAGACTGAGTTTGCCATACATCGGCCCCCTGTCCGCCAGCTCCGCCTCCTGCACCACATCCAATTACCACCTGCACTAGAGATTGGTCAACAGAATCACAATGTGTCTTCGATGTCATATGCTTTCAAGCATGGCTGCAGCATATGGCATGGAGAAAGCATGGCTGCAGCATCTCGGGCGGTAATCCGCCTCCCGCACAACATCCAGGTACCCTGCAATACAAGACAGCATCAGGTGAAGTATGGATACAAATTCAGGATGCATTTTCCGCGCGAACGGGCTGCAGGCGCCAGCTCCACCTCCCGCACCACGTCCAGGTACTACCTTGGAAGAAGGATGGCATCATTGTCACATACAACACGGATCTAGACTATCTTCGCCATGCACCATAAATCGCCACCTCCCGCACCACATTTAGGCACCACCTGCACATCTCGTCAACATATGCCAGTGTGTCCGGGCTGCGATTTGCCGGCGCCGCCTCATGCACAACCAGTACAGGTGCCACCTGGCAGAACTGGCTAGGAAATGGTGTGCCGGCAACCTCTGCCTGCAGACTGCTGGCCGTCGGTGCCGTCCGCATGTCTGCCAGATGCCATGCAATTTGAAGGCGAGGGGCTACCCCGAAGGATCGTGCATACGAGCTGTAACGTGGATACACCTGCACAAAGAGCACGGGATCAGCCGCGGCGCGCCAATGAGCTGGCAGCATTGCCACTGCTCAACCTGCCGAGACGCCTGACCTGCTGAAGTCGGTGCTGCGCGGCGTGACGGCGCTGGCGCCCTTGCCTCCGCTGCCGCCCTGCTGCTGTTGCTGCTTCTTCTGCTGCCGCTTCGACACCGGCGCCGCCTGCTGCTCCTGCGCTGCGGCCGCCGCCGCGCAGGTGCATGGCCGCCGCAGCCATGACCGCCCGGCGCCCCACAGGAGGCAGGCGGGACTGGCGGCATGGTGCGCCGGTTTTATCAACCTGCGGTCAATCGACGCTCTTTTAAAAGGATTCCCTTGAGCGGACTGACGATCATGTCATGCATGCGCCATGTCACTGCAGCGGCGGCGGCGGCACGCAGATCACCTGAGACCTCTCAGCATCATGTGGTCGCTGCCAGCTAGCACGCGGCCGTGTAGTGCAGAAGCATGAGGCCTGGCGTCAGCACAGATCATCTGCAGGACCAGTCAGCAAGCAGTGGTGTCGGCAGTCGAGCTCCAGTGTTCGTTTTATCTCGGTCCAAGTGCGAGTCGATGTAGCTGGCTGATCGGCCAACAACAAACAGCCGCTAGCAACGCTTTGAGACACTTGCAGTCGAGAGCGAAAGCGGATTATGCGCGAGCAGCCACTGTGCGCTGTCCCACGTGCTGTGAGTGGTCCTTCCTGCTGCTTGCACAGTGCAACGCAAACGTCCTCGCGGAGACTAATTGACTTGGCTTATTGCTTGTTTCTCACGCATTTTCGATCGAAAGATCGCGTTCGAGCAGCCAGGCAACACTCGCTTCGCAACGGCTGGCAATCTCCAGTGGTCATCTGGTGGACATTGGAACAACTTCTTGCGTGGAACAGTTGGCACCGGTGCTTGCTTGACTCGAGAGCTCCAATACCAATCAAAGCATTAGATTCTGCACTACATCGAAACACCTTAAGCGCGTCCTCCTGTGATCGTGCCCCGACCGCGGACTGCCGCCGCTCTGCGCACCTGACCAGGCGAGCCGACAAGCGGCATGGCGGAGCCGCGCAGCGAGGCAGAGGTGATCGAGAAGTATAAGCAGATGCGCCAGGAGCTGGGAGCGCTCAGCGAAAAGATCAACGAGCTGGAGGCAAAGGTACACCACGGCGCCGCCCCATGCTGCTCCGGTCACTGCAGACACGCGCTCAGCACTGGTCTGTGCAACGCCACGAAGACGATCCTTCGCCTTGATGCTGCACGATCAAGTGGACGCAGCATCACTCAGCACGCATCTCCGATCAGCATGCATGGTAGGCATCCTCAATCAGCACACATTTATGTTGGTGCCGGCAGGCACAGGAGCACACGCTGGTGCTAAAAACCCTGGAACCGCTGGACGCGGAGCGCAAGTGCTTCCGGCTCGTCGGCGGCGTGCTGGTGGAGCAGAATGTGGGGCTGGTGCGGCCGGTGGTGCAGACCAACCTGGACAACCTGAAAGTGGTGCGGCGCTGCCGCACTTGCATCATGTGAAGGCGCATTTGTGTGTCAGCAGGTGTGTCCATTAGCAGACGCTGGACCCTGGCATGTGCATGGAAACGGGATAGAGGGAATTGGGGATTTTTCGGGCCTAGTTTTGCCGGCTAAGTGTTACAACATAATTAAAGGAACGTACTCACTTGATAGATCGATTCAGGCGTTGAGATATACTACAAAATGGCAATCTTTCATCCCGTGTGCTTGTGTAACAGGTCCTGCAGCAGTTCACCTCACAGCTTGAAACCAAGCGGAAAATTTTCCTGGAATTCCAGGTAAATTGAACATGCTGGCGCACTCGCTTTTCGAAAAGCTTGAGCACAATCGTGCATCCCTGCGTCCTTCTGTTTGCTGACCTGATGGTGCGGATCGATGCTTGCAGTCCAAGTACAAGATTCGGGCTGCCAGCTCGCCAGAGGAGGCAGAGGCGATGCAGATTCAGCAACAGCAGCAGTCCAGCAGCCAGCAGGGCGTGCTGGTCGCAAAATCTTGATGGGTTTTTGGCAGCGGCAGAGTGGTTGGCAATGCTTGGTGCACCAAAGACGGCAGGACAATCGATTTGGAAGCATGTGTATACAGCAGTATTTGATTCGGGCAGTCAGTGAAAATGCTTTCAATCCGCGCGTTTCAAAACACAAGCTTTACACAACTGAGGTCTAGTGTTCTCCATTGTTCGAAGAGCTCTGCTTGCCTGCTATTGAAGGTCGCCATGGGCACGTCAGAATAACCCAGGCTTCGAGGTTGCTGTGAAAATTGCGGCGGCACGACTCTCTTAACATGTCAAGCCGCGGGCCTTGCCAGCAAGTCCCGCAGCCTTGCTGGCAAGCAGTACCTATTATATGTAAGGGCCGCCACGCCAGAGCCCCAAAGACTCCACCCCGTTCTGTCACTCCCCGTGGTCTCATACGGCAGCTTCGACCAGCGCCCCCGCGCTCTGGCCCGTCAGCGCGCGCGACAGCTGCGGGATGAAGTCTCGAACGTCGCCTTCGTCTGACAGCGGGCCGAGCGCCAGCAGCAGCGCGTCCACGAGGCGCGGCACAACGTCGTCGTCGTCGTTCTCCTCCCACCGCGGCACCAGCAGCATGTTGCTCTCCTCCCCCGGGCACGCCTGCAGAGATGTACTGGTGACGTCAAGGCGGTGCGCCTGCTGTGACGTCCAAGTAGCGTGCCTGGCACCAGTTCGTACTGAGGCCGCCAACAGGACTTGTCATAGCGCTGGCACCCTTCATCGAACAAGATTCGGCCAGGGGCCTGTGCCTGCTTGACTCACTGCCCATCAGCAATCGCTGCTGCAGTCGCAGACGTCTGTCACGCCATGCATGTCCCAGCGCAGGCAGCAGATGCAGTCAGCACAGTCCCTGCTATCACTGTGACAACCTGCGATGGAACCAGTGCACATTATTGTAACAAGTTCTCACCTTGTAGGCATCATCGTCCACCAGCACGATGCGGTGCGCCCGGCCGCCGAATGCCTTGGCCAGCGGCTTGACGGTGTCCCACGCATTGCCGCCGTTGGAAATGTGGTGGTGCGGCGCCCGCTCCGTCTTAGGGCGCGTCAGGACGAGGCCCCTGTCCGCAAACGCCGGCTGCCCAATGGCATCGTGCAGCATCGGTATCACTGCAGGGAGGGTCCCAGAATTTCCGTCTGTGTCAGCCAGCTTCGCACCGGGCAGTTGCAATTGAGACGATGCTTGCCAGCGGCAGCTTTCTCACTGGCACGGAGCAACATGTCAAAGGCTGCAAAAGCGCGGGTTACTGACGCACACTGACAAGTTCGCTGACACATCGACGTGTTCCAGCAAGCACCTGTGTTGACGGTGCGGTCTGATGAGGAGCTGAATATGCCCAGCCTGAAGACGTCCTGCATGAGCAAAGATCACATGGATCTGGCATCGAACGCCCCCACGCCTCCATGCAGATGTTGCGACAAGGGCAGAATTCAGCACTATCAGTCCTGCACAGCTCAAAGCAGCAGCACAAAGCATGGCAGCAGCATAAGGCATGGTGGCACCTGTAATCGCCTGAGATGCTCCAGGCCAGGCCGCATGCGGTTGATGCCGGCTGAGCGGCGCTTTGACGTGTGTGACGTCAGCGTCCCTGCGGCAGCGCGTCAGACGGCACCAACAGTTCAGCCTGCTTTCCTGATGCAATTTTCGCACAGAGCTACCTCAGATCATCAAATCATACCGTTGAGGTCAAACAGGATGATGATTTTGTTGTCGGCTGCCGCGTCCTGGTGGTCGGCTGGTGGCGGGCGCGCAGGACGCCGCCACGGCACCACATTGCTCTGCTCGTGGCCTGCTGCAGCCGCAGATGCAGCGCCCCGTGCCTCCCCGTCCATACTGGCTGCCCAGGGGGCTGCGCTAGGCGCTCTGCCTGTGCCGGCGTCGGACAGCCAATATGGCTGGCTGGGAGGCTGGCCACTCACTGCGCCGTCGTTGGCTGCCTCGACATGGCGGCCTGCGACGCACGCTTTGATGACCCTCCACGCGCCTATTTGTCAGCCGTCGTGGGCTAACAAATAGGCTGGAGGAAGGCTTGCGCAGGCGTCTGCACACGCCAAACACAGCGCCAGGCTGCTAAGACGGGACTGCTTGCCACAATCTGTAGTGTTCAATTTGCTGTTGCTGCAATACAAGCGAGACTACTGGAGATCTATGGCGCAATAGCAATCGGAAGCTTGGGCGCTGATTAGCGACAGTTGGACACGGAACTAGTCGTGCAGCGGACCAAGGAGCAGAGCTGCGCAATTGACCTGGGATTTCAGGAATCACTTGCGCGACCAAAGTCTGTGCGATGCAAACAAGAGTATGGCTGCATGTCGGGTTGGCAGGTAACCGGTAACCTAGGTTACCCTAACCGAAGTAACCGCGGTTACCTAACCGTAACCGGAGGCGAGCAGCGGTTAACTGCGGTTACCGGCCTGGGAATC
>JAABUM010004853.1_pt1 | contig 14724 bp, 19 predicted proteins | sample 5559161 | NCBI WGS metagenome assembly JAABUM01 (sample SAMN10711868, study PRJNA513369) | rock metagenome | isolation source: Antarctica rocks | place: Antarctica: Victoria Land, Siegfried Peak nord
CGCCGCGTAGCACCGCACTGTCGCACCGCCCGGCCGTGCGTGCCCCACAGGCGTGGCCCCTCTCTGACGATCTTTGCCGGCAAGCTCTACCACACAGGCACGCGCTGCGCGCGCGGAGAAAGAAAAGGTGACTATCCAGCGGCGAGGTCGGGGAGGAGCGGATGACCGGCGAAGACACTCTGAAGCGCGGGCAGCACCGCCTGGCCCTGTTTCTTGAGCGTGGAGAGGTAGCCGCGCAGCCGACAGAAGACAACGGCACCGGTGGGGCTGCGGAAACAGCCGGAGACCTTCTGCTGGACTTTGATCATGCGCAGGTCGCGTTCGGCGTGATTGTTGTCGAAGGGCACGCGCCACTCAGTCATGAAGGCGAGCACCTCCGCCTGATTGGTGTGCAGCCGATCAAGCAGGTTGCGGGCCTTGGTTTGCTTGCGCCGCCCGCGCTTCTTTGGGCCGGTATCCGACTCCGGCGGGAGGAGCGGGTTGGCGGCATAGCCCTCGGCCACGATGGCCTGGTAGCGCGCCACGAAGGCGGCGCCCCCCGCCGCGTCGAAGCGCGTCTCTCCCTGTGCCCGCGCCGTGTCCACCCGCACCTTGATGTCCAGCAGCAGATCCTTCATGTGCGTCGCCCAGGGTTGCTTGTCGTGCTCCTCGATCGCGGTCAACTCGCGCAGATGGTGGGCGTTGCACAGCGCGTGGGCACAGTCGTACTGCCGATAGGCCGTGAGACCGTCGTGGACGCTGATACCGTGGAAGGCCGGCAGGATGCCGATCTCCGTCATCGCGACGCTGCCCCGCTTAACATGCGCCGCATAATAGGTCAACCGGGACGTACTCGTCACATGCACCCACTGCAGCGTCCCGTGGACGCGCACCCCGGTCTCGTCGTTGTGCAACACGTCCGCGTCGCGCAGCGCGTCCTTGATCCGCTCCTCCACCCCCACGAGGCCGTCGGCACAGGTCTCGACGGCCGTTTGCAGGGTCCCTTTCGCCGGGCTATGCCCGAACACGTCCCCCAGCAGGGCGCTGGTGCGGTCGTAGGGCAGCAGATGATAGGTCAGCAGGTACACCGCCAACGCCTTGATCCCCACCCCATACTGCACCGTCGTGGTCACGTCGGCGGGGAACGCTCCTGTGGTGGTGTGCCGACACCGGGGACACCTCTTCTCCTCTGTGCGATGCTCACGCACTGCCAGCCGCAACGGCGGCAGGTCCACCACTTGGCGGCGCGCGTACCCGGTCGCGGCTACCCCGTCCAACGCGGCCTGGCACCCCGCACAGGTCGCCGGGCTGTGCACGATCACCCGGTCGGGCTCCGCCACCAGGGACAAGGCGCTGCCCGCATGCCCCGGCTGTCCACCGACGGGCTTGCCGCTGCGCTGGCGCAGACTGCGCGGCGGCCGCCGGTACCCGTCGCTCGACGGCGGCTTGCTGCTGGTGCGGCTCGTCGTCTAGGCCTGGCCTTCCAGGTCCTTGACCCGCGCGCTCAACGCCGCGATCTGCTCCTGCTGCGCGACGACGACCGCCTGCAACTGCTCAATCACGCTGCTCACCGCGTCCACGCCTCCGGCGTACACGGCGGCGATGTCCTCGCGCGTCAGCAGCATCGTCGTGTCCCTCCACCTCATCCCGCGCAGCCCGCTGCCGCTCTCTCTGCCTGTATTCTACGCATGACCGGCCTGATCCGCCAGATCATGCACGACCCCTGGATAGTCACGATATTCTGCAAAATGCTGGGTGGTAGCGTTGAGATAGGGCTAGCGCTTATGTGCTGACCCCTTGTTCGTAGCATAGCATCGTCACTATCTCTCGGATTATCAAAGCCTCGCCATCGCACCCTGCTACCCTAACCGCTTGGCAAGAGCGGTCATAAGGTAGCCAAGGGTAGGCCGAGGGCACGGGGGCGGCGCAATGGTCTGGGCCTGGGGGTCGGGCGAGCTGGGCGGCACGGCCTCGAAACGGGCGAGCTGGGTGCAGACTAAGCCATAACCTATTGGACGCCGTTGTGCAATCATCCGTAGCCTACTGCCAGGCGAGGACGCGGTAGCCGTGGCGCAGGCGGCGGTGCAGGATCGCCTCGACGTGCGCCTGGGCGGCGGCGCGATCCGGGTAGTAGTCGACGCGCGTCCGCTCGGGGCCGCCGGTGCGGCCCCAGCAGCGCACCGGTGCGCCGCCCCCGAGGAAGGGGGCGGCCAGGTGAGCGTGTAGCTGCGGTCGCGGTTGCGCGCGGGATCGACGCTGCGCAGGCGGACGTAGGCGCGGAAGTGCGCGGCGGCGGGCGGCACCCGTTTCATCGACGACTGCCTACCAGTCGCGCTCACTGACATTAATCACCACGACATCCGTCGCCTCGGCCCACGCCTGTTGCTCCTTCTCGCGCGCCGCGATCTCCTCGGACGAGAGTTTGCGCGTTCGCCAACTCACCCAAGCGGGCAGGGTGTCGATCGTCCCAAGCGCCTGAGCCACGAACAGGCGGTGCGTGCCATCGCTGATGCCCCCGTACACCTGGTGACCCGGCTCTCCTGCCGCGATGAGGCTAATCGGATTAGATCCATAGAAGGCGTCGAAGATGGCGTTTAGGCCCAGGTGTCTGGCGACGACGCGATCGCGCCGATCACACCAGTCGAGTGCAGGCTGGAGATCCTGTGCGTACTGCCACATCTCGTCGACGACCGCCTCGTAGCGGCGACCGCGCCAGCCCTCGACCGTGGGGCGGACCAGCGGCTCGAGCACGCGCTTGAACGCTTTGTCGTAGTAACGGAACAATAAACAACGTTTAGACCTGCGCCTGCGGCTGAGATAGTGTGACACGTAGCGCCTCACCACACCTTGCCATGACATGAGGGTGCATATTCGGGTCATATCGCTGGCCCACCATCGGTCGTAGCTCGGCATCGCACGGTGTTTCGCTGGCTGTGCGTGCACCCTGGCCCTCATGAGGGCAGATCATGCCCAGCTTCGCAGTACTTGATAGGGATACTCCGCTAGCGTGACATTCGCTACCCTTCGAGTGCGGCCGCGACGACGGCGAGAGTCTCATCTAGGGCGGACCACTGCGCGAAGCCCCACATCTCGATCCCGCCGAGCGCATCCATATCTTCATCGTCCGTCGCGTTGTCCTCCAGGATGCGCACGAGCCGCACCGTCATGTCGCCCAGGTAGCGGCGGAGCAGGTAGAAGGCAAAATGGTCCAGGTGCAGCGGCTGTGCGCCCCCTGCCTCCCGGTAGACCTGAAGGAAACGCCCGAAGCCGTTCCCGACATCGTCGCCGAGGGCGGCCTGCAGGTCGTGCTCGGGCGGCGCCATCGTCGCGTCGTCCCAGTCGAGCACGGAGAGCGCCCCCTGCTCGTCGACGAGTAGGTTCCCCGGCCAGATGTCCGTGTGACATAACACGAATGGTCCCGCCAACCCACAAACGGCGTGTTGCAGGCGGTGCAACCGCGCGAGCTGGGCCAGGATCTCGGCGTGGCGCGGCCACAGCAAGTGTCGGAGGGCGCGCAGGCCCGTCCGCGCCCGCGGGCCGATCTGCTCGAGCGCCGTCAGGCCACCGCGCAGGTCGGCCTCGAAAGGGATGGCGAAGGTCTCGCGCGGGGGGAGTACGTCGGCTAGGGCGGGCGTGGCGCGGTGGAGCGTGGCGACCGTCCGCGCGAGCTCATCGCGCAGCGCGGCGGACCAGGCGGGCCAGGGCGACGGCACGCGGCCCGGGAGGAAGGGAAAGATGGCCAGGGGTTCACCGGCGAAGTCCCCCCACAGGGTGCCGTCCCGCGTCGGGATGGGATAGGGCACGCGTGCGTAGAGCCCGCGCTCGTGGAGGGCGCGCGTCAAGGGCAGGACGATGTCCGGGCGGACGGGGCTGCTGCGGCCGGCGCGCGTGCGCGGCCACAGTTTGAGGAAGTAGCGCCTCCTATCCGCACAGTGTAGCGTGTAGCAGGCCGAGGCGTAGCCCACAGGTACGAAGGTTAGTTCCTCGACGGGGAGCCCGTACAGGGCGCGGACCGTCTCGACGAGACGTGTGCGGTCGATAGATGGCTCGTATCTCATGATCGCTCCCTGTCCGTGCCCGTCACTCTACGAGACGCCGGTCCCGCGTCGCCCCAGCCACGCCGCTGCGGCTCCTCCTTCTGATAACTACGCATTAGCAGAAGCAAAGAGGGACGTGCACTTCTGATAATGCTGCTTTCCGTATGGTATACGGTAACGATTCGTGATTTCTTGGGCCACAGAACACAACATTACATGGCTCTCCCTCATATAACGTGAAACGGGCCGGATTGTGCGAGGGACTGCCGGAAAAGGTGGCCGCAACGCGGGCAGGCCACCCCTGAGAGGCCTGAGACGGCGGTGCAGGCGCACGGTCCTCACCCCCAGGAAACCCGATTCACGTTATATGAGGGAGAGCCCATTACATGTGAGCTTGGAGGCTGCGTATGTCGCCCTTGCCCCGAACTGTTACACTCCGCCTCCCATGGCTGACAGCACGTCCAGCTGCCGTGATGCTGGCGCGAGGCCTATCGACGGCTTGGTAGGCGAGCGCCGGCGAGGGCGACGCGCAACGGGAGCGCCCCTGCCGCGCGCCCTGACGAACGCCCATAGGCGGACGGCACGGGGGCTACTTGACCGATATGTAGGGGGCGTTGCCGCCGCCGAAGGGGACCCAGAGGACCTGGTGACCGGCGTGGAAGGCCCCAACGGTCACCAGATTCTGGCTGGGGTAGGCGGTGACGCTCTTGGGATAGCCGGCGGCATACGTGATGCCGATCTGCCAGGTGTCGCCGGGCCGGAGCCGGCCACCCGTGGCCCGCGCGACGCGACCGCGCAGGCTGACATCGCGGACGTACGGCGGGCGGCTGGAGAACGTCACGTCGGTCACATCGCCCCGCCCCGCACTGAACGAGGAGCCGGCGAAGTGGACCTGCACCGTCTGGACGCCATGCGCACCCTTGGGGCCGGTATCGCCGAGCTGGACCAGGACGTACTGGCCCAGGCGCTCGATATCGTCGTACGCGACGATGCGGTGCCGGTGGAGGATGGTGTCCGCGGCGGGCGCGGACGCCGCGTGGGCGGGGACCGCGCTAAGAGCGGAAAGAGCTAGGGCACCGGTCAGGAGGAGGCGCGAGGACATCAGGGATTTCCTTTCTATTTCCATGGCGTAACGAGGACACGCCGAGCGCGCCGAATGTCCCACTTGCCGCCGACGGTGGCGAGTGGGACGCCCGCTGGCACGTCCCGGCAACTGGGCAGCATCGCTGCCGAGTATAGGCACGATCAGGCCGGTAGACAATAGCCTAGGCAGTCCGCCCCACTGCGGCGTCGAGCATGGCTATATGGCACGTGTAGGCGTTGGGGTTCTGGGAGACATGTGTCTCGCTACAGAAAGCTCGCCGCAGAATATCCCTTTCAGTATGAGTTTAGCCCCCTCACGGCCCTGTACACGGCTGCGGGAGCCGCACATGCACTGGAATGACGCCCACAAACTCGTATCAGAAAATTATAGAGGTGGCTTTATCGTCCCCAATGTTATGTTCTGTGGCCCAAGAAATCACGAATCGTTACCGTCCAGGCATCCTCGGAGCGCCCCGTGTCCTTGTCCTGCACGACAGACCCATAGGGCCGCGCCGCGCCCGCGATGCGATAGGTCCACAAGGTGTCGCTTCTGCGCTTCCACTCACCCCTCATGCTGCCCCCCTTCCCCGCACGCCGCCGGCGCGCCCTCTAGCCTCTCGATCCGCACCCGCCAATACGCCGGGTAGCCGACGCTGTACGCCACATGGCGCACCCGATACCAGTGCGCGCCCTGCGGCGAGCCAATACACACATGGTCGCCCACCTGGATGTGCGCGGCATCGACGAGCAGGAGGGCATCGTCGTAGAGAGGGACGCCCTGGCCCCTATAATCGTGGGTCGCCGGTTGCCACTGGCGGAGGGATCGCTGGGGGAGTGCCATACCGTAAGCATGCCGCATCCGCATGATTGGCGACGTGCGTTTCCCTTAGCCGCGCCCGTTCCCCTCATCCGTTGGCGCTGGCGCGGCAGCAGCCCCGTCCACCTGTAAGGGCCGACAGGTCACACAGACCGGCGCCGTCGTCACCGCCCCCATCGTGGCCCATGTGACGCGCGACGAGCGGCGCGAGAACAGGTGATCTGGGAGAATAGCGCCAGTGCACTGCGCGCACACCAGGGGCACGGACGCGCGGTACGCCATCGTGCGCGCCCCATCGCTAGCAGTCGCAGGCCCCACACGGCTGCTCTTACTGCGACACACGTCGTCTCTCCCTCGTCATGTCACGCGATACAGGGGGTCGCGCATCGGCGTAGGGAGCTGGTCCAGCACCCGCCAGCTGGCGGTCGTCGCCCATGCCCGTTCCCTGCCTCTCAGTGTACGCCCCCTTCAGCACCGTCCGCCGCCGACCCGTCCGCGCGGTTCCGTTCCCCTGCTCCCCTGCCCCTGTCTTGCGGCAGACAGGCCGGCGCTGTGTGTCCCCGACGACGATGACGACGCGCGCCCCGCGCCACACAGACCGGCGCGGGAGGCCGGGGACAGGCGTCACCCCTCCATCTCGTCATCAGGTGCGCCAGCCCCGACCGCCTCGGCGTTAACCCGGGCATCCGTTACAGCGTCACGGGCGACCCCTGCGGCGCGCGTGCGCTCCGTGGCGCGCGCCCGTGTGCGCCGGCTCACCTCCTCCTTCTGCCGCACCTCGCGCTCCTGCGCCAGCCGCACCCGCTCCCGCGCCTCCTCGGGGTCGGGCAACGATCCCTTCGTAGAACAGCCATTTGACCAGTAACGGCCGAGAGGCAGCGTAACTGGACCCCAAACAGCAATTAGCGGTCGAGTTTAGGCGATGGTCGTCGTGTTAGCGGCCCAGTACGCGCGCTGATCCGGTTAAAACCTGGGCCGCTAACACGACTGAACCGCTAATGTAGCGTCGAAAACACACGTTATGTAATATGGCTGTTCTACGAAGGAGTCGTTGCCTGACCCCATGTGAAAGTGCGCGGGACGGCCAGTCCCTACGACGGCAACCTTGTGTACTGGGCGCAGAGGTTGCGTGACCACCCGCTGACGACGGGCCGGATGGCAATCCTGCTCAAACGACAGCGCGGTGTCTGCGCGGGCTGCGGGCTGTTCTTCACGGACAGGGATAACATCGAGGTCGATCATGTCGTCCCCCGCTCTCTCGGGGGACGACACGACCTGGCTAACATGCAAGCCCTGCACCGTCATTGCCACGATCGTAAATCTGCCACCGATGGATCGCTAGTTCATCGACGACAGAGCGGTGCTCATAACAAGGACCGCGTGACCGAGGAGCCGGATGACGCTAACGTGTCACGTCCGGTTCTGAAGACGAGCCGCTCTCGTGAGGGAGCGGCTTAGTTCAACACAGCAACGTTTATTCTGGGCCTATAGCCATAGTGCCTGTGTTGCTCCTCATCGCACTCGTCGGCCTGGCCCACCTCCCAGTGAACCGCCGAAGGAGGTAGTCAGTGCCTTTCGCACGGCGCGGCGGCGCAGAGAAGACGCGCGCGTTGCTCAACGGGGCTCACCCGAGCCCACGGATAACGAGGAGGACGGTTGACCATGAACGACACTGACAACGACAACACCCCCGTCGTTTGGGTCCGCGAGGAGGGCTCGCCCCCCGCGCGTGAGCCATCGGTGCGACACGCGCCGCACGAGGGTGCGAGCGAGATCGGCGAGATCGAGCGACACGACGCCGCTCCCGTCGTCTACCCGGCACCGGCCATCGGGGTTGACCGCCTGCTCTGGCCGCGCGATCAGGCGGTGCAGGAGAGCGTTGCACAGGTGCGTGACCTGCTCGGGCTGACGCCGGAGCACGCCGCGTCCCTCAGTCGCCGCCGCCATCAGGCGGACGATGACGATAGCGTCGACGAGGACGCAGCGTCGCAGCCAGAGGCGCCGACACAACGCGCCACTCCGGAGCCGGAGGGCGCGCGTCGGATCGAGATCCTCGCCGCCGACTGGACGGACGCCCTCGCCGACGCCATCGCGTGGGCGCGGGACGAGGATACCATCGTCGTCCGCAGCGCAGCCATGGCGGAGCTGGCTGAGGGGGCACGCCGGCGGATGCGCCCCGAGCTGGCGGTACGTGTCGAGGTCGTGTAAGCCCGCCAAGCGCGACCGCGCCTTATAATAGGGAGCAGTATGACGGCTCCCCCGTGAGCACTGTTCAGCGATGGAGGAGATAGGGATACCGTGATTGCTAATCGACGTTTAGACAGGCGAGGGCGAGCAGGGACGCATGGACTTTGATCTCCAGCCCCGTGACAGAGCGGACATGCAGGCGGGCGATGCCCATGGCAGTGAGTTGGCTGTAGACCGTTTCGATCGTCAGGCGGAAGGTGCGCAGGCCGCACTGCTCGGCGCGCGTGTTTGGGGCCATGTTGTCCTTATGCAAGGGCACGAGGACGCCGCCGCCGGTGGCACGGATGACGGCCTCGTCCGGGGCACTATTGTAGCCCTTGTCGCCGTACACCCACGCGCCCGCGGGCAGGTTGACCGTCAGTTCGTGGATGGGCGTGAGGTCGTGCAAGCCGCCGGGCAGCAGGGTGAAGGCGACGGGCAGGCCGTCCGTCGTGCAGACCAGATGGAGGCGCCAGCCGAAGAACTTCTCGCCCTTGGCCGGGCAGTAGCCGCAGTATTCCCGTCCGCGCACGGTGCGGCAACGCCGCGCCCGCACGCGCTTGCACACCGGGACCGGCATGCTGTCGATGACGAAATCGGCGATCGCCGCCTGCCCGCGGGCGAACAGCTCGCCGAGCACGTCAAGCAGGAGGGCCAGCCAATCGGCCAGCGCGTGCAGCCGGCGCGAGAAGCGCGAGGCGGAGAGCGCCCGCGAGAGGTAGCCCGTCGCGCGCAGTACGGCGAGCGCGCGGGCGTGCTGGTTGCCGAAGAAGGCGGACGCCCCCACTGCCACCGTCAGCACCTCCGCGTCGGACACGCCCGCGAGGGGATGGCTCGTGTGCCCCAGCGTCCGCATCGTCTCGTCAATCACCACGTAGATCCCTATAATATGCTCGGCGGTCATCGTCCCTCTCCGTTTCACTGCTGTCTCTCAACCTCAGTGAAACCGGAAGCGACGATGATCGCCAACTAGCAATCAAGGTAGGGATGGATAGCAAGGTGACGCACATCGTGCGCTTGGACCCGGATGTGAACGGGATATTCTCAGCCATGTTGGCGCTGATTACTACCCCTTGACGCCCATTGCGGCTCATGACAGACTCTCTAGCTCTGGGCCTTGCAGGCCCGAGGTCAAGAGGCCGTCAGTTACGAGGCAACTCTTGACTTCGGGCCTGCTGTTCCCTTGCCTTGGACTTGTCGTCAGTGGCGTAGCCTACTGAAGACCAAGGATCAGGAGGTTGCCGGTCTGCGCATCGAAGACTAAGCGACCGACGTGAGCCGGTTGCGTGTTCGTGGACGCGGGGCCAAGTTCATGCACAATACCAGCTTTGCTGAGGTTGCCGTGAACTTCGACGTAACACACGAGCGTAGTGTCGGGGCGCCCGATGGACTCCCCTCCCATCAAGCTGCTCGCCTCGCTCGCCGGAATGAATAGCACCTTCGCAATCGTAGGTGTAGTTCCATCAGTTGTCTCAAACTGATGAGTCATCACGTATTGTTGCACGGCGCTCCCCGTGAATGCAGCCGTTGATGGTCCCGCTACGGGTGCCATAGCCGAGGACGGTGTTAGGGCCGATATCCCCTCGGCCGGACGAACAGGTCCCGCGTAAGGAGCTGGGGCTGTAGCTGTAACCGGGGCTGTCAGCGTCCCATCGGCTGTCGGCGTCCCATCAGCGACAATGCGCGACACTTGATATTGCTGCCTCAAAGGGGCAGCCGCGTGCTGGGGACCCGCAGCGTGCAAGGGCGTGAGTGGGGACTTCACAACGGCAACGGTAACAGTGCCGGCGAGCAACACGGGGATAACCGCAGTCAGCCGGCGAAGTACGATTGTTCGCATGTGTGGCTACCTTTCATCTCTGGTGTTAGTGTACTGCTCTCGGGCGTGGGTTACGCTGTCGATCACTACTTCTAGGTTATTTTTGCCCAACGCACCGAAAAGGTAAAAGTTCGCATGAGCGGCTCTGCTGGCCCGTCTCGTCCCCTGCGGCGTGGCCCGCGTCACGACGGCAGCAGCGTGCGGAAAGTCTACTTCTTGCACATCGCTGCACTCCAGTCTCAAGCGGGGCAGCTATTCTCCCATTCGTCATGCATAACCATTGCCAAAATCATCGTGCGGATAGCGTGCAGAGGCGCTGGCTTCTCGCCCGGCTGCGATGACGCAGGATGCTGGGCAAGATGCACATCCGTTAGGAGCTTTTTACCTTTTCGGTGCGTTGGGCAAAAATAGCCAACAGACGGCGCGCACGCTGCTCGACACGGCGGCGGACGCTGCGACCGAGGACGGGGACGAGGACGGCGCCGACGAGGGCGCGGGGCACCAGCCCGCCGCGCGCGCCCGAAGTGGTCCGGGCGCTGGCGGCCGCGCCCGGCGACTGATGGACGGTGGAGAGGGGTCGCCCCGTCCCCTTTTCTCCGCGCGCCGCGGGCGCGGCCTGTGTGCGTGCGCCGCACCCGTCGACGACACGGGGCACACACGGCCGGCCGGGGGCCGGGAGACACCGGAGAGGGGGACCTATGGCGACGCATGACCGCACCTGGCTCGACCACGCGCGCGGCTAGGCCGACGAGATCGACGCCCACGCCCACGGCCTGCGCATGATCGCCGGCGCGTACGTGACCGATGGTGAGCTACAGCGCCTCGTCGACGACCTGCTCGACGCCGGCGAGCGCGTCAGAGAACGCCTCGCGGAGATCGACGACGCGCACGGGCCACGGGCACCGGGCGTACCGGGCGACTGATGTACGATTGAAGGCAGGAGCCCAATCGTAACGAGGAGGAGTATCATGGCTGACACTGCGCACACCGTCCGGGCTCAGGCGTGGGGGGCTCGACGGGCAGGTGACGGGCATGACGAGGCTGGCCTACTTGGCCTGGAACTAGAGAGCGTGTCACGAGCCGCAATGGTCGTGCAAAGAGAGCTGTCCATTAGCCCTAATCGAACGCGCATAACACCCCTACACGGTGAGAAAGGTAACGACAAGCTGCATGATCCTCCTGCTCAACGGGCCTTTCGGCATCGGTAAGACGACGACCGCGCGGCTCCTCGTCGAGCGCCTCCCGGACGCCATGCTCTACGACCCCGAACTCGTGAGCCTATTCCTCAGCGCCTTGGTCGAGCCGGTAGAGCGGCGCAACGATTTCCAGGACCTCACCCTCTGGCCGCGTCTGTTCGTAGACATGGCGCGGTTGCTGCGAGAGACATACGGACGGTCACTTGTCATCCCAATGGCCCTGTGGCGCCACGGCTATTTCGACGCCATCACCTTCGGCCTACGAGACGTCGATCGAGACCTCGTCTGTGTCCGATTAACCGCCACGGAAGACACCGTGCGCGTGCGTATCTTGGCGCGCCCGGACAGCGAGGGGCCGCACGCGTGGTGCCTCACCCACCTCGAGGTCGGCCTCCGTGCGGCGCGCGACCCCGCATTCGGGGTGGAAGTGGACACCGAGGGGCGGACCCCCGACGATGTTGCCACCGCTGTCCTCGCGTTGCTCGATCGACGCGACCCGTCAGTGTAACGTTAAGCATCACCCTGTCCTGGCTCTGGCGACACACCCACGGATGGCCTCCTGTTGCGGCTGGTGACACGCTCTCTACTCCCGGGCCTACGTCAGCATGGTGTTCGTCACCTGCACGCCCGCGGTCGCGGCGCGGCTCGCTCTGGCCCCCGGCGTCGCCGGGATCGGCCCGGACGCGGAGATCGATGTGGCCCTCGATGGGAACCCGATGGGAACCCGATGAGAGTGTACATTGTCACGAAGTTTGAGGCAGCGGCAGGCGTGGGAGTTGCCCTTTTTTCACGAGGTTGAGCCGCGTGTGCCACAAAGGTTGAGGCGGCGTGAACGCTTCGCCACAAAGGTTGAGGCGGCGCGCCGACCAATCGGCGCGCGATTCCTGCGATAACAATAGGTGTGGAGCCCGAGCCCCGCCCCTCTTCCTTGCCTGACGGCGGGCCGGTCCCACGCCGATTCCTGTGATAAGAGCCCAGCTTGTTGAAAAACCCCTGCCTGTCCGTCGGCAACACCTTGGCAGTCCCGTTTCATATGCTATTAGCGACGTTGACGAGATTGAAAATAGGCCATTAGCATATTTAATAACGAAGCTCGATTGACGTGGGCTGGCCAGACACGTCAAGAGAGGGGTTTTTCAACAGGCTCAGCCATTCTCTCAGGATCATCCGACTGAATCGAAGCGTTGCTTTGCTCATCGCTCCCGCATGTCACAAAGAAGGCACGTCTGCGTCTTAGTGAGTGGCCATCATGATGGCAGTGCCGACGATACTAGACGGGGATCATAAGCAACGGAGCGAGGGCACAAGCGGTGTATGATACGATCGACGGGGCGCAGCAGGTCCGGGATGATCCTATGCCATCGGACGAGTTGACGCTCGTGCGCGCGGCCCAACGGGACCCTACCGCTTTCGACCCCCTGTATGATCGCTACATCGACCGCGTCTACGCCTATCTGCGCGCGCGCACGACGACGCCGGAGGACGCGGCCGACTTGACGCAGCAGGTGTTCACGCACGCGCTCGCGGCGCTCCCGCGCTACCGCGCCGGGTCGTTCGCGGCCTGGCTGTTCCGCATCGCCCGCAACGCGGCGGTCGACGCCCATCGTCGCCGGCGCGCCACCGTCTCGTGGGACCTCGTCCCCGATGCCCTGCATCCCCTCGCGGAGGACGATGTGGAAACGCGCCTGCTCGCGCGCGAGGCGCGCGAGCGGGTGCGCCACCTCCTCGCGGGCCTCCCGCCCGACAAACGCGAGTTGCTCGCGCTGCGCTATGCCGCGCGCTTGAGCACCGCCGAGATCGCGGCCGTCGTCGGCAAGTCCGAGGCGGCCACCCGCCAGCAGTTGTCCCGCTTGCTGCACGCACTACAGGAGCAGTACCATGATGCCGATCGATGATTTCCCCCCCGACCCGGCCAATGGCGACAACGCGGTTCGCTGCCGGCTCGTCGCCGATCTCGAGGCCTTCTACGCCGCGCCAGCGCCGGCCGATGTGCGCGCGGCGGTGCGCGCGACCGTGCGTGCCCAGGCGCTGACGGTGCGCCGCGTCCCGCGGCGCCGCGCCCTCCTGGCCCCCCCTATCCGCCGCGTCGCGGCGGTTGCGGCCGCCGTCCTCCTGGCGCTGGGTGGCCTCGCGGGCTATCTGCGCGTGCAAGCGCCGACGCCGGTTTCCGCGCAGACCATCCTGCGCCGCGCCGCCGCCGCGCTCACGGCGGCGCACCCCAACGAGGTCACCCACGACGTCAGCCGGGTGTACTACGGCCCCAATCGCGCGCAGGATGTCAGCCAGGACGTCTACATCCAGGGCCCGTTGACGCTCACCGTCGACCGATGGACGCAGCTCGACGCGACGGAGGCCATCAGCCGGCAGGTCACGACGGCGACGACGCCGGCGGGCACGCTCGTGTTCCGCGCCCTCCGGCAGGGACGAGAAGTGCGCACCTACGGTGCCCGCGGGCCCGGGCGGGACTGGATCGTCGACGTCACGCAGGCGCTCGAGAGCGATCCGACGCCCGTCGTCAACAGCGGGTTCCTCTGGCTAGACCTCGCGCGCCTGGTGGGCGAGGCGCGGGCGGGCGCGGCGTCCTACATCCATCTCCTGCCGGCGCGGACGGTGGCGGGCGCGCCGGTGGACGTCGTCGAGATCGGCACGCGCGCCGAGGCGACGATCCTGTACATCGACGCCCGGACGTATGCGATCCGTGGCGTCGACGAGGTCGAGTCCTGGTCGGGCCACGGGCGGCGCCACCTCGCCCTGAGCATGCGGCTGCTGCGGCGTGTCGTCGTCGCGCCCGCGGCTATCCCGGGCGGGACATTCGCACTGGCCGTGCCCGCCGGCGTCCCCGTCCTGCGCCCGACCCCGGCGACCCAGCTCCTCGACGTCGCCACGGCGGTACGCCAATCGCCGGCGCCGGTCCCCGTGCTCGGGCGCGACATCCGGGGCCTGCGGCTGCAGGCGGTCACGCGCACGCGGTTGATCGCGCGCGCCGCCGCGATCGAGTACGTCTACAGGACAACCCCGGCGGACCTGGTGGGGCTCAAGCGACTCATTGTCGGCATCGTGGTCGGGCCGGATGCGGTGAGCGTCGCGGCGGCGACCGGGCGGGCCGCCAACCAGCCGACTGCGGGACGGCCGATCGCGACGACGATCATGGGCCGGGTCGTGTCGGCGCGCTATACGACCATGGGCGGGACGATGGGCGGGTTGTACGTGTTGACCTACCGGCAAGGCAGCGCGACCGTGTCCCTGACGAGCTACGGCTTGACCAAGGCGGAGTTCTTCGCCGCGGTCGCTGCCCTCGTCGACGGCACGAGCCATCCGCAGGTGCGCGCGCACTTGCAGGGCGAACTCGATCGCTCCCTCGCCGCGTGGCATGTGGTCGGCGGAACGCGCGGGGGATGATGGGCGATGACGAGCGGCAGCGGGCGCTGGAGCGGTTCAACGGGTATCGTTGGGGCGTGCTGAGATAGGGTATGCTGTGGTCTGACGAGGGCAGAGAGGGAGAGCAGCATGCGGTGCCAGCGGTGCGCGAAGGAGCAGTTTGTCAAGGCCGGGCGCGACCGCGCGGGC
>JAABUM010004854.1_pt1 | contig 14720 bp, 12 predicted proteins | sample 5559161 | NCBI WGS metagenome assembly JAABUM01 (sample SAMN10711868, study PRJNA513369) | rock metagenome | isolation source: Antarctica rocks | place: Antarctica: Victoria Land, Siegfried Peak nord
CACGCCTTCCCCACGACGCTCACGCCCTGGCTGGACCTGCGCAAGAAGGGCGAAGCGGGATCGAGCGTGTCGATCGTGTTCCCGCTCTACGACGAGCACGCGGTGTGGGGCCTCGACACCGACGGCGCGACCCTGCTGGGCGGGCTGCTGGCCTATGCCCACGCTGTGGGCACGCCGTACTACCGCTCACCGGGCCGCACAAGGATCGACCTGTTGCAGGAGTTGGGCAAGCGCGGGGCCGACAGCAAGCGCGAGTACCCGGAGCGGCTGCCGTCGCCGGCGGGACAGGCCGACACGGTGACGGAACTGAGTTGGCTGCGCACGCTCTCGCCGGCCGAGCGGGGCAAGGCGTATCTGCACAGTTACGATAAGAACGCGCAGTGGCTCTCGGCGGCGGGCGTCGTGGAGCTGGGTCTGTCCGGCATCGAGGAGCGGTGCGACCCCGCTGGTAAGCTGCCGTTCGACAAGAAGCTGCCGGGGTACTGGCTGGCGCGGATCGCCGGCGCGGAGGAGCGGTGGGCCTGCACGCCGACCGTGGCGTGGGCACTGGAACGCGGCCAGGCCGTGACGATCACCCAGGCGTACGTCTGGACGAAGCACTCGCGGGCGATGGAAACGTGGTACGAGCGGCTGCGCGGGGCGCGGACGGCGCTCTACGCGGATGAGACGCCGGCGGGACGCTTAGCCCTGGGCGCGCTCAAGTACACGTATGCCCTGACGATCAGCGGCTTCAACAGCGTCTGGAACCGCGATAAGCGGAGCCCGCTGTACCGGCCCGACTGGCGGCACCTCGTCATCGCGCAGGCCAACGCGAACATGTCGCGGGCGCTGCACAAGATGGACGCGGCCGGCTATACGCCCGTCGCCGTCCACAAGGACGCGGTGTACCTGCTCTCCGACGAGCCCGACCCGGTGCAGGCGTGCCCACAGTCGGTCACGCTGGGCGACGGGCTGGGACACTTCAAGGTGCAGGACGCGGCGATTCCGCTGGAGCGGGTGCTGCCGGCGTTCGACGGCACACATGGTGGTGGGGTCGGGACGCTGTTGCGCCTCCTGAAGCCGTTGCGCGCGGCGACGGCGGGGCGGACGCCCGTGGGAGTGCTGTAGGGTGTGCGCACGTGCGCCGACCCAGCAGCCGCTCCAGGTGGGCGAGGAGGCCGTCCAGCGTGAAGGGCTTGCAGACAAGGGCGGACAGCGGGTGGCACAGGGCGGTGGCCCGGTCAGACGCGTGGCCGTCGTCGGGGACGCAGGCGACGAGCGGGATGCGGCGCAGGTGATCGTCGCGCGCGAGGAGGGCCAGGAGACGCCAACTCGCCGCATCGGCGGCGGCGGGGAGGTCGAGGATGATAGCGGCGGGGGCGAGGAGGCGCAGCACGTCCTGCGTGCCGGTGCCGATGCCGAGGGTACGGGCGGCGTACCCGGCGTCGGTCAGGACCTGGCGCAGCAGAATAAGGATCGTCTGATCGTCGTCGAGGACGGCGACGCGCGGGGGCAGGGGCGCGGAGATGGGCAGGGAGGTGGACATGGGATGCTCCTTTCGTGGGGGGGTGGATGCGGGGCGCGGGGAGGAGCCCGCGCCCGCAGACAGCGCCATGACGCGACGGGGGCTGACGCTGCGTGTGAGGCAGGGTAGTCCCCTCAAGGGGCTAGTGGCAATAGCCCATGTGGGCTATCCCTGGCCTCGCGGGACGCGTCGCGGATCACGGTGCGCGCAGCCAGACGCGCCGGCGGACCAGGGGGCGGCGTAGCATGTCCGACCTGGGCGCGGACCTGGCGCGCGCGTACGAGGCGCGGGTGGCGGTGGCCGACGTGGAGCTGACGCCGGCGGCGATCCGCGCTGTCGTGCGGGAACTCGGCGGCGGCGAGGGGCGGAGCCAGGTCGCGGCGGGCAACAAGCAACTCGCCGGCCAACTCGGTGTCAGCGTCCGGACGGTGCAACGCTGGCAGAAGGAAGGTGGCGAGGCGCGCAGCGTGGCGCGCTCGACACCAGGACTGCGGATCAGCGTGCGCGGCATCGCGACGGAGGTACAGCGCGCGGCCAACGCACGGGCCTTCCGGGAGCGGGTGCAAGAGCAGTGGCTGGACATAGGGGCATGCCGGGTGATGGTCCTGGTGTACAACGAGGACCGGGCACGGCCCCGCAACGTCGGGCCGCAACACATCGCGGGGGACGCGCTGACCGAGGCGCTGGACGCGCTGGAAGCGGGCGACGTGGCGGCGACGGCCGAGGCGTTCGGGGACGCGTGGCTAGGGACGTATGGGATCGACGTGGACGCCAGCGTGACCGACGTGGTGGGCACGTTCAGCGCGAGCTTGTAGGGCTATAGGAGTATCCCCCTATCCACGAACGGAGCAGCGACGTTCCTCCCTGGAGGGGGATAGGAAACGGATATCCCGTCGGCTTACAATGCCCCCATGATGCGCTATGTGCTGGACGATCCCCTACCGGGCTGCGTCGCCTGTACCCGCTGTGGAGCCTCGACGCCGCTGTACGCCGCCCACCGGGCGCATACCCGCTGGATAGGGCGTGTCCCCTGGCGCGTCTGGTATGCGGGGCCGGGGCCGACGGCGCGGGGCCGCTGGTGGGGCGATGACGCGCCGGCGTGGCTCTGCGCGTCGTGCGCCCTGCTGGCGCGGCCGGCGCCGGTGGAGCCCCCTCATGGCCCTACGCCCTACGAGCGCGCCACGGCACCCTGTGTGCCCCTCCGGTTCCCCCTTGTCTTCGGCCTATTTTCATCTCCCGTTCACATTGGTCATCTACATTGAATAGAGACTAACCGGCAAGCAACACGGACCGGGCCTATTTGGGGCACAAGGTTATTTAGTCCCATAGCTAATGAGGAGAATATCTATGACCAAGCGTATCCTGGCATTCGCCGCTGCCGGCGTGGTATTGACGAGCGGTCTGGCCTTTGGAACAGTGGGCACGGCCCACGCGGCGCGGCCAGCCGTGCGCACCACGGAACTCGTCACGCTCCATGCGGAGAACGGCAGCAAGGTGTCGGGCATGGCCGAACTCACCTACAGCTCACAAACCGGCATCACGACAGTCTCGCTGCGCGTGAGCGGGCTTACCCCGATGACGATGCACCCGGCGCATCTCCACATCGGCAGTAGCTGTACCGCCAATGGCGCGATCAAGTATCCCTTCCGCCCCTTGATCGACGCCAGCATGATGATGTCGACCGAGGCCGATGCCAACGGCGTCATGTTGGCCAGCAGTTCCTTCGCGGGCAATTTCACCACCCAGAAGCTCTACATCAACGTGCATCAGGGGCCGACGCTCAAAACGGCGTCTCAGGCCAAGCCGATCGCCTGCGGCGTTGTGAATATGATGTAGGACGGCGTGCTCGCCTCAACCAGGCGAGGACTCGTACGCTGCGGACACCGCGTGCCGTTCCCCCCACAGCGTGGGTTCGCATAATCAGAAGGGACGGGCTACCACAGTGAATGTGGCGGCTCGCCCCTTCGTCGTTTCTACGGGGAGCGCCGGCGCTCCCCGTAGAGACAACTCAGCCCTTATGGCGGCCGTTGTCAATCGTGACGGACGCCGAACCACCGCGTGTCACGCGCAGCACGTCCCACATGCCGGCCTGCTCGTGGCCCGCCACGGCGCAGATGATCGCATAGACGCCGACCTTGTTGGGGACGAAAGAGAAGTGCTGCATCGAACCGGGCACGGCACCGTCGCTCGCGTCGGTCGAGGCCGCGCCACGGAACGCGACGGGCCGGATGCGTCAGATTTCAAAATCAGTGGTTGTCGGTGGACAGCCGCTGGGGTATCCTTCTCCTTTTATAGCGGTGTATTGAGGAGGAGGGACGATGGCTTGCCCGTACTGCCAGGGGGACACGACACAGGCGCTGGAGCGGGTGACGACGTTGGGGTACCGGTTGTTCCGCTGCCGGCCCTGTCGGCGCACCTTCAATGAGCGCACGGGCACGCCCTTCAACCACCTACAGGTTCCGACCGACATCGCCCTCCTTGTCGTCTTGTGGCGGCTCCGGTACAAGCTCAGCTTGCGCGATCTGGCCGAGATGTTCCTGACCCGTGGCTTCACCTTCACGCATGAGACGGTGCGGGAGTGGGAGGCGCGCTTTGCGCCGCTGCTCACGGAGCGCCTACGGACCAAGCGACGCGGTAAAGCCGGCAAAAAGTGGCATGCGGACGAGACCTATGTGAAGGTGGACGGGCGCTGGTGCTACCTGTATCGGGCCATCGACGCCGACGGCACCCTGGTCGATTCGATGCTGAGCGAGACGCGCGACATGGACGCCGCCAAGCGCTTCTTCCAGCAGGCGCGTACGGTCGTCGGTCATGCTCCCGAAAAGGTGACGACGGACGGGCATGACGCCTATCCGCGCGCTATCCGCGAGACGCTGGGGCCAGAGGTGCGCCACCGCACCAGCCGCTATCTGAACAACCGCATGGAACAGGATCACCGCGGCATCAAGCAGCGCTACTACCCCATGCGCGGCTTCGGCTCTTTTGACGCGGCGACCCGCTTCTGCTCTGCCCACGATGAATTGCGCGACCACTTGCGTTTCCGGCGACATCTGAACGAGACGGTCTCCCTGGCGGACCAGCGGCGGCTCTTCGTGGAACGGTGGGGCGAGGTGTGCGTGCTGCTGCAGGGAGCGTAGCCGCAGGCGACGGTGGGAAACGACGGGCTAATGCGCGCCAGAGCGTATGTGCGTTCCGAGTCCTGACGCAACCGGCGCTCGGCGAGGAGCGGCGCTGGGGCATCGAGGGGGGTGGCGGCTACGGGCGCGGGCTCGCGCAACACCTCGTCGGCCTGGGCGAGGTCATCTACGATATCAACCCGCGCCTGACAGCGAAGGAGCGCCGCCGCAGCCGGCGCGTGGATAAGAGCGATGCCTTCGATGCGCAGGCCGTCGCTATGGTGGTCCACCGCGAGGAGGACACGCTCCCACGCGTCGCGGCGGAGGACGAGACGGTCGCCCTCGACCTGCTCACGGCCGAGCGGGAGGATGCCCAGGCCGAGGCCACGCGCCTGCGCAACCGCCTGCTCCACCTCGACCCTGAGTATCACCTGCATTTGCCCGCGCTCACCTCCATAGCCGGTGTCCGAGCAGCCGAAACGTACACGACGGCGAGTGGTAGCCTCGTGCAGCAGGAGCGGGCGGCGGTCGTGCGCCGGCTGGCAGGACGCCTCCGTTTGGTCATGGAGCAGGTCGCGGAGTTGGGCCGGCGGATCGAGGCGCTGGCCCAGACCCGCTACGCGCCGCTCACGCGCCTCTGTGGCGTCAGCCTGCTCACGGCGGGCTCCCTCGCCGGCATCCTCGGCCCGGGCCGCCGCTTCGCGTCCGAGGCCCAGCTCGCCGCCTACGCGGGCGTCGCCCCGCTGGAAACCTCCTCCGCCGGGCGCGTGCGCCACCGCCTCAATCGCGGGGGCAACCGGCGGCTCAATGCCATCGTGTACCGCATCGCGCTCGTGCAAGCCCGCTCGTCCCCCGAGGCGCGAGCCTACCTCGCGCGCCGCGTGGCCGAGGGCAAAACCAAGCGCGAGGCCTTTCGGGCGCTCAAACGCTACCTCATCAGGGCGATCTGGCGCCTCTGGCGCGCGTGCCTGCCGCCAGCCGGTGCCGAGCCGGCGGACTACGCGGCCTGAGACAGCCCCGCCACGGATCGAGCGACTCGGTGCGCCCCGTCCTTTCCAAGCGTGCGTAACAGGTGCCCTAGCTTACTAACGAACCCTAACCGGTGATCTGTATGTCGTCGATGTAGCCGCGGTAGGGGCCGGTGTTGGCGGGCTGGTCGTAGCCAACCAGGATGTGGTCGATGGTCTTGCCGGCGACGTTGGCCCCGATGTTCGAGACGATATGGTTCCAGGCATTGACAGCGAGATGGCCGCCGTCGCCCTGATACTGCGGGTGCAGCCGCACGCCATACTGGTCGACCGCCCCCGAATCGCGCAGGTCGCTGCCGTCGACAAAGATCATGTCGATGGACACATGGACACTGTTGCGCCCGATCGCGCCCACAAAACCGTCCTGCGGGTAGACCCAATACGAGAGCGTCGTGGTGGGCGTGATCGTGATGTTCTTGCCACGCAGGTCGAATACTTTGGTGTACGCGTAGGACTGGGTTGTACTGGAGTCGTTGCCCGAATACATCAGCGCGGTCCCGCCCGTATGAGCGATTTCCTGCCGCGTGGACGACTCCGGGTGCGTCAGCCCGCAGCAGACACCCCCGATATTGCTGGCGAAATCGACCGTGTCATTCCAGGTTGGCTGAGGATTGCCGCTCTCGAATCCGGTCGAGAATGTGGGTGTCTTGCTTGGCGGCATTGGTGTGCTCGTGGGAGGGACCGGCGTGGCAGTGGCGGCAACCGGTGTACTGCTCGGAGGGGGCGGCGTGGCAGTGGCGGGTAGCGGTGTGCCGGTAGCTGGGACGGAGGGCAACGCGTACGCCGAGAGATGGCCCGGAGTCTCGTAGAAGTCGTGGTGGTCCCCCGTACCGTCGGTCACGTACACGACGCCATTGACGACGACCGGGCTTTCCCAATGGATGTTACCCAGCGTTTGGTCCTGCCACAGGATGCCGCCGGTTGTGGGATTCAGAGCGCGCAGGGAGCCGGAAATCGCCTGGTAGAGCACGTTGTTAGCCACGAAGGGCGAATTGCCGCCGCCGCCGATGTTCCAGACAGGCTGGAGGGTTGGCGTGTTGCCGTTCCCCAGGATGATACGCAGCCCGGCAATGCCGTTGCCGTTCGAGACAAAGATCCATGGCGTCCCGTCGGCGGGGTTGGTCCAAACGGCCGGTTCGGAGAAAATTCCACCGCCTTGCGGCAGCGGGACGATAGGACCGACTTGGCCCCCGGTGTGGCCGGGACCGTGCTGCCCGCTTAAGTCGTCCAGATCCAGCAGGCGTAGGTTCGCGTCCTTGCCACCCTGCACCGCCAGGTGGGCAACGCTACTACCAGCCGGGGCAGGCACGATCTCGGGGGTGGTGCTGCCCAGGTCCGTGTCGCTGTTCTGAAGGTCCTGATAGTTCGACGGAGTGTACGTGTCCAGGGGATCGCCCCCTGACCCCGTCGCGTGCGGAGACAGGGCGATCACGCTGTCGCCCCACTGGTGAGCCGACGGATTGTAGGCGCCGTTCCCGGTTGACAGATAGACGCGCCCGGTATCCGCGTCTACCGCGACCCCGCTGCGCCCCCAGACGGCCGCCTGCGTGGCGGAGCAGTCCGGCGCGCCGTTCTGCACGAAGTGCACGGCTTGATCGCTGCACAGGGTATTGAAAACGGTCTGGTTCCCCGAGGCGAGATCGATCGCGGTGACGTGCCCTTGGTAATCACCTGAGTCGCCAGGATAGCCCCCGTTGGCGACGTAGAGGGTGGCGGTCCCGCCGATCGTCCCGATCGTCAACGAGGACGACCCCTTCTCTGCGGTTGGCTTGAGACTAGCCACCTCCGGCCATCCACCGCCCGTCACCTCGGACCCATCCCCCACGCGGTACCGATGAACGCGGCCGTCTAGCCCGTAAGCGTAGATGTACGCCCCTGAGGGATCAATAGCGGGAGTCGAGGTGGTATGGCATGGCTGGGAGCTAGGATGAGTGCACGCCCCGCTGCCGACCGACCAAACGGTCGCGCCGGTGGACGCGTCGAACGCCGTCAGCACACCGTCCTTGCGGTTGCCGAATAAGAGCGTTGTTGTGCCAGCCGCCGTCTGCACGTTGCGCAGCACCAGCAACGAGCTGTCAATGACGGTCGGAAGTGGGCTACGATAGAGCCTCGTCAAAGAACCCACGTTCGCGGCGTTAATCGTCGCTTCGCTCGTGTTGTCGCTGGCATGGCGACCGTCACCGCCGAACTGAGCCCAATCGATGCCACCCGACACGGATGGGGCGGCGGCCACACCGGCCTGGCTCGCGCTGACCTGTGCCCCCCCGAGGCGGGCGAAGGCCGCGATGCTCACCGTCCCCACGAGGGCGGTTGCCATGACCAGGCGTCCCCCCGTCTTGGCCAGCCTACGCGCACTCATACACTATTCCTTCACTGTTCCAGCTATGTCCACCCGGTGGACACTCCCATGTCTAGCGTCACGCTCGAACGGGCGCACCCACCCCCGCGCGTACGGACACGACCTGTAGTCCCAGTCTAGCAAAGTGTTTCCAGCCTCCGCATGACCTATCCGGCCCCCCCCAACCGGGGCAAGGTGCGCCGCGTACTCCGAGGGTTGATCGACGTAACGCACCATGTCAGGGTGTTGCGGTCCATACGTAGCCAGGACATCTAGAATGGGACGACCATACCTTTCTACAGTTGTACTTAAGGGCCCATGCAGAAATAAAGTAGTCAATTCCCCGTCCACTGTAGGCGTGAATGAGGCGCAAAGTTGGAGTGGTTATTTTCGCACAGGCCCAATAATTAGTGTTTTGGCCATCGGGATGTGAACGCTACTCAATTGACGGCCACTTGATACCATGCCTCGCCAGTTGAACCACCTAGCCTGTGCTGGCCGTTTAGTTCATCCACGCAACAGAGTATGGTAATCCGTTGCACGGATGAACTAAACGGCCAGCACAGGGGTCGCGGAGGTAGGCGATCCAGTCGTCGCCGGTGCCGGCACGCTCGGCGTCGTCCAGGGTGAGGCGGCCGTGTGCACAGCGGGTCTCGGCCACGAGCAGGGAGAGGTCGTCGGTGGTCACGGGGCGTCCTTCTTTACCATTTCTTCTACTTCACGTCAACTCGTTATCAACACCAGTATACACTACCAGGCGCACGTGCGTCAACGTGTACGTTGTCATAAAGGTTGGGCGGACCTGAGTGCGGCCTTCCCCCATTTTGCCACGAAGGTTGGGCTGGCGTGCCACAAAGGTTGGGCTGGCGTGCCACAAAGGATGGGGCGAGACGCGCGTTGTGCCACAAAGGATGGGCCGGCGTGCATTAGGTCACGAGGGAGTGCGCGGCGACAGCGGCCTATTTCGGGAGCGGCAACGAGCGCTGAGGGCGGGGACGGAGGCGGCGCGGCAGCGCGCCGCGAGGAGCTGCTGAGGGGGCCGACAGCGCGTCAGCCCAGCCTTTGTAGCACGCCGCCCAACCTTTATGACAACGTACAGGCAGGCGGTGGCGGATCGGCGCACGTTCTGTGCGACGACGGGCGCAGGTTAGATGCGACATGGCGCATCCTATGTGAAATCTTACACCTATGGGGCTTGGCCGCGCGAGATCAGGTGATGATGAGACGACGATGTGACAGGTCAAAGTCCCGTTGTTCCGTTGGCCCGTTGCCATCTTAACCAAGCCGTACCATCACTCTGTTATGATAGCTAGTGAACGGAAGCAGCGACGCGCGGTCGTTGCATTGGATTGGCGTCACCGGGACAGCCCATAGAGTTGTCCGTACCCTCTGTCCTGTTGGTGTAATCCTGTTGCCGGTCACCCTGACCGCGCGTCGCTACTGGTCCGCCCTGACCGTGACTCATATCACCTGGACGCGGGGCAGAGAAAGTCTAGCAGCACCATGCAACGCATACGTCTCACGCTGCGACCACAAGCGGCTCAAGCACAGCCGGGTGAACAGCTGTCATTTTTACTAACGATTGAGAACAGCGGTTCCCTTGCTCATGACGTCGCCATTCGGGTCATAGGCCTTCAGCGCGAGGCATACACCCTCAACAAGCCCACTGTCTCGATTCCTCCAGGTGACGCCACGCGGGTTCATCTCTGGGTGAAGCCCCCCACCGACGCCGCGATCGGCCGCTACCCGTTCCGCGTGGAGCTGACGGCAGAGGATGACCTGGCGGTCCGCGCCTCAGCCACTGCCGAACTGGTGGTGGCTAAGCACACGACCAGAAATCTGGCATGGTCTGTTGAGCGTGATTCGCCTGAGAAATCGCGCCAAACTTCTGGTCATGTACTTAGCAGCGCATCGGTGACGCAAGACCTCACGACGACAGAAGAGGGCGAAGCGCCTATGGCCGGGCACGGCCAGATAGACCCCGCTCCGTTCGCGCCAGACCGCGCGAGTGCGCAGGCGCCGTCGTGGCGGCGGTGGGGGCACACTCGGCCAGCGCGTCCACTGGTTGCCGTGCTTGGGCTTGTGGCGCTTCTTGGGTTGCTGGGTGTGGCCACGACACGGGGCCTGGTCAACCGTGCGTTCTCGCCATCGGCGCCACCGCGGCAACCTGCGGTGGCGCCGCGTCCCACGTTCGCAGCGCCTTTGCCCTCGGCCGTCGCGGCGCCAACCACACACCAGCGACCCCAGGGTGAGGTGAAAGGCATTGTCGCGTATGCGACACCTGTGATGGCGACACCACGTCCCGCTGCGACGGCAACACCCTTCGTCATTACGATTGGTCCGTGAGGAGGCATCATGCGAGTCCATAGTGTGACGATAGCTATCGTCTTTCTGGTCATGTTCGCCAACGGCGCCGCGATACTGGCGCCGGCCACAGGTACGCACACCAGCGCCATACCTCTCACCCGGAGTGTTGCCGTCATGGCCGCGACGCGCACGGGAGCGAGGCGGCCGGACCTCGTTCCCGTAGCCATAATTTCAACGTTACCCGTGCCAACCGTCGCGCTGCCAACGCTACTCGTGCCAACCGTCCCGCTAAGGTCTCTGGCCTCCACGTCGGTTGGGGCATCTAGAACGGGACGATTGCCTGTGGAGTCCCGTTCTAAATGTCCTAAAGAACTTCATGGTGCGAAACCCTGCCCGAGCCCGACCGTCGCGCTGCCGACCGCCGCGCTCCCAACGCTATCCGTGCCGACTGCCGCGCTGCCGACCGCCGCGCTCCCAACGCTACCCGTGCCGACTGCCGCGCTGCCGACCGCCGCGCTCCCAACGCTACCCGTGCCGACCGTCGCGCTGCCGACCGCGCAGCCCACGGCCACCACCGGCCCGCGTCCGCAGCCCACGGCCACCACCGGCCCGCGTCCGCAGCCCACGGCCACCACCGGCCCGCGTCCGCAGCCCACGGCCACCACCGGCCCGCGTCCGCAGCCCACGGCCACCACCGGCCCGCGTCCGCAGCCCACGGCGACGCCAACCGTGGTTCCCCTATCGGCGACGCCTACGACGACGCCTATGAACCCATCGGCGTTCGCCACCCGTACGCCACCGGGCCAGGGTGCGGTAGCCGCCCCCACCCGCACACCGACGAGCCAGGGTGTGGTGGCCGCCCCACGTCCCACGCCTGTTCCCCCTGGGGGAGGCGGACCGGCCCCCCGCCCCACTACCACCGCACCCCCCGACGCCGGCGCCGCTAGCCTCGTGCGCACGCCGCCCTCGCTCGCGCTGGACTTGCGTGCGGCCCACCCCGGCGTCCCGGTCGCCGTCACCGGTCAGGACTTCGGCCCCGCCGAACTCATCACCCTCGCGCTCGATGGCGCGGCGTTGACGACCCGCCCTGCCATCATCGTCAGTGATGCCCGCGGTCGCTTCGCGGCGTCGTTTATCGCTCCCCGGAGCCTGTTCCAGGGCGGCAACACCGTCGCCGCGTCCGGCGCCATGACCGGGCGCAGCGCGATCGCCACACTCACAGGTATACCCGGCGTGGCCAGCTACTTCTACTTCGCGGGGGGCGAGAACACCGCCACTGTCCGCGCCTCCCTCGCGCTTCTCAATAGCGATGAGCGGCCCGCACGCGTCCAACTCACCTTCTACGGCCAGGGCGGGATCACCATCACCCGCGCGGTGACCATCGCTGCGACCCGTGAGCGGACGCTCTCGGTGTCCGACCTCGCCGTCTTCCCCGGCCTCTTCGGGCTCGCCGTGCGCGCGGACCATGCCATTGCCGCCACGCTCACCCTCGCGCGGGCTGGGCGCGACGGCGACATCCTGCTCGGCAGCCCCGACCTCGCCATGCGGTGGTACCTCGCCGAGGGGTACACGAGCCTCACCTTCCAAGAGACCGTCGCCATCCTCAATCCCGCCCGCACCGCGGCCCGCGTCACCGTGCGCTTGTTACCGACCAACGGCCGCCCTGCCCGCGCGGTGACTCTGCGCGTCGCCGCACACAGTGAGGCCATCGCCCACGTCAACCGTCTCCTGCCGCATCAGGCGCTCAGCATGATCGTGGACAGTGACCAGCCCGTCGTTGTCGCGCGCGCGCTGACGTTTAGTTCTGACCGGTCCGGTCAGGGCTTCGGCCTGACGCTGCGCACCGGCAGCACGACCCCGGCCACCACCTGGTTCTTCGCCGAGGGCAGCACCCGCGACCGGTTCCAGACCTTCCTCACCGTGCTCAACCCTAATCGTACGCGCGTGCGCGTCACGGCCCGCTTCTACGGCGCCGCCGGCCAGACATTGGGCGCCCGGACGCTGCTGGTCGGCGCGGGACGCCGGGGCACGCTCACGCTGAACACGTTCCTCACGGCCAGTGGGATCGCCTCGGTGGTCAACAGTGACCGGCCCGTGGTGGTGGAGCGCGCAGAGTACTTCGGCTCGCCGAATAGCCCGCACATCGCCGGATCGGCGGTGTTCGGGCGCAACGGGCCGGCGACGCGCTGGAGTTTCCCTGGCGGCGCCGGGCTGGGGATGGACGAGTTCCTGCAACTCTACAACCCCTCCGCGCGGACGGTCGCGATCGCGGGGACGTTCTATCGCGCGAACGGCAAGACGCAGCGGTTCCTCATCACCGTGCGGCCACATGTGCATTACACGATTATCGTCCGCCGTGTGGCGCGGGACTACGCGCCGGAGCACGGCGTGACCTTGCAGGCGACCAATGGCCAGGGCTTCGTGGCCGAACAGACGCTCTTTACGCCGGATCACCGCACATTGTTGAGTACGCAAGGGTTCGCGCAATAGCGCGACGATCGATGCGCCTTTCTCGCGTGGCAATAGGGTGACCCTGGCGCTCAAGGATACCATCCTTGCCGTGGAGGATGACGCCCACGTTCTCCATGTAGGATGTACACATTGGGCGCGACACATGCGTGATATGCGCGCATCGCACCTGCCTTGATGAGCTGCCCGAACGGTCTCTCCATCGTCCTCGTCGGCGCTCCCGCAAGGTGCATGTGTGCCACCATGTTGCATAGATATACAATCCTGCGCTACCGACGCGGAGCCTGTACAGGGCACGTCACCGACAGCTCAATGCACGTCACGCAGGTCACCGATGTAATCTTTAGGGTGTCGTTGGGGTGTGCTGAGTTGAGGAAGGGGGGCACCGGTCCAGGGACGTGTTCGTGTACGGTCTGGAGAGACAACTATGCTGCAGCCAGAACCAGGGTCAGTTCGTCCCAGGCGCGGACGAGACGCGGCGCTTGGGGCATGCGGGGATCGCCAACGGGAACTGCTCTGTCGTAGAATCCATCGCGCAGATTCCGCATGAATCCGTGCCCCTCGCAGACAACCTGCGCACAGGGCAGCGTCTGGAAGCCGCGCATACAGCGCGTGCGCCCTTTGAGATGCTGGTGGTCGCGCTCGATGCGCTGTTGCTCCATCTTGCCGGTGATGTGCTCAGCCTCCGGTAGCACGGCGGCGAACGCAGGCGGGTAGATCGGTGCTTTGTCGGTCGTCGCGCGATAGGGGGTCACCTCGCTACTCTCCATGGCGCGCGTCAGGAACGCGGTGGCTGCTGCGGTGTCGCGCGTGGGGCTGACATAGACGTCAATGACCTGACCCTCCTCGTCGATCGCGCGGAAGGCGTAGCACCACCGGCCCGCGATACGGATGTACGTCTCGTCGATCGACCAGCGCCCTCCGACGCGCCGGCGATGAGGACGCGCTGTTTCTTTATAAAGCGGGGTGAACTGCTGCACCGTGGACGCCCCGTTCGGCCAAGAGTTCGGACACGTCGGCGTACGGCAAATGGAACCGCAGATACCAACGGACAGCCAGGGCAATGACGTCATCCGGGAAGCGATAGCCGCAGAATGCCGAGGCTGAACGCCTCGTCTGGCGTCGCCCGCAGGTGCCGCAGCAGTAGAGTTGCCGCCCGGTTCGATCGCGTCCGGCCTTCGTGAACTCGCTTCCCCCGCACCGTTGACACTGCATGCCGCTCCCCTCCCGTCTCCATCCTCAGGCCACAGCATACCGCACCTCAGCACGCCCCAACGACACCTCTCATCCGTCGTCACGGAGTCCGCGTGTGATCCGCCAGGGCGGCGTGCGTGATCGGGATGGTTTGTCATGGGACGCCCTGCCTTTAACGCGTTAGTCTCCGACACGGCCGCTGGATTCACGCGCGAGGTTCTCATCCGCGCTGGGCTCACCCGTGATCGCCGTCGTCGCGGCAAGCGCAGCGACGAGCGGGACTGCCCACTGTTTCCCGTTCGCCGGCAGTGCGCTTATCTGCCCGAACGCTTGCCGCAGGCGCAAATCATCCGGCCCTGCACGGCCTGGCGTGTCCGGGGACCACACCCCCGCCAATTCTAGCAACTCTGATGGGGTGGTCTCCAAGGCGATGCACAACGGTATTAGTGTGCCCAAGCGCGGCTCTTTCGTTGTGCCGTTGACCATGCGGTAGAAGGTGGCACGGTCCTGGATTATATTGAGCCGCTCGGCGACCTGGGCCGTCTTCAGTCCATGTGCCTGCATCGTCTGTGTGATCGCGTGTGCCAGAGACATCCTGCCCTCCCGTCGCGCGACTCCGCGCGTTTCTATCTACAGGAGGTATCGGCAGTCTGGCCGCACAAACGCAGTGATTGGCGCAAAGCCACCTGGCCGTCACGCGAACAGCGTAAACGGTACACGGGGACCGGGGGACCATTGCCACCCATACAGACGTCCCCTCAGAC
>JAABUM010004856.1_pt1 | contig 14711 bp, 15 predicted proteins | sample 5559161 | NCBI WGS metagenome assembly JAABUM01 (sample SAMN10711868, study PRJNA513369) | rock metagenome | isolation source: Antarctica rocks | place: Antarctica: Victoria Land, Siegfried Peak nord
AAGGTAGCGTCAGACATGTCGAGGTCTTCCAGATGGGTGGTGTCAGAACTTCCATCATCGGAAGACCTCGACCCCTACCCGGTCACCGACGCGCCGCCACCTACACCGTCAACTGTGAAGAGCCGGACAGCCTGGCCTGAGTCCATCACGGATCGGCTTCCTGCGGTCAATCCCTCGTCCGGACCGGTCCTGGTATTAGGAGCCTGTGGACGCACCCGGCGCCAATCGACGTCGAGTTCCTCGGCGGCAATCTGAACGAGTGCGGTCACGATACCCTGACCGAGTTCCACCTTTCCCACCTTAAGAATCACCAAATCGTCCTCTTCGACTGAGGCGAACTCCACCCACTGCGACAGCATTGGATTCTTGGCTAGACTCACGCCTAGTTCGGACATGCGTCTTCCACCGCCCTCAGGACCGCGCGGAGGACCCGGGTATGGGTGCCACAACGGCAAAGGTTACGATCCAGCGCGGCACGAACCTCGGCCTCGTCCGGCCGTGGGCGGCGTCTCAGCAGGGCCGTTGCCGATATCAGGATTCCGGACATGCAGAACCCGCATTGTGCGGCCTGTTCGGCGACGAACAGTTGCTGCAACAGGCTCATCTCGTCGTCATTGGACAAGCCCTCGATAGTAAGGATCTCTTTGCTATCGACCGACGAGACCGGCAGGTCGCACGACGGGGTCGGCTGTCCGTTGAGCAGGACCATGCAGGCACCGCATTGGCCCAGGCCGCAGCCGAAGCGTGACCCGGTCAAACCGAAGTCGTTGCGTAACAGGTAGAGGAGCGGCGTGTCATCGGAATAGGTGACCCGACGTTGCTCGCCGTTGACGCTCAGCGTGAAAGTCTCGTAGTCGGCCAAGGCACGCGCAGTGGCCCATTCCGGTGTGCTACTCATCCGCGATTCGAATCGTTCGGTCCTCGCGGAGTGACTGCTGCAACGCCTGGGTCACCCGCACGCTCGCCAGCGCGTCCGCGCCGGAGGGGCTCGGCTGTCGATCAGACAACACCGCCTCGGCGAACTCGCTGACCAACAGGCGGTAGGCGTCGTCGCTCGACACTGGCTGATGGGTCTCCGGCTGGTCGCCGCGTGTCACCGATATCGTGCCGTTTAGGTCGGGTCGGGTCGTGTTACTCAACACGACCCGACCGGCGCTGCCGTAGATAACCATGTCCGGACGCTGCCCGGGAACGGTCTGATTCACCTGCACACTGGCGATCGCCCCGCAGTCGAACCGGAGCAACGACACCGCCGTCGTATCGAGCTCGAAACCAGGTTCGGACGACACCATCGCCGATACCTCACGGACCTCGGCGCTGAGTAGATAACTCAGCAGGTCGTAGCCGTGCACGCCGAGGTTATTCATAGTGCCAACACCCGCGATGCTCGGATCGGTGCGCCAGCCCTTCAACAGTGTGCGACCGGCGCCCATCTCCAGGTGGGCGACGATCACGTGACCGATGTCCCCGGCGGCAATGAGGTCACGAACCGCTTCCATCCCCTGGTGAAACCTGGTTTGAAGGGTGACGCCGAGTCGCACCCCGAAGCGGGCACACTCGGCGACCGCCAACTCGGCACCAGCGAGGTCGAGGGCCAGCGGCTTGTCACACAGAACATGTTTGCGTGCGCGCGCCGCCGCAAGCACCTGATCGGCGTGCTGGTCATTCGGGGTGGCGATGTAGACCACCTGGACTGCGGGGTCGGCCAGCATCTGCTGGTAGTTGTCATAGGGGGTTCCACCACCGTGCCGGTCGGCAAACTGCGCGGCGCGAGTCCGGTCGCGGCTCACCACCGCAGCTAGGACGGAGTTCTGCAACGTGTTGATGGCAGGCCCAATCCGGGCCTCGGCCACAGTGCCGGTTCCTACGATGGCCCAGCCGATGGTGCGCGGACTAGTGGTCAAGAGTATTCCTTCCTCTCCGGGCGAACCGTCGTTGTGCAGCTGTGTAGAGTTCGCTGGTAGCGTGAACTTCCGACATTCGCGCCATGTTTGGGATGTGGCCGAGTTTCAAGAATCCGCATCGTCGTGATCTCGGAATTAGTTACCTCGCTGGTTCTTGCCATCCACTTCGGGTAGCAAGAACCAGCAGGAACTAGCCGTCGATGATGGGCAGCAACAGGTAAGAAGCTCTGTCGGCACCGCTGTACAGCGATACCGAGCCGCCGAAGACATCTGCTGGGCGATCCACCGGGTCCGCGTGCGTAAACGGCCCTACGCCACCGTTGGCGTAGTAGAAATTCTTGGCGAAGTCGGTCAGCTCACCGCGATACTCATAGTCCTTGCCGCGCACAGTCAGGGCCAGCCGGTGTCCGGCCGGGATGACGATGCTGGTTGGCCAGATCTCGACGTCGAGCTCATAGATTTTGCCGGGCTCCAAGGGCTGCTTCTCATCGTGCGTATGCCAGGGCCGGTATGCCAGGCTTTTGAGCGGATCCAGTTTGCGATGCGACGCGCGGAGCCAGCCCTGCGCAATCGGCGTGTTCGGGTCCAAGGCGCCGGTAAACGTGACCTCCTCGCCGGTGGGATCGAACACCCGCAGCACCAGAAAAAAATCAGCATCAACAGTTTCAGAGGCAGCGAACAGCTTCGCGGCGACGGGTCCGGTAACTTCGAGATCGTGCTCAAGCGTCGCCATTTCGAAGGTCACTCCGTCACCGAGCCCCTGATAGTTGATGGAGGCCGCGTTCGAGATCTTCTGGGTGATGCGTTGATTAGCCGCGTCCAGGTAATACTTCGTCCACCGGGTCCGGGCCAAGGGCCATTCTTGCTCCTCCCGCATCGTAAAGCTTTCCCCGGGGCGACGGATGTTCAGCCGCACCCGCGGGGAATCTGGCCACTGCTCCTGCTCGCCCTTGAGGAACCGGTTGAAAAACCGCCGCTGCAACGTGACCCCATAGTCGGTGTAGAAGTGCGTCCAGTGATTGAGACCGTGTACCTCCAGCCACTTCTGCGACGAGGCCGACTGGGTGAAACCCTCGAAATTGCCACGCGGATGCAAGCCCTGTCCGCCCCAGTTGGCCGCGGACAGTAAAGGCACGTCAATCCTGCTGAAGTCCGCAGAACGGTCGCGGTACCATAAGCTATCAAGTTCCCTAGCTAGGACCTCCGCTCCCAAGTCCTGACGGTTGGCCGCAAGTTCTGCTTCGTCCAATTCGATCGGGCCGGCCACGGACTCCCCGGTGTTCGGGTTCTTGGGCGCCTTCGCCCCCAACCCGTATTGAACGGTCTTCACCTGACGGGCGTACCAGTTACCGCAGAACTCCGAGAGGATGCCGCCGTGATGGGTGACGTCACGATAGAAGTCCGCCGCGCCTTCCCAAGGGATGATTGCGGACAGATGAGGGGGCTGCATCGCGGCCACCTGCCACTGGTTTATCGCATAATACGAGATACCGTTGATGCCAACCTTACCCGAGCTCCAGGGCTGCTGCCCGCACCATTCCACGCAGTCGTACAGATCGCGCGCTTCCCGGGGACCCCAGACGTCGATGTAGCCCGGTGACCATCCGGTGCCGCGTGAATCGACGCGCACACAGGCAAACCCAAACGGCACCCATTTCTCGGGATCGACTACTTCCCAGCTTTGGTACTTGTTCGTCGATCCCGCAGCGACATCGGGGTGATCGGTCACCATCTGTTCCCATTGCAGTGGGTACCCCTCCTGAAAGGCCAGGCCCTTCGCGTACGGGCCATAGGACAGGATGACCGGGAATCGTCCCTCGCCGACCGGGCGGTAGACGTCGGCTCGCAATATCGCTCCGTCGTCAGCCGCGATCGGCACCTGCCAATCGATCTGCATGCCGTCCCGAACCTCGCTGTGTTGAATGTCGACTTCTCTCATTACTGCCCTCTCTATCATCTCAATCGTTGAGTGTATCCAGAGCGCACTAAAGGCTCTATATCAGCGCCGCGCGTGCACCACGACCGGGCGGGCCACGGGCTCCGTCATTGGTCTTTCGCTATCCTCCCGGTCAGCATTCGAGCTCGGCGCACCGTCGCCTCGTCGACCATCGCACCGTCGGCGGCCCGGAAGGCTCCTACTCCCTCTTCCGCGCGCCGGTCAAAGTCGTCGAGTAATGCATGTGCGGCCGCTACCTCCTCGGACGCAACACCGAAGATTTCGTTCGCGACCATTACCTGCGACGGGTGGATACAGGCGCGTCCACCGAATCCCATTTCCTTCAGCCGCTGGCTCGTCCGGCGGAACTCCTGCAGGTCTGAGACATCGACGGATACCGGCGCAACGGGAGAGGGCAGACGCGCAGCCGCGGCGTGCATGACCAGCCAGCTGCGGGCCATGGCTAACCTGTCAAAGTCGTCCCCGACATCCGGCATTGCGAGGTCGGCACGCAGATCGACCTCGCCGATCTGCAAGCGTCCCACAGCGCCGTGACCGGTCATCGCGCCAAGCTCCAAGACGCCGCACGCGCTCTCGACTAAGAGGCCGAGAACGGTCGCGGGCGCCATACGCGTGATTGCGGCTGTCAGTTCATCAAAGTGCCGCCCGCTCTGAGCCTTGGGCATCCAGACACCATCACCCCCACCGCAGGACAGCACTGCCGCAGCGTCCTCCAGCCCGCGACGACCTGAATTCAGCCGAACCCACACCTCGATGCCGGCTGGGCGGTGAGGAAGAGCCGACAGGGCGGCCTCGCGAGCCGCGTCCTTGCGGCTGGCGGCGACGGCATCCTCCAAGTCGAAAATGACAGCGTCGGCGCCGACGTCGAAGGCTCGGTCCATGAACCGTGGCCGGTCGGCCGGCACGTAGAGGTAGGAGCGCGGGAGGCCCTGCATGGCCCACAGTCTGACATGTTTCGCTTGATAATGCATTCTCCCAGGGAGTAATGTACGCTTGGCGAGCAGGCCAGTTCAAGGCTGGGCCGAGACCTGTTTCAAGCCGCTGCGAAGGGAAGATGTCATGTTCGAGGCCGACAGCGTGAAGGTCACAGTCTTGGTTGAGAACTGGGTTGACATGCTGCTCCCCGACCAGGCGAGTCCCCTGGACGGCGACGACCAGCATTGCGTCAGCCGCTACGGCCTCATCGAGCACTTCGACCACAAGCTAATCCCGCCGCAGGCCGAGAACGGGCTCAGCCTCTTGGTAGAGGCGACGAAGGGCCGCCACATCCTGCGAGTGCTCTTCGACGTTGGACTTACCGGGAAGGTACTCAAGCACAACATGAAGGTACTTGGGGTCGATCCAGGCAGCATCGACCATGTCGTGATCAGCCACGGTCACCCCGACCACTTCGGAGGCATCCATCGCTTCCTTGAGCTGGCAGGTCGGCGCGTCCCCGTCGCCACTCACCACGACGCGGAACTCCCCCGCTACGTCATGCTGGCTGACGGCCGCATGTCTACGGTCTACAACTCAGCGTTCACGTTCGCTCAAATCGAAGCCTCCGGGGGTGCTCCAGTCCTCGCCCGCGACTCACTTGACCTGGGCTTGGGCGTTCACACAACCGGCGAGATCCCTCGCAGGGTGCCCTTCGAGGCCGCTGCCCCCCCGTTCCAAGTTGGAGCTCCGGGCATGTACCAGGTGTCAGAGGGTGGTCAAGTCCGCCGGGACGAGGTCATGGACGAGATGGGCTTGGTCATCGACGTGAAGGGCGAAGGACTGGTTGTGCTAACGGGATGTGCTCATGCCGGCGTCATCAACACCATCGAGCAGGCGCGTCGCATCTGCGGTGAGAAGCCTATCCGTGCAGTCATGGGCGGGTTCCACCTTGGCTTCCCCACGACGCCGAAGGAGAACGTCGGCTTGACCGCGGCTGCCTTCCGAGAACTGGACGTGCGCACCGTCATGCCGATGCACTGCAGCGGCCTGCGCACGCACGCCCACCTCGCCGACGACCCTCACTATGTTCAGCCCGCCGCGGGCACTGTGCTCCGCTTTGGAGCATCGGGCAAGCCATGAGGCAAGCACTTGCCGGCATCCGGGTCATCGCCATCGAACAGGCAGTCGCAGCGCCGTTGTGCACACGTCACCTCGCCGATCTGGGTGCCGACGTCATCAAGGTCGAAAGACCGCAGCAGGGCGACTTCGCCCGTGACTACGATGACTTCGTCCGCGGCCACTCCAGCCACTTCGTCTGGCTCAACCGGGGGAAGCGCAGCATCGCGTTGGACCTAAAGTCCCCGGATGGTCGTCGCGTTCTCCTCGAACTGTTGAGGACCGCTGACGTGCTTGTGTGCAATTTGGCGCCAGGTGCACTGGAGCGTATCGTCGGCGACGCGGAATTGGCCGAGATCAACCCTTGCCTCGTCCGATGCTACGTCTCGGGATACGGCACGTCAGGACCATACGCGGGCCGGAAGGCCTATGACCTCCTAGTGCAGGGCGAAGCGGGCACCATCGCGGTCACCGGGACTCCTCAACAGCGGGCCAAGCCCGGTGTGTCGTTGGCCGACCTGGCCGCCGGGACCTACGCCCTCGCGGCTATCAACGCCGCGTTGCTGCAGCGCTCGCGGACGGGACTCGGTCAGCGCCTCGACATCTCCTTGTTCGAGGTGCTCCTGGAATGGATGAGCCCCTCGCTGCTCGCGCAGAAGTACACCGGGCACACCCCGGAGCCGGCCGGTCTAGGGCACGCAAGCATTGTCCCCTACGGGCCCTATTCCACCGCCGACGGCAAGGAGATCCTGCTGGCGGTACAGACGGACGGTCAGTGGCGTCGTCTTTGCTCGAGCGTGCTCAAGGACACCCCGCTTATCGCCGATCCGGTGCTGTCCACCAATGCGGGGCGCCTTCGCAACCGTGCCCGCGTGGAGGCCGCGGTCCAGGAGTCCCTCGCCGCGATGCCGCTCGCCTTGGTTACCGAGCGACTGGAGGCTGCCGACGTTCCCCACGCTCGCTTGAACCAGGTCGTCGACGTCGTCGATCACCCTCAGGCCGTGGGCGCGGGCCGCTGGTCGCGGACAACGCTGTCCGACGGCGAGGTAGTGGAGGTCGTGACGTCGCCATTCCACACAGCCCCGGACGCGCGAGATAGCACGCGTGTACCCGGCCTTGGAGAGCATACCGACGAGGTGTTGCGTGAATTTGGTCTCGAACGCCACACCCGAGATGGCCCGGTGGAAGCCAATCAGGTGAGGTGAAGGACGAGGCCATCCCTGCCGGGCCGACCCCTTTGCTGAACGGCGCCGAACCTGCACGCTCAGCCGAGACGGTTGCCGTTGACCTGATCGTGGGTTGGTCCCAGCGGTAGGAGGCTGGACAGCGGCAGCCAACCAATAGGGATACGTGGACTGTTTCGTCAACCCAGAGACGACGCAACATCCGACTGGAAGACAGGAGTGACTATGAACGCCCAACGGCTGGCCGTTCTCGTGCCGACCCTGATGGCTGATGCGTCCAGTTGGGCCGACGTCGCTGCCGCGATCCCAGATCGCTTGCTTGTGCCGGTCGAACTGCCAGGACATGGATTGCGACGGGGCGAAGACTTCTCGTTCGCCGGAGCCGTGACCGACACGCTCCACGCCCTGGACCAGGTCGCCCACGGTTACCCTGTTCACCTCGTGGGTTCAGGCCTCGGCTCCGCCGTCGCACTCTCCGCGGCGCTTGCGGAGCCAACTCGTGTCCTGTCCGTGTTGGTCGCCGGGTTCGTGCCAGCCCAGGGCACGAGCGGGAATGAGCGGCTGCGAGCCACCGAGGCGGCCGTGACCAAGCTGGGCATGGACGCCTTCGTAGAGGGGTACCTGGATGACGTCTTAAGCCCGGGCGGCGGCAAAGTACGTAAGAAACTCATGGCCACTATGTCGGGGGTCAGGCCAAAAGTCATGCTGGAAGCGCTCGGTGCGGCGCTCAGCTGGCGGTTGGCGGCGTGGCCGCACGCCGCTCCACCCGCCTGTGTTATCCATGCCAGCCGGGACATCCGAGTGACCGAAGAAATGGCCCGGGAGTTCGCTCGTGTGCTGCACGGGGACATCATCCGGCTGAGCGGTCCGGGTCACCTCGCCTACGTAGAGGAACCCGGACCGTTCGCCGAAGCTATGGACCGATTCCAGGCGCGGATCGAAAGGGCGGCCATCGAAGGCGGCACCTTCAATCAGGTCGAACCAGAACCGGGAGGAAGCGGACGGGATCAATTGGGAGAGGACGCTTGATGCGTACCGAGCTGATTACGATCCCGACGGACACCACGCCGATTGACGGCGCCTACTACGCGCCCGACAGTGCAGACGCATCTGGTGGCGTGCTGCTGATGCACGGCAATACCATGAACTTCTACGTCGGCGCTCCCCGCTTCCTCCCGCCCTACTTAACGGCGCTGGGCTATGCGTGTCTGGCCTTCAACCGTCGGGGACACGACATCCTGGGGACCCGGGATAGCCGGGTAGCGGTAGGAGGGGCCTTTCAAACTGCGGCCGAGGGGATAGCGGACAACGACCACGCGGCTCGGTGGCTGGCGCAGCGGGGCTTCCCGCAGCCCGTAGTCATTGCTCATAGCAACGGCGGCATGCTTGGGTCGCAGTTCGCCGCCGATCACCCAGAGACGCGCGCCCTGATTCTGCTGTCGGCCCATGGGGGCGGTCGGGACGCGATGCGCCACACTGGCGTGGGCTCCCCGTTCTTGGCCCAGGAGCGGTCGCAGGAGGTCTTGGACCACGCTCAGAACCTGGTCTCAGCGGGGCGTGGGCGAGAGCTCCTGATGGTTCCAGGCTGGTGGTATGTCATAAGCGCGGAGAGTTACGTGGACCGGATGCTCAATTGCCCTGACACCCTCCAGAACGCGTTGCGCATCCGTTGTCCGTCGTTGTTCGTTCGCGGCGATCAGGAGCCGCCAGATGTTTATCCTGCTGAACGTTTCCAGGAGGTGGTGCGAGGCTCCTGCGAGGTGGCGATCGTTGAAGATTGCGATCACTTCTACGTGGGCCGAGAGTACGCGGTGTCCCGCATCGTCGCCGACTGGCTGTTGCGCACGTTCCCAGGCTGACGGGTCCAGGCACCTGGCTTCGCCGCGCATCGACGAGTTCCAGGACGAAGCAACACAGCATCCAGCACCCAGAGGCATAGAACTTGCCCTCTGGAGCTAGCGGTAGCCGAGCCGGTTTAGGTCCGTTCGCGTCGTGCAGTGCTCGACGGCGCCGTGGTTGACGGGGCCGGCGCGGCGGCGATGAGGGTCATCCGACGGGGTCAAGAACTGCCCGTAGCGTTTTCGGGGGCGGCCTGGCAGTGGGCCGTGCGCACACCAAACGGACAAGATCTCGTCAGCCCGGCGAATGCGGCCACTGTCCCCGGAATTCGCAGCCAGAACGAAGACAACGTGGCGATTACCTTGGCGCACGTACTACCGGTTGCAGATCCTGGCCAGATTGCGCCTCGCCGTGTCTTCAAGTCAGTTATCTGTTGACGTGTAGGTGCCATGGGGCGAGCCGGCGCAGCGCAGCTTGGGTGCCCGCTCGTGCGAGGACCCCGAAAGCCGCCAGTGTCAGTACGCCCACGAATGCCGTATTCTGCTGGAACGAGTGGGCGTTGTTAAGGATGAACGTTCCCAGGCCCTCCAGACTGGCGAGGAACTCGACGGCAACGGCCCCGACCAGTGCGCGACCGACAGCCACCTGCACGCCCGCAATGATGAACGGCAGTGTCGATGGCACCAGGACGTCCACCACGAAGCGTCGCCTCGGCAACCTCAGCACACTCGTGAGTTCTAGCAGCTCCCTGGGGACCAGACGCGCACCGTCGGCGGTGCTCACGAGACATGGCAGGAAGGCTGACAGGCTGACGATAGCCAATCTCGACGCGGCCGTGTAGCCCAGCCATATCGTCACCATGGGCAGGATCGCCAGGATCGGCATGGCGTACAACCCGCTGACGTACGGCGCCGTGAACTGCCGTAGCCACCGAATGCGGCCGATAGCGAGACCCAGGGCAGTACCGGCGGCGCACCCGAGGACCAGACCTAGCAGCACTGCGACGAGTGTCTGCTGCACGGCTCGGAAGAAGCCCGCGGACGTGAACGTGGGGATGATTGCAGCCAAGATCCCTGTGGGGCTTGGCAGGTAGGACGGCAACCACCATCGAACGGCCGCCTCCCAAATGACAACGACGGTGGCCGCCACGCCCAACCTGCCGGCGACGAGCACCAGGTGAGAGTTTGCCGTGCTGGCAGATCGACCGGTTCGACTACCTGCACCTCCGGTTGCGGGCGGCGTCTCGCGCGACGTGGCCGCCAGGCTGTTACTCGGCATCGTCTGTCTCCCGCCACTGCGCGAAGTGGTTTTCTAGGGCTCGCCCGCAGGCCATCAGCGCCACGGCCAGCACCGACACCAGGACGGTGAGGCCGAGGACCGACGCTGAGTCGAACTGCGTGCTCGCGGAGATGAGCAGGCCGCCGATGCCGCTGGCGTTGATAAAGAATTCCGCAACCAGGGTTCCGACGAAGGCCATGGCGATACCCTGCCGAATTCCCGTCATCGCGTAGGGGACTGTGTGGGGCAGGAGCACGTCGGACCAGATCCGCCACTCGCTGCTGCGGAACGTATGGGCGACCTCGAGAAGAGTCGTCGGTGCCCTGCGGGCGCCCTCTGCTGTGTTGATCACGATGGGGAACACGGCGCTCAGGAACACGACCAGAGTCTTCGACGGCAAGCCGAACCCGAATGCCGCCAAGATTAGTGGAGAAAGGGCCACGATTGGGACCGCCTGTAGCGCGAAGAGCAACCACTCCGTGCTGTCTCGAACGACCTGTGCTCTCGCCAGCAGGATGCCGAAGGCGACACCCACGACGATCGCTAACGCCAAACCGATCACCAACAGCTCGCCCGAGGACAGCAGTGCACTGGGCAACGAACCGTCAACTGTCATGGACACCAGCGCCTGAAACGCGCTACCTGGTGTTGCCAGGAGCACGGGATCCCGCTGACCCGCGAACTGCCACAGACCCAGACCGAGGAGCAGTCCGAGCGTCGACATGCCCACAGCCCGTAGTCGAGGGTTGCTCGAACCCGCGTCCACGGCAGACCGGCGCAACATGCGACGTCATCCCTTAACGGCGTCGGCGAACACCGAAGGGTCGATCAATTGATCGAACGTCGGAGCCTTAGCCTTCGGGATGTTGCCTGCCGCCACGGCCGCTTCGATGGTGTGCTCGATCCGGCCCCGGTCCAGGCCGTCATCCTTCGGCCACACACCGACATCAAGGAAACCCTTAAGGGCTTCCTGCGAGATCTCAGGTGTGCGTCCGGTCATCTTGGCCGCGATGCCAGCAACCTCGCCCGCGTTCGCCGGGACACCCATATATGCAATGGCTTCGTGGAGAGCCGCGACCACGTCGACCCACTTCTTGCGTGAGGTGCCGTCGTCCAATTCCTTCTTGAGCGTAACCACCACCGTGTAGTGCGCCAACGGGTCCACTTGGGCGAGCGTCATCACCTGCTTGACCTCCTTCCCGGACTTCGCTCGCACCGTGGCCAACTCATCAGGGTGAAGGACGGCAAGCATTACCTGACCGTTCACCAACGCATCGACGGTCGGGGGCCCGCCCACGTTGATAGTAGAGACGTCGTTCTTCCCCAAGCCGCAAGAAGCCAGCATCGAGGTCAGGGCGAGCGCCTTGGGAGCGCCCAGGGCGTCGACTGCCACCGTCTTGCCCTTTGCGGACTTGCAGTCCGAGACGGCGGCGTCGGTGCTCGCCAGAAGGTATGTCGGTGCCGGAAAACCCAGGACGCCCACCACGGTGCTACCAGCCGCGCGCAACGCGACGGCCCCCGGAGTGGCGATGATGCCGCCATCTAGCTCACCACTCTGCACCGCCCGACCGACGTCAGCGGCGGTCGGGAGCGGCCGCAGGGTCACCTCGACATTCCGCTTCGCGAAGAAGCCCTTGTCGTTCGCGACTTCCGCAACAGTGTTGAGGAAAATGGGCGGGACCCCGGGAAGACCGAACGATACGGTGGCCTTACCACCGCTGGCGCCGCTAGGTGAGCTGGTGGACGGCCCGCCACTACATCCCGCCGCCAAACTCGCCAGAGCGACGACAGCCACGACTGCGCCGAATCGATACTTACGCCTGTTCACGAGCATGCGACTACTCCTTGGCTTGTGGTCGACTTCGCGGTCGCCTAGTCGAAAGATTCAGTTCAGTTGGCAGGCCGTCAGCGACTGTCGTCACCAGCCATGACCAAGGACCAAACATGCTCGCGGAGAGCGAGGTACTCCGGCATGGTCGTGACCGCTCGGTCGCGGGGGGTCGGAAGGTCGACCTTGACCACCTCGGCGACACCGCTGGGGCGCCCCCTCAGCACAGCTACACGGTCCCCAAAGAGAACCGCCTCGTCAATTGAGTGCGTAACAAAGAGCATGGTCACCGGGCGTTCCTGCCAAATACGCAGCAGCTCAAACTGCAGTACCTCACGCGTCTGCGCGTCCAACGCTCCGAAGGGCTCGTCCATGAGCAGCAGTCGCGGGCGGACGGCCAACGCCCGCGCCAAGCCGGTCCGCTGTTGCATGCCACCCGACAACTGATGCGGGTAAGACTCCTCGAATCCGGACAGGCCGACCATCTGAATGAGTTCGCGCGCTTCACCCAGGGACTTGCTCTTACTCCCCCCCCGGACACGCAGGGCGTACGCGACGTTGGCTTCGACCGTCTTCCATGGAAAGAGCCCAAAGTGCTGGAACACCATGGCCACCCCTTCGGGCGTCTTGGAGACCTGCTCGCCGTCGATGCGGACCGCGCCGGCAGCAGGGGGGATCAAGCCGGCTACGGCACGCAGCATCGTCGTCTTTCCGCAGCCAGAAGGCCCGACGATCGACAGGATCTCGCCAGGAGGGATGCTCAAGTTGATGTCCTGAGACACCACTAGCTCGCCGAACTTCATGGTGACGCGGTCAATGTCCACGGCGGCACCGGTGGGTGCATCGCCCGACACGGGCTTCTCCTCTTGCCTCGGTGCCCCGGCTGCCGGGCGTTGCCGACTGGACGCCCGTCCGTTCTCGCCACCATTGGCCACCGTCATGGACGCATCATGCCGTAAAAATGCCTAGAAAGCAAGTGTGATACTTGGAAGAGGGCTGTAATGCATCATCACAGGCTGCGTGCGTGTCTGCGATATGGTGGGTTCGGGCTGCGAGCGCAGGCGATCGGCCAAACTTTGGAGGGAACTGTGCTGATACCCCCGTCCGCCCGCAAGCCTTCGGCATCCGACCCCTCACCAGCGGGTACATCGCCAGCCCCCGCAGCAGTCACCAAGCGCGATCGCATCGCCGCGGAGCTGCGTCGGATGATCGGTGAAGGCGAATTTCCGCGGGGCAGCCGGATCCAGCAGGACGTCCTCGCCACAATGTTCAAGACCAGCATCACCCCCGTGCGAGAGGCCCTGAGGCTCCTCGAAGCTGAGGGCGTGATCGTTGGAGAGCCACACAGGGGCGTACGCGTAGCTGACGCGAACTACGACCAGGTAAAGACCGTGTACCTGCTGCGTCGACTGCTCGAGCCGTACGCCATGCGACGTGCAGCAAGGCGGCTGTCACCACGAGACGTGGACTGGGCCGAGCGCCTAGTTATGGAGATGGAAGAAGCTGCGGCGGCCGGGGATCGGAGGGAATTGAACGCTACCAACCACCAGTTTCACTTTCTTTATTACGCCAAGTGCGGCAACGATGGGCTAACCACAGAGATCGAGGCGCTTTGGCAGAAGTTTCCCTGGGATGTCCTCCAGGTCCTGGACGCGCGCGCCACAGAGTCCTCCGACGAACACAGGGCGATTCTCGCGGCCACCCGAGCCGGAGATGGAGAAGCGCTCGCGATGGCGACCGAGCGCCACATCGCCCACAGCTTTGCGGCGCTGGCCAAGCGCATGACCGGCTCGGAGATTTCTGATCCTTACGATATCGATGACGGCTGACGACTCTCGGTCCTGACCCAGGGATGTCGTACGTGCTCCGCCGGCGGCCTCGGCCGACCATACCCTCGCCCCCACTCGGTCGGCGCTCCCGCCCACTTCATCAGCGAGCTGGGCCAGTTGCCGCTCGGTTAGCAGAGCCGAGTGGTTCTGCGGTGCGCTTCGGCGAGCCCTAGCCCTTCAAGGTGTAGGCGACGATCACCGTCGGACGCTTGTCTTCGATCGCTTCAATTGCGTCGCCCAGTCACGAGGATCGGCCCACCGAGGCTTCGCATACTCTCGCGCAGTGCGCCGTCAGTGGTGCTGTCGAGCAGCCCACGAATGGCAGCCGCCTCGGGCGGCGGCCGGTCGCGAAGCTCCAGTGGGCTACGACGTAGCGACCCCGGATCTGGTACTCCGAGTTGGCATCTCGTCGATGCCTCGCGACAAGGTGGACCGCCCTGGGCCGCGCGCCGGCTGGCGTTTGCCATCCTCACCGCGCCCCGTAGATCGGCATCCGCAATGGACGGCACTTGCAGCACCACTTGCAGCAACGACCCCCCCGACAGGAACCGGCAGGCACCTTCAGACGTCGTCCGGCCAGCACAAACATCGCCCCGAACCGCTCCATCAGACACTTTGCAAGCAGACGGTTAGGGGTTCGAGTCCCCTTGGCTCCACAAACATGGCAGGTCAGAGGGCCTCCATAGGTTACCCTGCAAGCGATTCTGTCCATGGACTTGCAGCAGTGACCCGCAGCAGTAGGCGTCTTACAAGAGCTCGGTGGCCGCGGCCCCGGGTCGGTTCTCTCCTGTCCGACTTGAGCTGCGCAAGACGCCGGGATGGAAGGAGTCCGCCGTTGTCATCGCGTACGAAGACAGC
>JAABUM010004857.1_pt1 | contig 14711 bp, 13 predicted proteins | sample 5559161 | NCBI WGS metagenome assembly JAABUM01 (sample SAMN10711868, study PRJNA513369) | rock metagenome | isolation source: Antarctica rocks | place: Antarctica: Victoria Land, Siegfried Peak nord
CCCCGGCCCTCTCCCGGAGGGAGAGGGAGCAGAAGGACTGCTCTTCTTTGACCGTGCTCGCCCTGATTATCCTTGTCCTGCTGTTCGGTCTGGGGCAGGACGCATTGGCAGCCTACGACTGGACCGCCGGGACCGTGATCACCGCCTTCGTGGCCGCGCTGATGCTGCTCACCCGGCGCTTGTAGCCAGCACGCGCCCGGCAACGGCATCCAGCCGGGCCATCAGCGCCGGGTCGCGCTGGGCGGGGGACGTGACGATGGCGTATTCCAACGCCCGGTCGCAGCCGGCCGGGCACGGACCGCGCCGGGCGCCCAGGACGGGCACGACGGCGCGCACCAAGTCGCGTGCGCGCTTCGCGTTCTCCTGCATCACGCGCACGACGGACTCGACCGTGACGGCTTCGTGGCCGTCGCGCCAGCAATCAAAATCTGTGACCATCGCGGCGGTCGCGTAGCAAAGCTCGGCTTCCCGCGCCAGCTTGGCCTCGGGCATGTTGGTCATGCCGATCACGCTGCATCCCCAGGAGCGATACAGGTTGCTCTCGGCGCGGGTCGAGAACTGCGGCCCCTCCATCACCAGGTAGGTTCCGCCGCGGGTACAGGGAATGCCGAGCCGCAGCGCCTGCGCCTCCATCACGTTGCCGATCCGCGGGCAGACCGGGTCGGCGACGGACACATGCGCGACGCAGCCATCGCCGAAGAAGCTCTTCTCCCGCGCGAAGCTGCGGTCAATGAACTGGTCCACGATGACGAAGTGGCCCGGCGGCAGGTCCTCCCGCAGGCTGCCGACCGCCGACAACGACAGCACGTCGGTGACGCCGGACCGCTTCAGCGCGTCAATGTTCGCACGGTAGTTCAGGTGCGTCGGCGACAGGCGGTGCCCCCGGCCGTGGCGCGGCAGGAACACGCAGCGCACGCCGTCCAGGGTGCCGAACAGCAGCTCGTCGGACGGCTCGCCCCACGGCGTCTCGACGCGTTGCCAGGACGTGTCTGCCAGGCCCGCGATCTCGTACAGCCCCGATCCGCCGATGATGCCGATCACTGGTGCAAAGCCGGGCACCGGCACGGAGCCGGGCGCGATGTCGTCAGCCATGATGCCTCCATAACAAAACCGCCGCACGGAGCGACCGTGCGGCGGGTATCAGACGCGGGAAGATTCGGCCAGGCTTGGCGCAGAACCCAGGCTTGACGCAAACCTAGTGAACGTCTTTCCAGATCTTCTTCTTCACGGCGATGGTCAAACCGGTCATCAGAGTCAGGAACAACACGGCCTTCACGCCCATTCGCTTCCGCGCTTCCAGCTCCGGATTGCTGGTCCAGGTCAGGAACTGCGTCACGTCGCGCGCCATTTGCTCGGCCGTCGCGGGGGTGCCATCGGCATAGGTCACGCCGCCTTCCTGCAACGGCGGCGGCATCGCAAGCTGGTTGCCTGGAAAGTAGATGTTATAATACTGCCCGTCCCCGACCTTCACGCCCGCCGGTGCGTCACGGTAGCCGTTCAGCAGGGCGAAGATGTAGTCGGACCCGTTCTCGCGCGCCTTCTGGATCAGCGACTGGTCCGGCGGCAGCACGCCGTTGTTGGCCGCGCGTGCCGCCTTGTCGTTGGCGTAGGGCGAGCGGAAGTGGTCGGACGGCACCGCCGGACGCTCTACCGGGTTGCCTGCATCGTCCGTGCCGGCGGGAACCTCGACCGCGCCGGCCACCGCTTTCACCTGCTCCTCGCTCAGCCCGATGCCGGTGAGGTTGCGGTAGTACATCTCCTTCATGGAATGGCAGTTGGAGCAGACCTCCTTATAGACCTGGAAGCCGCGCTGCGCCGAGGCACGGTCGAACGTGCCAAACGGGCCGTCGAAGCTCCAAGACTGCGCCGGGGCACGGACCGCTTCATGGCCTTGGGCGAAGGCCATCGCCGGGGCTGCGAGCAGCAGCCCCGACGCCACGAGGATGTGGTGGACGCGCATCAAGACTTCTCCATCGGCTTGGCCGCGGCGCCCTGCGGCAACGGGCCACCGCCGCCGGTGAAGTCGCCGCCACGGCGGATTACCGGGCGGGCGATGCTCTCAGGCAGCGGCAGCGGCTTTTCCAGCTTACCCAGCACCGGCAGCACCACCAGGAAGTGCAGGAAGTAGTAGGCCGTCGCCACCTGGCCGATCACGACGTTCCAACCCTCCGGCGGCTTCCCGCCGACGTAGCCCAGCGCGAAGAACGACACGACGAACAGCGCCAGGAACGGCTTGTACATCGGGCGGAACCGCGTGCTGCGGACCGGCGACGTGTCGAGCCACGGCAGCACGAACAGCAGCGCGATGGAGCCGAACATCAGGATGACGCCGCCGAGCTTGTCTGGCACCGAGCGCAGGATCGCGTAGAACGGCAGGAAATACCACTCGGGTACGATATGGGCCGGGGTTACGGACGGGTTGGCGGGGATGTAGTTGTCGGGATGATTCAGGAAGTTGGGCGCGAAGAACACCAGCCCGGCGAACACCAGCAGGAACACGCAGACGCCGATGCTGTCCTTGGCGGTGTAGTAGGGGTGGAACGGCAGCGTGTCCTGCGGCGACTTCACGTCGATGCCCAGCGGGTTGTTCGACCCGGCGATGTGGATCGCCGCGATGTGCAGGAACACGACGCCCGTTATCATGAACGGCATCAGGTAGTGCAGGCTGAAGAAGCGGTTGAGCGTGGCGTTGTCCACGTTCGGCCCGCCCAGCAGCCAGGTCTGGATCGCCTCGCCGACGAAGGGAATGGCAGAGAACAGCCCGGTGATGACCGTAGCGCCCCAATAGGACATCTGGCCCCAGGGCAGCACGTAGCCCATGAACGCCGTCGCCATCATCAGCAGCAGGATGACCACGCCGAGCATGAATATCAGCTCGCGCGGCGCCTTGTACGACCCGTAGTACAGCGCGCGGAAGATATGGACATACACCACGATGAAGAACATCGAGGCGCCGTTGGCGTGGACGTAGCGCAGCAGCCAGCCGTAGTTCACGTCGCGCATGATGCGCTCGACGCTGTCGAACGCCAGGCTGGTGTTCGCGGCGTAGTTCATGGACAGGAAAATGCCCGTGGCGATCATGATCGCCAGGGTGATCATCGCCAAGGCGCCGAAGTTCCAGAAGTAGTTGAAGTTCTTCGGCGTCGGGAAGGAGCCGTACTCCTTCTGCATCATCGTGAACACGGGCAGACGGGTGTCTATCCAGTTGACGACGGGGTTCTCGAACTCTGATTTATGTAGGCCGGCCATGCTGTTGTCTCCTCAGCCCAGCTTGATCTTGGTATCGGTCGTGAAGGCGTAGAGCGGCACCGGCAGGTTGGACGGCGCAGGGCCGTGCCGGACCCGGCCGGACGTGTCGTATTGGCTGCCGTGGCACGGGCAGAACCAGCCGCCGAAGTCGCCACGGGGATCGGAAGGCTTGTTGCCCAGCGGGATGCAGCCGAGGTGGGTGCAAACGCCCACGACGACGAGCCACGGCTCCTTTCCGGCCTTGACGCGCGAAGCGTCGGTGGCCGGCTCGATCAGGTCCTTCTGCGGAGTGGCCTGCGCCTCCTTGATCTCGTCGGCGGTGCGGTGGCGGATGAAGACCGGCTTGCCCTGCCAAATCGCGGTGATACCCTGACCTTCCGTGATGGGGCCAAGGTCCACCTCGATGCTGGACAGCGCCAGTACGTCCTTGGCCGGCGCCATGCTGCTGACGAAGGGCCAGGCCAGCGAGGCGGCGCCGATGCCCGCGGTGGCGCCGGTCAGCAGCTTCAGGAAATCCCGCTTCGTCGGATCGGCGTTGCCGACCGTCGAGATCGCTTCGCGCACGCTTGCGTGGTCTATGTCGGACATGGATTCCCTCTATGCTGGCCCTGGGCTGACCTTGGCGCAGGCGACGCCCCGGGCCATCCTGCGTTCCGCGGTTCATAGAGGCCGGGATTGGCCCCTGCAACACGGCGCGCTCGTCGCGTAATCTGTTTCCAGTAAGTTGGAGGGTATCGAAGTGCCGCAAGTGCCTGGCGTGCAAGACTTTGCCGCACCGCCCACCCTCGCCGCCGACGCCCCAGCCCAGCCGCCGCACGAGGCGATGAAGGGGGTGGCGCGGGCCTGGTTCGAGACGCTGCGCGACGACCTCTGCGCCACGTTCGAGCGGATCGAGGACGCGCAGGCCGGTACCTTGTCGGACCGGGCGGCCGGGCGGTTCGCCCGCAAGCCATGGTCCCGCCCGACCGACACCGGGGACGAGGGCGGCGGCGGCGTCATCAGCGTCATGCAGGGGCGGGTATTCGAGAAGGTCGGCGTCAACGTCTCGACCGTCTGGGGAGAGTTCAGCCCGGAGTTCCGCGCCTCGATCCCCGGCGCCGAGCAGGACCCGCGGTTCTGGGCGTCCGGCATCAGCGTCGTCGCCCATCCGCAAAGCCCGCGGGTGCCGGCGGCGCACATGAACACGCGGATGCTGGTGACGACGCGCGGCTGGTTCGGCGGCGGCGGCGACCTGACGCCGATGCGCCTGGACGCGCCCGAGGCGCAGGAGGACGCGGCCACCTTCCATGCCGCCTTCCGCGGCGCGTGCGACCGGCACGATCCCGCCTACTACGGCAAGTACAAGGAGTGGTGCGACCGCTACTTCTTCCTGCCGCACCGCAACGAGCCGCGCGGCGCCGGCGGCATCTTCTACGACCACCTGTTCAGCGGCGACGCCGCGGCGGACTTCGCCTTCACGCAGGACGTGGGCCGCGCCTTCCGCGACGGCTACGGCGCCGTCGTGCGCCGGCGTATGGCCGAGCCGTGGACCCCGGCGGAGCGCGACCACCAGTTGCTGCGGCGGGGCCGCTACGTCGAGTTCAACCTGCTGCACGACCGCGGCACGCTGTTCGGCCTCAAGACCGGGGGCAACGTGGAGGCGATCCTGATGAGCCTGCCGCCAGAGGTGCGCTGGGCCTGACGCCGGCAGCCGTCCGCTCCGGCTTTACCAGTGCCGCTCCAGCCTTTTCATCCCGGCCCTTCCATCCCTGCGGGCCGCGCTTGCATCGTAGCGATCCAGGCGCGGCAGAGGCTGCGCTTGCGGCCCCTCTATGCCGCGCCGCCGGCTCGCACTGACGGAGGCGGCCAGGGCGAAGGGCAGTTGGCATGACGTGGGCGCAACGCTTGCGGGCCGGCTGCGGAATGGACCTAATGGGCAGCCACACCGGAGATGTCCCATGCCCCCCTTCCGACTTGCCACCCTGGGCCTGCTGTCCGCGCTGATCGGGGCGGTCGCTGCGCCAGGCTGGGCGCAGGCTTCATGCAGGATGGCCTCGACGTGCCCGCCCATCGCCGGGTCGAGCGGCAGCCGGGCGACCTCGTTCACGGCGGTTTCCGGTTCCGGCGCAACCACGGCGGACCAGTCACGGCCCCAGACCGCGGCGGCGAACCGTGCGTTGCCGTCGTGGTGCCGCGCGGCCATGCGGTCCCGCAGGGCGGGGTCAACGCCGCGGAAGCCCATCCGGTCAAGGCCGCGCTCCTGCGCCGCGCCCTCCACGGCGCGCATCATCTCCCGCGGGCTGACGCGCAGGCGGGTGTGTGCGCGCAGCAGGCGCAGCCGCCGCGACACCTCGGCCGCCACCGGGCCGGGGCTGCGGTTCTCGACGCGCCGGGCCTCGCCGGCAGCCAGGATCGGGGCGATGCGCCCTTGCAGGCCGAGTGCCCGCAACAGGCGTTCGACCAGCGGCGCCGGATCGTCGGCGGCACGGAGCGGGACCGCATGGACCCGGCCGTCGCAGGCGTGCAGCCACGGCAGGACCAGCCGGTGGTAGTCGAAGCGGGCCGATCCCTCCATCGCCGCCGCAAACCCGGCGAACAGCCGTTTTTCCAGCATGAGCTGCAAGCGGTGGGCATAGAGCGAGTTCAGCATCTCGGCCTGCGGCTTCACCGCCGCAGCCGCCTCCATGCGGAAGCCGTGGCGGTCGAACACGGCGCGCAGGCGCTGCGAGATGCGTGGCGCCAGCTTCTGCTGGATAAAGCCCTCATAGGACAGCAGCACCACGTCGGCATCGGTGCGGCGCAGCCCTTCGTCCAAACGGCCCAGCAGCTCCACGGCCTCGCGCTGCGGGCGGCGGCCGTCCAGCGCCTCGCCAAGGTGCTGGTGGTTGATATGCGGGGCGGCGGCAGCGGAGCGCGGGGTCAGGTCCGGATACAGGACGCCGGCCCCGGCAAGCGCCGCCCGGTGGTGGAACATAATGTGCTGGAACGTTGTCGAGCCGGTGCGCGGCATCCCGACATGCACGAACGCGCGCCGCATCCCGCTAGGCTCCGCATCCCGTGGCACCGAGCTTGCACCGGGCTGTCACGGGCGTCATCCTTCGCGCACCGGCGCGGCGCGCAGCCGCTTGACTGCGCCGCGCTGCACCTTCGCCTCGACGCGCTTGCGGCGGGCGGCCTTGGTCGGCTTGGTATCGCGGCGGAACACCGGCACCACGGCGGCCTCGCGCAGCAGCGCCACGATCCGGTCCTGCGCGTCCTGGCGGTTGCGGTCCTGCGACCTGTGCTGCTGCGCCGTGATGACCAGCACGCCGTCCTGCGTGACGCGGCGCCCGCCCAGCACCTCGGCCCGTGCGCGCAGGCCGTCGGGCAGGCTGCCGGGGCGGCGCAGGTCCAGCCGGACCTGGACGGCGGTGGACACCTTGTTGACGTTCTGCCCGCCGGGACCGGACGACCGGACGAAGCTCTCCTCGATCTCACGCGGGTCGAAGGCGATGCCGGGGGCAATCGGGATGAAGATCATGTGCCAAGTTCGGTAATGGGGCCGGGCTGGTTGGGGCGGAAGGATTCGAACCTTCGAATGGCGGATTCAAAGTCCGCTGCCTTACCGCTTGGCGACGCCCCAGCGACCCGCGCCATCTCCGTCATTAGGCGCTGCGGGACCGTTCCGTAAAGCCCCCGCCCCAGCCCCACCAGCCCCCTGGCACCCGCTCCGCAACGGCCGAGGCCACCTTGCCGTCCCGGAACAGGCCGAAGCAGGTGGCGCCCGACCCGCTCATGCGCGCCAGCAGGCAGCCGGGCTGCGCGCCCAGCCAGGCCAGGACCTCGCCGATGGCCGGGCACAGCCGCAGGGCCGGCGCCTCAAGGTCATTGGCCAGGATGGACAGCCCCCTGGCCATGGCGACGGCATCCGGCCAGATCGCCGGCAGGGACGCGCCGTCGGAGAACGGTCCGGTGCGGGCGCGGAACACCTCCGGCGTGGACACCGCGGCGCGAGGGTTGACCAGCACCATCCCGAACGGCGGCAGCACGGGCGCCTGGCCGATCTGGTCCCCCACACCCCTCATGCGCGCTGCCTGGCCCGCCAGGCACACCGGCACGTCCGCACCCAGCCGCAGCGCGATGGCCTGCAATTCGTGCGACGGCAGCCGCACCGACCACAGGTGCGACAGCAGGCGCAACGCCGCGGCGGCATCGGCGGAGCCGCCACCGATGCCGCTGGCCACGGGAAGGCGCTTGTCCAGCAGCAGCGACGCCCCGGCCGTCACGCCCGCCGCCGCCGCCAGGGCGCGCGCCGCGCGCAGCACCAAGTTGTCCGGCCCGTCGTCCAGCCCGGCGCCGAACGGACCCGTCACCATCAGGTCCAGGCCGGGCGCCGCAACCGCCGTCAGCCGGTCCGCGGCGCCGGGAAACACCGCGAGGCTGTCCAGCATATGGTAGCCGTCGTCCTGCCGCCCGACGATGTGCAGGAACAGGTTGACCTTGGCCGGCGCAAGCTCGGCCAACAGGGGTTGCAGCATCCGGCGGCGTCAGGGAACGACCGGCGGCGGGCCGGCGTCCTCCCCTTCCGGCAGGGCGCGCAGCTTGGCCTCGATCCGGGCGGCCTCCGCCGGCTCCGGCTGCAAGGCCAGGGCGCGGCGCCACTGGAATCCGGCCTCCCGCCGGCGGCCCACGGCGTCCAGCGCGTCGCCCAGGTGGCCGTTGACGGTGCTGTCCTCCGGCACCAGGGTGACGGCGCGCTCCAGTTGCTGCAGCGCCCCTGCCTTGTCGCCTTGCAGCAGCATGATCCAGCCCAGGCTGTCTATGAAGGATCCCTCGTCCGGCCGCTGCTCCACCGCGCGCCCGATCATGGTGCGGGCGCGGTCGAGGTTGCGGCCCTGGTCGGCCCAGGCGTAGCCGAGGTAGTTCAGCACGCCGGGCTGGTCGGGGGACAGCTCCAGCGCGAACAGGAAATCGGCCTCCGCCCGCGGCCATTGGCCCGCGCGCTCCATCGCGATGCCGCGCTCGTAGAACAGCGGCCAGTTGGCGCGGGTCGGCGTGCCGATCCGGGCCACGGCGCGGTCGAACGCCGCCGCGGCCTCGGGGAAGCGGCTGCGTCGGCGCAGGATGTCGCCGAGCTGCGCCAGCGGCTCCGGCCGATCGGGATGCTGCATGGCCAGCGCCTCAAGCGCCGCGGCGGCCGCGTCCGTCTGGTCCAGCGTGTCCAGCAGGACGGCCCGGCGCAGCGCCACCACCGGCGCCAGGGCGTCCGACGCCGGTGCGTCCGCAAGCGCCTCCAGCGCGGCGGCAGGCTGCTTGGCGCCGTCCTGTATGTCGGAGAGCAACATGCGCGCCGCGGCGAAGTCCGGGCGCACGTCCAGCGCCAGGCGCAGCATGACCTGGGACAGGTCAACCGCGTTCTGCTGGCGCAGGGTTGCCGCCATCGCCAGATAGACCTCGGCCAGTCCGTCCGCGGCGTTCCGCACGGCGGGCGTGCCGGCCTCTGTCAGCAGGCCGTCGCGGGCCAGCGCCATGTCGCCGTTCACGGCAATCAGGTCGGCGATGACGGCTGCCGCACCGTCAGGGTGGCCGCTGCGCGCCTGCCAGCTTGCCAGCAATTGTCCCAGCCGGACGTTGAGGCCGCCATATTCGGCCCTTGCCGCGCCATATAGCCGCTCTGCGTCCTCCCGCCGGCCCGCGAGGTCCGCGGCCACGGCCAGGTGCAGGGTCAGCACGGGGCGGTTGCGCCCGGCGTCGGCGGCGGCCTGCAACGTCGCCATCGCCGCACCGGAACGCCCGTCGCCAAGCTGCGCCCACGCCACCAGCAACGGTCGCAGCGCCTGGGCGAGCGTGCTGCCGGGCAGGCTGTCGAACGCGCCCTCCGCCGCGCGCCAGTTGCCGGCCTTGGCCTCGTGGTTGGCGAGCACCAGGCGGGCGACGGGGTTGTCCGGCAGGCTGACGGCCATGCGCACGGCGTCCGGCCGCGCCGCCAGCACGGCGGCGATGAACGCCTGGTTCGCCAGCTCCGGCAGGCCCGGCTCCAGCGTCAGCGCGGCCTCCAGGCGGTCGGCCGCAACGGGCAGGTCCGCCTGCTGTACGGCGAAGCGGCCCTGCAGGTAGTCGCCGAACGCCCCAGTGCCGACGAAGCTGGACGTGCCGTCAGCCGGGTCCGGGCCGTAGTCGCCGGCGCCGGCGCCGAACAGGACGGCCAGGGCCAGCAAGGCCAGACGGGATTGCCGCACCAGCTACATCCCCGTGGGGTAGTTGGGGCCGCCGCTGCCCTCGGGCACCTGCCAGTTGATGTTCTGGGTGGGGTCCTTGATGTCGCAGGTCTTGCAGTGGACGCAGTTCTGCGCGTTGATCTGCAGGCGCGGCTGGCCCTCCTCGACGCCCACGGCCTCGTATACGCCGGCGGGGCAGTAGCGGCTTTCCGGGCTGGCGAAGGTCTGCCAGTTGACGCCGAGCCAGCGCGCCGGGTCGTTCAGCCGCAGGTGGGAGGGCTGGTTCTCCTCGTGGTTGGTGTTGCTGATGAACACCGAGGACAGGCGGTCGAAGGTCAGCGTGCCGTCCGGCTTGGGATAGGCGATCTTCGGCGCGGCGGCAGCAGGGCGCAAGCCCTCGTGGTCGGCATGGGCGTGGTGGAACGTCCAGGGCGCTTTGCCGCGCAACAGGAAGGTGTCGAGCGCCGAGTAGGCGATGCCGCCGTACAGCCCCATTTTGGCGAACGCCGGCCGAACGTTGCGGGCGCCATGCAGCTCCGCATAGAGCCAGCTATCGCGGAACCGCGCCTCGTAGGTCGCAGGCTCCGCCGGGCGGCCGTTGGCCAGGGCCTCGGCAACGGCCTCGGCGGCCAGCATCCCGGACTTCATGGCGGCGTGGGTGCCCTTGATCTTCGGCACGTTCAGGAAGCCGGCGGTGTCGCCGATCAGGGCGCCACCGGGGAAGGTCAGCTTGGGGATGCTCTGCAGGCCGCCCTCGCTCAGCGCGCGGGCGCCGTAGCTGATGCGGCGCCCGCCCTCGAAGTGCTTGCGTATTGCGGGGTGGGTCTTGAAGCGCTGCATCTCGTCGAAGGGAGACAGCCAGGGGTTGCTGTAGTCCAGGCCGACGACGAAGCCGTACGACACCAGGTTGTCCCCGAAGTGATACAGCCAGGACCCGCCGTAGGTCTTGCTGTCCAGCGGCCAGCCGACGGCGTGCTCGACCAGGCCGGGGCGGTGGTTCTCGGCCGGGATTTCCCACAGTTCCTTGATGCCGATGGCGTAGGTCTGCGGGTCGCGGCCCTCGCGCAGGTTGAAGCGGTCGGCGACCTGCTTGGTAAGGCTGCCGCGGCAGCCCTCGGCGAACAGGGTGTAGGGCGCGCGCAGCTCCATGCCGGGCTGGTAGTTGGGGCCGTGCTCCCCGGACTTCTCGATGCCCATGTCGCCGGTGGCGACGCCGACGACCTGGCCGTCCTCCACCAGGACCTCCGACGCGGCAAAGCCCGGGTAGATCTCGACGCCTAGCGACTCCGCCTGCTGGCCCAGCCAGCGGCAGACTTCGCCGAGGCTGACGATGTAGTTGCCCTCGTTGTGCATCTGCGGCGGGGTCGGCAACCTGAGGGCGCGCGTCTCGGTCAGGAACAGGAAGCGGTCGTCGGTCGCCTTGGTGGTCAGCGGGGCGCCGCGGTCCTGCCAGTCCGGCAGCAACTCGGCCAGCGCCCGCGGCTCGATCACGCAGCCGGACAGTATGTGGGCACCGACCTCGCCGCCCTTCTCCACCACGCATACCCCGGTGTCGGGCGCCAGTTGCTTCAGGCGTATCGCGGCAGCCAGGCCGGCGGGACCTGCGCCCACCACGACCACGTCGAACTCCATCGCCTCGCGCGGCGCAGCATCCTCGGTCATCCCATCCTCCGTCCCGGCTGCGTCCGCTGGACCGCCCGGCTGTTGTTGCGCGGCACCGCCGCCTGCGGCCTTGGCCACCTGTGATGTTAAATGGGGACGCCCGCAGGTTGCGCAAAACCTTGGCAGGCCACATTTTCGCAACCATGCCATACCGCGGCGCAGGGCGCATCCCATCCAGGCCAGGCGCGGCGATGCCCTGCATGAAGCCGCATGGCGCGGCGCGGCGCGGCGCGGCGCCTGGTGACGCAAAGCCTGGGGCGGCACGGTGATGGACGACCTGGCCGCGCTCCGCCTGTTGGCGGAGTGGGGGGCGGACGAGGCGCTGACGGATGCGCCCATTAACCGGTTCGCGGCGATGCCGGTCCAGGTGCCCGTTGCCGCTCCGGGTGCCGTACTCGCCGGACTGCTGGCAGGCCCGCCCGCCGTTGCCGCGCCGCCTGCCCGTGGCGCTGCCGCGGCGGCGCAGGGGCGCGTCCTGGCGGAGGCCGCGACGACGCTGGAGGCGCTGCACTCCGCGCTGGCCGGGTTCGAAGGCTGCCCGTTGCGCGCCACCGCAACCAGCACCGTCCGCCCCGGCGGCAACCCAGCCGCCGGACTGGTCGTGATCGCGGAAGCGCCCGGCGCGGAGGACGACCGCACCGGCAACGCCTTTTCCGGCGTGCCCGGACAGGTGCTGGACCGCGTGCTGGGCGGCATCGGGCTGGACCGCACTGCGATGCTGCTGACGCATCTGGTGCCCTGGCGCCCGCCCGGCAGCCGCGCGCCCAGCGAAGCCGAGGTGCAAGCCTGCCTGCCCTTCCTGCAAAGGCTGCTGGCGCTGGCGCGTCCTCGCCGCATCCTGCTGCTCGGCGCCGGGCCGGCCAAGGCGCTGGCGGGCGCGACGGAGGGCGTGCGCCGCCTGCGCGGACGCTGGCTGCCGGTGCCCGTCGAGGGGCAGGACGCCCCGGCGCAAGCCCTGCCGCTGCTGCCGCTGGATCAATGGATGCGGTCGGCTGTAACCAAACGCAACTTGTGGGCCGACCTCCTAGAGTTACGGCAAAGCATTGATAGTACTTCGTAAGGGATAAACGCTCGCAAAAGGTTCAACGGTCCTGGATCATGCCTGGCTTGTCATGGCGGGACGGGCAGTGTAGCTGGCCGCCTATGCAAAGAATTGGGTGTGTGCTTTCCCGGATACCGGCCGCCCGGGTCTTGATTGCCGGAGCCGCAATCCTCGCTGGCGCAACCGCGCCCAGCGCGCACGCCCGTGACATCCTGGACGATATGCCGGTGGATGTGGCGATGGCCGTGCCGCGCATCCGCACACTCGGCGACACTGGCGTCGCGCTGCCCCAACCCCTGCCACCGAGCGAGGCGCTGCGCATCCGCCGCATCCTGGACCTGCAAAAGGTCGGAGACCCGGCCGCGCTTGACGAGGCTGCCCTGCTGACCAACGGGTTGCTGACCGGGCACTTTCTGGCGGACCGGCTGCTGCGCGCGGGCGCGGAGGCTGGCGCAGGGCCGTTGCAGGCATGGCTCGCAAGCTATTCCGACGTGCCCGATGCCCCGGCGATTCATGCCCTGCTGCTGGCCCAGGTGCCGCGCGGCGCGGCGCCTCCGGCCGCACCGCCGCTGGTTGCGTCCCTCATGCCCGGGGTGGCCCTGACGGCGCCGGACGACGTGGACCTGGTCAGGCGGGAACTGTTGCGGAACCCTGCGCTGGACCGCAGCGTGCTGGATGCGGCGCGGGACGGGCACGCCGACCGCGCCGTGCGCCTGATCGCCCGCACCCGCAGCATAGACCGCCTGTATGGCGCGGTGCTGCGGGCGGAGGTCGCGCAGATATTGTTCACCGTCGGCCGCGACGCCGAGGCGTTCAGCCTGGCCGAAGGCGCGCATCGCCAAGCGCGCGGCGCCATCGGACTGGCGCCGTATGTCGCCGGCCTGGCGGCCTGGCGGATGGACCGGGCGGACGTGGCGCGGCCGTTGTTCGCCGCGTCCTACCGCGCGCCGCTATCCAGTCCCAGCCGGCGTTCCGGTGCCGCGTTCTGGGCGGCGCGGGCGGAGCTACGGTGCCACAACCTGGGTGGCTACACCCCCTGGATGCAGCGTGCGGCGGAGAATCCGCGCGCCTTCTATGGGCTGATCGCCCGGCGTGCGCTCGGCCTGGGGACCGGCACCGCCAAGCGGTTCGCCGCCGGCACGCTGGGAGAGGCCGACGTGGACGCCATCGCCGCGACGCCGCAGGGCCTGCGCGCCTTCGGCCTGCTGCAAGTCGGGCAGCCCGCTCGGGCGGAGGCGGAGCTGCGGCAGCTTTGGGCCGCGACGCGGGAGCAGCCGGGTTTCAGCCGGTCCATCCTGCTGGTGGCGCAGGCGGCGGGCCTGGCCGACTTGGCGGCGCAACTGGCGCCGCTGGTGCAGACCGTGGGAGAAGGAGCGGCGATACGCCTGCCGACCACGCGCTTCCGTCCCACCGGCGGCTTCCGGATAGACCCGGCGCTGATGTATGGCCTGGCACGGCTGGAATCGAACTTCGATCCCGATGCCGTGTCCCATGCCGGGGCGCGCGGGCTGATGCAGATCATGCCGATCACGGTGGAGCAGGTGAAGCGGGACGGCGCCCCCTCCTCCCGCAAGGTCCGGCTGCACGACCCGGCGACCAACCTGGACCTGGGCCAGCGCTACCTAATCCAACTTGCGCGGTTCGAGAGCATCGGCGGCGACCTGATCCGGTTGCTGGCCAGCTATAACTCCGGGCCGGGCAGCTACAACCGCTGGATGGGCGCCATCAGGCACCAGGGCGACCCGCTGCTGTTCATCGAGAGCGTGCCGATTGACGAGACCCGGGCCTACATCCCTCGTGCGCTGGCGCTGACCTGGCTGTATGCCGCGCAACTGGGCCTGCCCGCCCCCAGCCTGGACGAGATCGCCGCCGGGGCTTGGCCGGTGTTCGAGGAGCGTTCGCCCGAGCAGGACGCGCGCCCGCAGGTCCGGCCGGGCCGGGGGCTGGTCGCACAGCTTCACTGACCCCACATCGCCCCTTGCCGCAGCAGGGGTGCGCCATGTCGCAGATTGACCAGAGCCGGGCGTTCGTGCCCGTCACCATCGCCGTGCTGACGGTATCGGACACCCGCACGGCGGCGGATGACAGGTCGGGCGACGTGCTGGCGGCGCGCATCGCCGGCGCCGGGCATGTCGTGGGCGACCGGGCCATCGTGCGGGATGACGCCGCGCTGATCGAGGCGCGGCTGCGCGGCTGGATCGGCAACCCCGGCATAGATGCCGTCATCACCACGGGCGGCACCGGCGTAACGGGCCGGGACGTGACGCCCGAGGCGTTCGACCGCGTGGTGGAGAAGCGGATCGAGGGGTTCGGCGAGCTGTTCCGGATGCTGAGCTACCAGAAGATCGGCACCTCTACGATGCAGTCGCGCGCGATGGCCGGAGTCGCGGGCGGCACCTACCTGTTCGCGTTGCCCGGCAGCACGGGGGCGGTCAAGGACGCCTGGGACGATATCCTGGTCTGGCAGTTGGACAGCCGGCACCGGCCCTGCAACCTGGTGGAGCTGATGCCGCGATTGCAGGAACACCTGCGAGCTGCGGAGTAGGCTTGCTGCTGCTCCCTCTCCCTCTGGGAGAGGGTCA
>JAABUM010004860.1_pt1 | contig 14701 bp, 14 predicted proteins | sample 5559161 | NCBI WGS metagenome assembly JAABUM01 (sample SAMN10711868, study PRJNA513369) | rock metagenome | isolation source: Antarctica rocks | place: Antarctica: Victoria Land, Siegfried Peak nord
GGCACCCCGGCCCTGGCCTGACCAGTGGCACCGCCACCCTTCCCCATGCCTTCCGCAGTCCTATTGCCGCGCTTGTCCGAGTTTACCTGACAATACCGGGCAGCGCGCTGACGGCCGCACGCGCTTTCACTACCGCCTGGGAAAATGTCTGCTCGGCTGAGTTGTACCCGCATGCCGGGCAAAAGAAGCCGGTGCCGATGACGGCGAACCGGCAGCCGCAAGACTCGCAGGCGATGCGCAGTGTCATCAGTTCTACGGCGGTCGGAGGCAGCGGGATATGGACTGGAGGCGTCGAGACTTCCATGCGCATGGTGATCAGGCCACGCGGCGCGCGGCGATTGAAACCCTGCGCCATGTTCCCCAGCGCAAGGCCTAAGGATTTGTCAGGGAACAACGTCGCCAAGTGTGCCGGGTGGTGTATCCTGTGCGGCATGAAGGAGCAGGGCGCGATCAAGGAGCGGTACGCCCGGGTCGCGGGCGCGCTGGACGAGCGTACCCGCCGGGCGGTGGCGGCGTCGGAGGCCCTGGCCCTCGGCTGGGGCGGGATCAGCGCCGTCGCGCGGGCCACCGGCCTGTCGCGCGACGTGATCCGGGCGGGGATACGGGAGCTGCGCGGGCTGGTCCCCGTCGCCGCGCCGGGGCGCATCCGTCGGCCTGGGGGCGGGCGCAAGAAGACGGCCGCGCGCGACCCGACGGTGGTGGCGGACCGGGCGCGGCTGGTCGAGCCGGCCGCGCGTGGCGACCCGATGTCGCCGCTGCGCTGGACCAGCAAGAGCGTGAGGAAGCTCGCGGCGGCGCTGGGCGAGGCGGGGCACCGGGTCAGCCACCAGTGGGTGGCCGAGGCGCTGCGCGACCTGGGCTACCGCCCGCAAGGCAACCGCAAGGTGCGCGAGGGCGGCGACCACCCCGACCGCGACGCCCAGTTCGCCCACCTCAACGCGGTGGCCGAGGTAGCCCTGGCAGCGGGCGAGCCGGTGATCGCGGTGGAGACCAAGAAGCAGGAGGTGGTCGGGGACTGCAAGAACGGCGGCCGGGAGTGGCGACCCAAGGTGGGAAGAGACATATGACACGTGGTCAACGTTTGAGCTGGTGCCTGATGGCACTTGGCCTCGCCATCATGATTGCGGGGTTAGCCTGGATTCCTCTTGCGCGATTGAGACTCAGTAGTGCAATGCCCGGCCTTGCCATACTCGTGACATTCATTTGGGTCGTGGCAGCACTGGCAGTGGTCTGGAGGGTCACAGCACAATCTGATCGATCGATCGCTGGGACGGCAAACGCCCCTGAGCGGGATGCTGATACAGCACAACTCCGTGCGCGGCGTATCAGCGCGCTCTTCGCCGTAGTGCTCGTCATCCTGTCGGTGCCCATCATCCTGATCGTGCTTAACAACGTCTTCGGTGTCACTGGCGACGCTGCCATACTTGTCGGTATGGTAATCAGTTGCGGTATCGGTATCCCGCTGGTTCTGTATGCCGGACGGCTGAGCCCGTTCCGAAGGCTCTGAGCCACAGCAATGGCATTGTCAACTTGACCGAGCGGCATGACGGGGGAATCGCCTGAGAGACGCAGTTGGCCTGCGCCATCCTGTGCGTCAGGCAGCGGCGACCACGCCGGTGACTTCGCGCCAGGTGACCCGGGCGCGGGCGCGTTGCTCGCGGTAGGCGGCGGCGGTCAGGCGGTGGCGGCGCGGGCGAAAGGGGCTGGCAATGGGACCAAACGCGGCGAGGAACCGTTGCGCGTGGCCCGGGCGCTTGCCCCGCCGCATCCGCCGCTCCCGCTCGCGCGTGGGCTGGTGCGCATGCTCGGCCCGGTTGTGCAGGCGCGTGTGTTGCCGATGTTCGACGCCGGGCAGGACCGCGCGCCTGGCGGCCCCATAACGCGCGCGCTTGGCGGTGCTGACCACCCGCGGCACGGAGGCAAGCCCCTTGAGGAGCCGCCGGAAGCACTTCCGGGCCGCTGCCTGGTCCCGGCGGCGCTGCGCGAGGATATCCAGGACGTTGCCCTCCCGGTCCACGGCGCGCCACCGGTACTGCTGCGTCCCGTTGACGCTGACGAAGACCTCGTCCGGGTGCCACTTGTCGCCAGGGCGCGGGCGACGGCGACGGCGCTCGTTCGCGTCGGTCTGGCCGAATTTCCGGCACCACCGGCGGATCGTCTCGTCGGTGACGATCACCCCGCGCTCGGCCAGCAGCTCCTCCACATCCCGATAGCGCAGGGCGAAGCGAAAGTAGCGCCACACGGCGTGGCCGCTGATCGCGGGCGGGAACCGGTGGCCCTTGTCGCTCGGGGTGGCGGCCTGTTCTTTCATGCGCGGGAGTAGCACACACCCGGTCGCCGTGTTATCTTGACAATGCCCATTGCACGGTCTCAGACCTCGCCCTGACTGTTAGCGCAACCCTTCCGCAAGGCGAACCAGATCCGCCTCGCTCAAGTCCAGGCCGCTGTATTGCACCACGTAGGTAAACTCCCCGTCCGCCCATGACAGCGTCCCCGCATCGGCGGTCGCGTCCCAGCGCCCGTCCCGCTGCCACGCCCCGCGCGCGTAGGTCGCCGGTAGCCCCCCTACCAGGGCCGGGCGCGTCTGCGCCGCGGGGATCCCGTAGCCGCCCGCGGGCACCCCGGTGACCTGATCGATGTGCAGGCCCCCCGGCCCGCTGTCGTCCGCACGATAGGCCGTCAGCACCTTGACGCCGAGGGGCACCCCGTTCACCGCCCCGCTCGGTCCGACGAGGACGCCGCGGAGCGTCAGTCCCGCCGGCAGCCAGGTGGGCACGCGAATCGAGAACGCCACCTGCCGCTGGGCCTCGTCGCGGTCGCGCCACACCACCCCCGACCCGATCGCCGTCGCCAACGCCGGGGAACGAACCGACCCCGACGGTGCCGCAGGTGTCGGGGTGGCGTCGACCAGCACCAACCCGAAGCGCTGGAACTGGTGGCGGAGCGCCCCCGGCACGGCGAACGCGCTGAGGGAGAGCCCGGCCGCCAGCACGAACGCCAGCAGACCGACCGCGCCGAGTTGCCGCAGCCCCCCTGCGCGGCGTGGCCTTCCGCCGCGCCGCGCCGCGAGCCGGGCGCGCATGGCCGGGCGCAGATCCGCCCCGTCGGGCACCAGCCGCTCGGCCAGCCGGTCGAGGAGTTGTGCCGTCTGCTGCTCATCCATCGGGACCTCCCCTGCGACATGTGTACCGCTTGACCCTGTTGGCGGTGCCCTCACGTGGGCGGGTCGCCGCTGGACTGCGGCACCCGATGCGGCCGCAAGAGTTGGCGCAGGTGCTCGCGCGCGGCGTGCAGTCGCCACTTGATCGTACCCGGCGGCCGGTCCGCCGCCGCCGCCATCTCCGCCTCGGTGAGGCCCAGGTAATAGCGCTGGACCACGGCGGCCCGCTGCGTGGGCGTCAGGCGACCCAGCGCCGCCCAGAGCGCCTCCTCCGTCTCCGCGCGCTCGACCAGCTCGGTCGGCCCCGGCCCCTGGTCGGGAGGGTCGCCGACCGGGTCGCCCGGCAGGCCCGGCAGGGGCTGCCGCCGTCGGCCCCGCGCAGCCGCCTTGCGCGCGTCGTTGGTCACGCTGCGGAGGAACCAGGGGCCGAAGGGCCGCGCCTCGTCGAGCTGCCCGATCCGCTCGTATGCGCGCAGGAACGCTGCCTGCACCAGATCCTCGGCCAGCGCGTAGTCGCGGGTGATCAGGGCGGCCGTACGCAACGCGCGCACCTGATAGCGCAGCATGAGTGCCTCCAGGCCGCCGATGTCCCCCCGCCGTAACCGGGCGATGGCCGCCCGCCCCTCGTCCCCTTCATCCATCGCCATCCCCGCTTCGTCTGCCCCTTGGTGGGAGGAGATCATCGATCCTCACCTACTATATCCGCGTCGCCCCGAAAGGTTGGCTCGCCCCTTCCTCGCGCCCGGACAACGCCGCGCCCGGCCCATGCTGGCGGGCCGGGCGCGCATGGGGAATGGCGTCAGGCGCCGAGCCGGTGCCGCGCCCGCTCCAGTATCCGCGGGTCCGTGCCGGTGATGCCTATCACCGCCTCGTCGCTCCACAGTTCGACGATCACCCGCCCGAGGAAGGCGCGACGGGTGTCCGGGCCGCCTGCGGCCTCGTTGGTACCCGGCACGGCACCATCCCGCAAGGGCACGTATGGCCGCTGGATCGCCATCCCCGCCCGCGTCACGAGCGAGGCGTCGGCACCGCACAGCACGAGTTGATCGTTACCATCCCACACCGCGACGAAGACCCGGCCGAGATAGGTCTGTCCGGGGACGTGGCGCAAGAGCGGTTCTGCACCCCAGAGGCGGCGGGTGGCGGCGGGGGGATCTGCGCGTGAGGATCGGACATGATCGCTCCTCCTTTCGAGGCTGGTTGTGTCGCGGCGATGGCGGCCCCTACCGTCAGTAGCAACCCATCGGGCAGTCGAACGACCGCGAGCCGTTCTGGCTGCAACAGTACGAGTTCTCACTCGATCTGGGGGCGATTGTGCAGGGCCCCCAGCAGGCGTTGCAACCGGACGCCGCGGCCGCCGGCAACACCTCGAACAGTTGGATGCTCAGTACGGCCGCGCCGAGCACGGCCGTGCGCTTCATGAACGTGCGCCGCGACACCGCACCCGCCGCCCATCTCGTCAGCCGATCGATCGCGGTCGCCTCCGCCAGGCCCGTCATACGCGGCAGTGGCTGGTCCTCACGCCCTTCGTGGGGTGCCATATCATGCGCTCCTTCCCTCGGTTGCGCGCCGGCGGAACTCGACCGCCTCGTCCGTGTGCGGGCCCACCGGCGCGTCGACGGCGCGGGGTTCGTGCGCTTCCGCAACTGGCGCCGGTATGGCGAGCGAGGGCTGGCCGGGGCCGAGGCGGCGGTCTGGGCGCTGGGCGAGACGCTCACCTTCGGGTACGCGACCGACACCCTCGCGGAATACACCGTGGCGTTCGAGTCGGACGAGCGGCACCTCCGGGCGGTCAGGGACCCCCGCCTCTGCGCCACCCGGTACCCCGCGCGGCAGCCCTTCCTGCCGCCGCTGGACGCGGTCGCGTGGCAGCCCGCGCTCCGGCTGCCGATATATGCAGCGCGGCGGCCCGGGCCGCCGGGGCTGGTGCAAGTGCCGCTGTTTCCGCCGGACGACGAGCGCCGGAACGAAGCCTGACGGCGGATCCCGTGGCACCAGTGGAACCGCAGCGTTTGGCACGACTTCTCGTGAGCGTTGCCGCCCCTGGGAATGGCGGGATCGGCCAGCCCGTACAGTTTGCGATTGAGCGCCAGGATGCGCCCGCAGGTGCGCGGGCTCAGGTGGAGGCCGAGCCGCTTCAGCGCGGCGTGGACCCGCCACTCGCCGAGCAGCGGGGACGCCTCGCCACATCATCGGTGACGTCGGCGTGTACCTGAGCTGGCAGCATAACTGGTCGGTACGCGCGGCAGGTTGGGCGCCGGAAAGCCGTTTCGCGCTCGCCCGACGGGTGATTTTCCTGCCACGCCGATGACACGCCGGTGTCACACATCATAAGGCGAGGCGTGGTGGTAGCGGGTCCACTGCCGCGTCTGGCCCAGCCCCATCGCGCGCAGGGCGGCGCAGACCGTGCGCTGCCCCGGCGCGAGGAGGGTCCCGGCGACCAGCACCAGCGCGTGCCGCCAGATCCGGCGGGCGAACAGTGGCGCGAACGGGGCGAGCAGATGTAGCATGGCGGGCGGTAGGGTAGGCAGCGTCTCCTCCTCCGGCAAAGAGCGGTCGACGATCCTACCCGACCACTTCTCCCACGCCCTCAAACAGCCAAAGTCGAGCGAATATACCGCGTTATCGCCGTCGCGCCGTGTCTCTGTCGGGAGGAGGGGGGATGAATCACGCCGATATCCGTACGCTCTACGACTACAGCGCCTGGGCCACCGACCGCATCTTCGCTCAGGCGGAGAAGCTCACCGACGCGCAGTTCGCGAGCGCACCCCCGGGATCGCTCCCGAGTATCCGGCGCATCCTGGCGCATACCCTCGGCGCGGAAGTACTCTGGCGTGCCCGCTTCCAGACGGGACAATCGACGATCAACGTTCGCGAGGAGCATTTCCCGGACGTTGCCGCCTTGCGGCAGGCCTGGGAGGCGCACCGGCAGGCCACGAGCGCCTATATCGCCACGCTCGATGACGCGACGGTGCAGGCACCATTGCGTTTTGAACGCCGGGGAACCCAGGTGGAGATGACCTTGTGGCACGTCTTCTGCCAGCTCAGCAACCACGGCACCCAGCACCGAGCCGAGGTCGCCGCCCTGCTCACCGACTACGGCCACTCGCCGGGCGACCTGGACTTCCTCTTCTACGCGCTGGCGTCCCGGTAGCGCTCCGCCCGGAATGAGGACGATTTAACAAGTTGTGTGTACAACTGATAATCTATTCCTGACCCAACAGGCCCAGTTGCGATGCATACTGCGGCCAGGTCTGTTAGACGCCTCGCACACCATCGGTGACGCGGAGGGGTAATATTGGTGGCGGCGTAGGTGGTCGCCTCGCTCCGTCAGAATCGTACGGGTAGACCACTGGAGGGGATATCGATGGTGCATCATCACCGCCCGTCACCGGACCCGCCCTGGTTAGCGCCCGTGGGAGACGAGGCGATGCAAGCCGGTGGATATCGCAGCGAGGGGGCCGTGGCGCCCCTGCTCAACGAGCAGGGGCAACTCCTGCTGCACTTGCGCGACGACAACCCGGCCATCCCGTATCCCGGAACGTGGGGACTCCTCGGTGGCGTCGTCGAACCGGGTGAGACGAGCGCGGAGGCCCCCCGGCGTGAGCTGCTGGAGGAGATCGAGTTTGTCGTCGGCGCGGTAACAGCGGTCGGTCGGCGCATCACCCCCGGCCCCCATCTGCTGACGCTCTACACCGGCGCGATCGCGAAACGCATCGAAGACCTCCCGCTCCACGAAGGAGCGGCGATCCGATACTTCCGCAGAGAAGCGCTGCCCGATGTGCGGAGGGCCCCGCCGCTGAAGAACGTGCTCCTCGAGTACTTCAGGGCCGAGCGCACACCGCGCCAGGGGCACACCTCGCCTTGTGATCCCTGACAGCTGCGTGCACCGCCGGTGGCAAGCATCGGGGCTGCGGTACACGTGCTAGCGCGATCAAACACAACGGCGCAGCGGGAATGCTTGCCAGTCGCAGGATCGCTCTGTGTCCGCCATCATGCGGCGAGGTGTGATGCCGACCGCGCTAATTCTCGGCTATTGGCTCGCCCGTCCCGCTGCGGTAGTACGGGGCAGTCGGCGATGATCCGGCCGCAATCCAGCCCCCGTTTGTGACAACGATGGCAGCCCCACCGCTCTACGAAGCGGTGGGGCTGCCGATGAAACGAGACGGTGGCCCGCTATTTCGTCGCGGTGTTGCAACGCCCGCCCGCTGCGGCTTCTGTAGTCACTCCTGCAGCAGGGGGTATTGTCCGCGTCCTCCGGAGGCGCTCGCGAGCACGAGCGGCGGTCGGCGCGCCGAGGGCGAAAAGGTCTTGTATGGTTCAGGGTTCTGCGACCCGGTGCGGGGGTTATTCCCCCGCGCCACCCACCGGATCGGCGCAGAAGCGCACCTGGTTCTTCCCCGCGCGCTTGGCGGCATACAAGGCGGTGTCGGCCCGCCGCAGCAGGGCGTCGGCGGTCTCGCCGCCCGTGGCGAGCACCGCGCCCACGCTCGCCGAGACCGTCGCCGTCGCCGTCCCGAGCCGCACCGGGGCCGCCAGCGCCGCCAGGATCTGTGCCGCGACGACCCGTACCGCGCCCGCGCCCACGCCTTCCAGCAGGGCGGCGAACTCGTCCCCCCCGAGCCGCGCCGGGGTGTCGCCCGCGCGCAGGCAGCCGCGCAGCCGCCCTGCCACCGCCCCCAGCAGGGAGTCGCCCGCCGCGTGCCCCAGCGCGTCGTTGATCCCCTTGAAGCCGTCCAGGTCGAGATACAACAGCGCCACCGGCGGGCCGCCGCGCCCGCGTCGGGCCAGCGCCGCGCCCAGCGCATCGCCCAGGCCACGCCGGTTCGGCAAGCCGGTCAGGGGATCGTGCAGCGCCAGATACGCCAGCCGCGCCTCGCTCGCCCGCAGCGCCTCGTGCAGGCGCGCCCGCCCGATCGCGATGCCCACCTGCTCGCCGAGCGCCGCCAGCAGGCGCAGGTCCGTCGCGTCGAGGCCCGCCCCGCCGCCGCTCTCCACGTTGAGGAATCCGGCGGGCGCACCCGCGTCGTGGAGCGGCACGCAGATCTCGGAGGTCAGGCCGTCGATCGCGCCGAGGAAGTCGGGGTCGGTCGCCACGTCGGCGATCAGGAGCGCCCGCCCCGCGCGCACGGCGCGACCGGAGATGCCCGCCGCCACCGGGACGCGCGCGAGGACGCGGTCGTAGCCGACTTGGTGCTGGAGGACGTGCTCCGCCCCCTCGCGCAGGTAGAGGCTGACCTGGGTGTAGCCGAAGGTCGCGGCGACCGCCTCGACGACGACCCGGACGACGGCCGCCAGGTCCAACTCCCGCGCGATCGCCATCCGCACCCGGTCCAGGAGGCGCAAACCCCGCGCCTGCCGCTCGGCGGCGACCTGCAGCGCGCGGGCGCGGGCCTCGCTCGTGCGCAGCGCCGCCTCCGCCCTTTTCCTCCCGTCGATGTCCTGGAGCTGGGCGATGAGCTGCCGCGGCACGCCGTGCTCGTCGCGCACCAGCGACACGCTCAGCAGCGCCCAGCGATAGCGCCCGTCGCGGTGGCGGTAGCGCTGTTCCAGCCGGTAGTCCTCGATCGTCCCGGCGAGCAGGGCCGCCACCCGCCGTCCGTCCCGGGTACGGTCGTCGGGGTGGGTGAGCGCCTGGACGTCGGTGGCGCGCAGGGCCGCCTCGCGATAGCCGAGGAAGGCGCAGAGCGCGCGATTCGCGCGCAGCCAGCGCCCGTCCAGCCCGACCAGCGCCATGCCGACCGCCGCCTGCGCGAAGGCACCACGGAACTGCTCCGCGCTCCGGCACCGCGCCGCCTCCGCCCGCTGGCGCGCGCCGATATCGCGGATGGTCGTGCTGGCCCGCACCTGCCCGTCGCGATCCCGGAAGACGACCGAGGTGACCGCGGCGGGGAAGGGGCTCCCGTCGCGCCGGAGATGGGTCAGTTCCCCGTGGAACCGCCCGCCGCGCCGGTGCCCGTCCACCAGGGCAGGCAGGCGCGGGTCGGCCGGATCGACCAGCACCTCCCGTCCCAGGCGACACAGCGCTTCCTCGGTGCGGCCGAACAGGCGGCAGGCAGCCGGGTTCGCCGCAAGGATCCGGCCCCCGGACGCGGTCAGCAGCATCGCGTCGGCGCTGTGCTCGACGAGGGCGCGGTGGCGCGCCTCGCTGTCGTGCAGGGCGTCCTCCTCCCGGTGCATGGCGGGGCACGCTGTGGTCTCGCTGGTGGCGCGGGCTGTGCTCATGGGGTTCCTTGTCAACACACCATCGCTCACCGCGTCGGCGGTACAACGCGGCCTGCTTAAGTATACCGGCGGCATGCGGGGCGACCTATGGGCATGTGGTCCCGGTCGCGGCCACACATTCGGCGGGCGGTGCCGACGGCCGGGACGCGGTGCCGCGAGGGTCGCGGCGGATCGCCAGCGGGCTCCCCGGCCAACACGGCACCGCGCCGGCGGTGTTGCGCCGTCGACACGGGCGCGCACGGTCCCCGCAGCACGGTGCCCGGCACCACGGAACCGCCGACGTGGACGGCGCCGGGCGAGCAGCGGTTCCGCTGCCACGCGCGCACCGGCACACGGTTTCGCCGCCGCCCGCGTGACGCCGCGTGCCCGGGGGAGAAGCGCGCGCCCTCGCAGGCCCCCGACCCCTCCGACGGACGCCCGGCGCATCGGCCGCGACCGGCGCACCCGCCATCCCGGCCCGGGCGTATCCCCGCTCGGCGCTAGGCGCTCACGCCCCGCGCGTGCAGGTCCAGGAAAGCGGCGACCACCTGCGGGTCGAACTGCCGCCCCGTCTGCCACGCGATCTCCGCCACGGCGTCCGCCACCGGCCAGGCCGCCTTGTAGGGCCGCGCGTGGGTCAGCGCGTCGAAGACGTCCGCCACCGCCACGATCCGCCCGGACAGGGGGCTCGCCGCGCCCGCCAGCCCCTGCGGGTAGCCCGCCCCGTCCCACCGCTCGTGATGCGTCAGGGCGACCGCCTCGGCCAGTTGTAAGAGCGGGTGCGCGCTCCCGGCCAGGATCGCCGCCCCGGCGGTGGTGTGCGCTCGCATGACCGCCAGCTCCGCGGCGTCCAGGCGTCCCGGCTTCAGGAGCACCCCGTCGGGGATGCCGATCTTGCCCACGTCGTGCAGCACCGCCGCCCGCCCGAGCCGGTCCGCGTCATCGGCGGGCCACCCGAGCGCGCGCGCCAGGAGCGCGCTCGTCGCCCCCACCCGCGCGGTGTGCTGCCCGGTGTCGTCGTCGCGCGCCTCGGCGGCCCGCGCCAGCCGATCCAGCGTCTCATACTGGGCGGCCACGAGGGCGGCGTTGGCCGCCGTCAGCGCGGCCGTCCGCGCGGCCACGCGCCGCTCCAGTTCCGCGTTCGCCCGGTGCAGCGCTTCCTCCGCCAGGACGCGCGCGGTGACTTCCGTCTGGATGCCGATGTAGTGGGTCAGCCGCCCGTCGTCATCGCGTACCGGGGCCATCGTCAGTTCGTTCCAGAAGGGCGTCCCATCCTTGCGGTGGTTGCGCAGGAGGACCGCGCAGTCATGCCCCGCCCGCAGCGCCGCGCGCAGCGTCGCGAGCCCCGGCTGGGCGGTGTCCGGCCCCTGGAGGAAGCGGCAGTTGCGCCCGACGACCTCGTCCGGGGCGTAGCCGGTCATCCGCAGGAAGGCGGGGTTGGCGTAGACGAGGGGCAGGTCCGGCAGGCGGCAGTCGCTCACCGTGATCCCGGCGGTCGCCGCCTCGCTGGCCCGCTGGTACAGATGCAGCGCCGCGCTCAGGTGGCGTTGCTCGTGTGACGCGGTGCCGCTGGCAATGGCGGCCCTCGGCAGGAGCCCGTGGTGTGGCGTCATGGCGTGGCGATCCTCGCAGGTGAGCGGGCGCGGTGCGGTCCGCGCCCCTGCAACGAGTATCCGCGCGGGTGGGGGAGCAAGCAATAGTGTATTGGTACCGGGACGCGCCGGGACGTGCCCCGACACGTTACGATGGTTACCCGGATGAACGACGCCACGGCGATGCCCCCGGCGCGAGGCACCCGTACCGGCACACGCCCGGCCGCGACATAGGGGCGCCGACGCTGATTCGCTGATCGCCGGTGGGGCGGAAGTCGTGCGGGGCGTGCGACACGTTCCCCGCCAGACCGGCGCGCAACGCGGCTGCGTCATTATTCTCGAGGCCGAAGAGCGCCTCTTGCCGTGCGAACGTGCCCGTATAGACGGCCACCCGGTCGCGGGCGGCGTGCGCCCCCGGATACGTATCCGCGATCCCTGCCAGGATGTGGGGTGTTCTGGCTAAAAATGCGTCCGCCGACCGCAGGCGGCGCGCCGATAGGTGTGGTGCAAGCCACCCGGGACCGGCAGCACGTCTATCGGATCGGCATGGCGCGCCAGCTCCGCCGGTGGCGACGCCGGGCGGCCCTGCCCGAGGCCCTGATGCGGCCGTACCCGGTTGCAGGACGCCACGTCCGCGCGGAGCACGCGGGACCGCTGCCACGCACCGCGGACGAGCACGTGGTCGAGGCACGCGCGACGCACGCGCCCGCGGAACCGTGCGCACACGGCATTCGCCTGTGGCGTGCGACGCGGGCGAACGCCGGCCCGCACTTGCCATCGTTGTCGCGGATCAGGGAGCGCGGGCGCTGGCCGAAGGGGGTGGCCTGTCCTGGCTCGTATATTGGCGGTGTTCCGCGATGGCGGTGAGGCCGCTGTCCTGGCCGCGGCGGTGACCGCGATAAGGAGCGTGGCCCCCGCCATCGTGGGACGGCCCGCGCCTGGGCCGTATCGCGTGGCCCCGACCACGCAGCACGAGCGCAGGCCAGCGCCGTCCCGGGAACGCCAGTCGCCACGATCGCGCAGACGGCGGGAGAGAGGGAAGAGGGGCCCGTCGCGTAGCAACGCGACGTTGGCCTCGACAGCGCGGCCGAGACGTTCACCGCCGCGTGGCGCACGCGGGCCGGTACGCCGACCCGCCCGTGCACCGCAGCGCAGCCGCCAGCCGGCTGCGCGGCCCGGCCGCGGCGGCTGGCGGCGCGCGGGGCGGCCGCGGCAAACGTGCTGGTCGTCATGGAAGCGCCGGGGAACGCCTGGGTGGCCCGCACGGTGACGCTGCACGAGGCCAGCTACCGGGTCGCGGTGGTCAACCCGCGCCAGGCCCACCACTGCGCCACGGCCCCGTTGCGCCGCGCGCAGACCGACGCGTTCGACGCGCGGGATCGCGCCCGGCGGCAGTGGCCGGTGGTCGTCGCGGGGGTGCGCCAGCACCGCGACGCGCTGAGCGCGGCTCGCGACCGCCGCATCGCCGCGCTGGGGGCCGAGAGTGCGACCGTACGCCAGGAGCGCGTGTGGGCGGCGTCGCTGGCGTGCCTGACGAGCGCGCCCGGGCTCGGCCTCGTCACGGCGGCCGGGCTCCTGGCGAGGACGCTGAGTTGTGCGCGCTGTACCGGGCCGGCGGCCCGCAGCGCCTCCGCCGGGCGGGCCCCGGTGCCGCGCGAGTCGGGGCGCAGCATCCGCGGACGGGCGACCATCGGCCACGACGGGAACGGCCGCCTACGCACCGCGTTGTCCATGGCGACTTGCAGCGCCGCCCGCTGCAACCCGGCCAGCACGGCCTGCTACCAGCGCCTGCGCGCGCGGCTCCCAGCGCCAGCGCTTCGACCCGGATCAGCAACACCACCACCACGATGCCTCGCCCGAGCCCACGGCTTGACAGACCAATACCGTTAGGAGTTACGCAGTTGCGGTGAGGGTATAGGTCAGTGCGGCCAAGTAGGCGCGGATAGCCGTGCGGATGATCGCCGTCTTGGCCTCCCACCAGCTGACGCCGGTGCTAAGGCGCTGCACTTCCAGGCGGAGGAAGGCGCGGAGGGCGCAGGCGATGTGGTTGCGCTGCGCCCGTGCGGCGCGGACCTGGGCACGCTCGACCCCGCAGTGCTGCTTGAGGCCGCGATGGTAGACCTCGATCCCCCATGCCAGTTCCGCGTACTTGCGCCGCTGCAAGTCGGGGAGCGCGAGATCGCTCGTCGCCCAGTATTCCCTGTCCCCGTCTGGGTGGACGATCAGGAAGACCAGCACGAAGCCGTAGCCCTGGAGATGGACGCGCGTGCCGCCCGCCGTGATGGGGCAGTCGCCGAGCGGGCGGTTGCCGGTGCCGTCGGGGTTCACCAGCCGATTCTTCTTCAATTGTGTGACCCAGCGCCAGCCGTGGCCGCGTACCGCCTTCAGATGAGGCAGGCTGGCGTACCAACTGTCGAAGACGACGCAGGCGGGCGCGAAGCCGCGCGCCTTGGCGGTGTCGAGCATCGCCCGGAAGTGGTCGTTCTTCGTCAGGCCGTCAGCGTCCTTGGCGTAGAGGCGATAGTCGCACGGGAGCAGCGCCTCGCCGTCGGTCCAGAGCAGCGTCAGGAGATTGATGCCCTGCACCACGCGCCGATGTTTGCCCGACCAATGCCGCGTGAGCAGCCCAATCTTCCGCGCATACGGCTTATCCAGGGTGCTGTCATCGAGCACGAGCACCCCGCTATCGCGCGCGACCAGGGGCGCGGCCTCCGCCCACAGCGTCGCCGGATCGGGCTCCAGCCGGTGCAAGAGCCGCGTGAAGGCGTCGTGCGCGGGCGGATCGCCCCCGTCCGGCTGCGCGCGGGTGGCTTCCGTGCCGCTCACCGTGCGCGGGCTCGCCACCAGGAAATTGATATAGTCCTCAGACTGACACTTCGGTGCATTCATGCGCGCAGTCTAGCCGATCCCCGCCAACTGCGTAACTCCTAACCGTATCTCTTTATCCATCCGAAACCATTCGGATGGATAAAGAGCCAGGACAGGGCAGTCTCCCCGGCCGGCGCAACCCGCCTCGGCACGCGAGACCGTCGCGGCCCCGTCGCGCGCGCTCCGTCCTACGTCCGGGTCGCCCAGTTTTGCCGCATCCGCAGGAGGCCGTGTAGCTCGTCGGCCGGCAGGGGCGGCGCGAAGAGGTAGCCCTGGCCCCAATCGCAGCCGAGATCCCGCAGCGCCGCCGCCTGTGCCGTCGTCTCCACCCCCTCGGCCGTCACCCCCAGCCCCAGCGCCCGCGCGAGGGTCAGCACCGCCCGCACGATCGCGGTGCTCCCCGCGTCGCGCCCGAGCCCGCGGACGAACGCCCGGTCGAGCTTCAGCCGGTCGAGGGGGAAGCGCTGGAGGTACGCCAGCGAGGAATAGCCCGTCTCGAAGTCGTCGAGCTCCAGCGCCACCCCCAGCGCCTTGAGCGCCCGCAGGGTGGCCAGCGTGGCCTCCGCCGCGGACATCGCCGCCGATTCGGTGATTTCCAGGCCGAGGCTGCCCGGGGCCAGCCCGCTGGCCTCGAGCGCGCGGGCGACGTCGCCCACCAGGCCCGGGTGCGCGAACTGCCGCGCCGAGAGGTTGACGCAGACCAGCACGGACGGGTCGCGCGGGCTGGCCACCTGCCACGCGCGCGCCTGGCGGCAGGCTTCCGCCAGCACCTGGTATTGTCAGGATAAGTATGCGGCCTTGCGGGGGGCGTGTGCGATACTCAGCGCATGAAAGAACACACCGCCGCTCCCGACTACAAACGCCATCGCTTCCCGCC
>JAABUM010004865.1_pt1 | contig 14693 bp, 17 predicted proteins | sample 5559161 | NCBI WGS metagenome assembly JAABUM01 (sample SAMN10711868, study PRJNA513369) | rock metagenome | isolation source: Antarctica rocks | place: Antarctica: Victoria Land, Siegfried Peak nord
CCGCGGCCGTCATGCAGGGCGCGAGCTGGCAAAGGTGCCGGGTGCACTTCATGCGCAACGTGCTCGCCAAGGTCAGCAAAGGCCACGACCAGATGGTCGCCGCCACCATCCGCACGATCTTCGCCCAGCCCGGCCAGAAGGAAGTCAGGGCGCAGGTCGACCTCGTCGCCGAGATGCTCGCCGGGCAGTTCCCCGCCGTCGCCCAGATGCTCCTGGACGCCAAGACCGACCTGACCGCGTTCGCGGACTTCCCCCTGCCGCACTGGCGCAAGATCTGGAGCACCAAACCCCTTGAAAGGCTCAACCGCGAGGTCAAACGCCGCACCGACGTCGTCGGGATCTTACCCACCCCCGCAGCCCTGCTGCGGCTATCGAGCTACGTGCTCATCGAGGCCCACGACGAGTGGAAAGACAGCGACCGGCGCTACCTCAGCGAAGAGTCCATGGCGCTGCTCAACCCGCCCGCCCCGACCGTCCTGGAGCCCAAGAGGACGGCCCAAGAGACGACCCCCAAGAAGGAGATCGCGTCTACGGCATAGTTGCTCTCACTCGCAGAGCAACACGCGACGAGTTACACCACCTCAAGGGACGCAGCCGGGATCGGCAGCGTGATGCGACCTGTCGACAGATACTCAATGCCCTGCACGCCAAGCCGAAGCGCGTGCATCGCGAACTTACAGTCGTAACCGAACTGGGTCACCAGCTCCGGGCGGTTGGTGGGGGCACCGCTCTCGGCAGTCATGGCCCGCCGCTGGCTGGTCATGTAACCGAGGAATCTCTCGGCAGCACGCCGCGACGCAATGCGGTCGGCATTGTCGCGCAGCTCACGACCGGCGTCGGTGATCGCCACGATCTCGTCGTCGGGGACGAAACAACGGCAGCAGCACCGTCGCATTGCCCTGGGTCGCTAGGCGCACCCACTTCCGGGCGGAGTAGATGATCACGTCCAGATCGCCTGCGCCCGAACGATCGGCCAGGCCGCCCTCTCGCTCCCAGGCCGAGTGGTACTCGTACTGCTCGAAGGGGATCCGAGCCAGCTCGTCTCCTGTGCGTCCCGGCACTTGTGCAACGCACAGTCACGTACTCCTAAGGTTCCAAGCACAGGCCCATCTCATCCCGGTCGTCCTGACCGTAAATCGAGGTGCCGTGCACTCCGCTGCCGACTTGGACGCGCAGGATCGTGCCGCGCAGCGCAAGGTCACGAGCCACGTCGGAGGAGTGCTGGTGGTACTGAAGATGGGCTTCCGGAGTCACCGCTCGATCCTCGCGCATTCGCACTACTGAGTTGCGGTCCGGAGCAGTGGGGGCGTGAGGAGCTTGCGCCACCAGGTACGTAGAGCTGTGCGGGCCGGCCGCCGTTGCGCCCTGTCGTCGAGTCCGTCGAGTTGAGGAACCCTTCGAGGCTGAGAACCTTGCGGTGGAAGTTCCGCGGGTCGAGTGGCTCGTCCCACACGGTCTCGTAGACCTGCCTGAGTTCGGTCACCGTGAACGGCTGCGGGCAAGACGACGTCGCCAACGGCGTGTACTCGAGCTTGGCGCGTACCCGCTCAACGCCGTCCGACAGGATGCCCGCGTGGTCGAAGGCCAACGACCGCTCGGACGACAGCGCCTGGCTGACCGGCGTCCATCGGGCATCGGCGGCGTCGCTTCCCGCCATGGAGTCAGGCAAGTCAGGTCCGATTGCCAGGTACGCCACGCTCACCACCCGCATGCGAGGGTCCCGGCGTGGAGCTCCATAGCTGACCAGCTACTCGAGGTGGACGGGGAGGTCGCCCAGTCCGGTCTCCTCCGCCAGTTCCCGGGCCGCTGCCTGCGCGAGGTCTTCGTCCGGCAGGACGAAACCGCCGTCGGAGGGCAGACCATCCTTGAGTACTGGATTCCAGCCGAGGACCTCGAACGAGCTCAACCGCAACATCATCGGCAAGATCAAAGTCACGCGAACCTTCGGCTGACCAACCTGTCTTCTGCTCGCCAGGGTGCTCGGTCACCGAGCCGCCTCAGCTGGCCTGCACGTACTCGCGCAACGCCCGTCGGATCACGTCGGAAACGCTGGTTCCCTCGGCTGCGGCCCGCAACAGCAGATTGCGCTTGAGCTCGGGATCGAGGCGCACCGACTCGACACTGGCAGGGGCGGCACCCATGGCGGGACGGCCGCCCTGCCGCCGGCGCAGCTCCATAACGTCGTACCCAGCCTCCGCCTCGTCGGCTAGAGCTTCGACCATCGCGTCGGTGATGGGGGTGCCGTCATGCTTGGACCCATGGGTCTTGGCCATTATCATCGCCTCTTCCTGAGCAGCTGCTCGTACTTCGTGCGCATGGGCATCGCATGGATCACGGCTGGCCCTTGAGGCCGGTCGAGCACAACAAGCTCGAGAAACCGTGCGGCTCGATCTGGTCCGAGGACCAGCCACCGCAGGGGATCGTCGTCGATCTCCTCGAGCACCATGGCGTGCTCCAGCGCGTACAGGATGTCGTTGATCTCGAGACCGTGCCGTAGCGCTGACTTGAAGACCTCCACACGATGGAATCGTAGTACGAAACTGCCGTGGCTGCCCACAGCTCGATACCCACGCGTTGGGCGCCCCGGTCGTACGTTGGTTCCGTGAGCGAGGACCGGAGAGAGTTGCTACGCCTTGAGCAAGCCCTGCCGGAGGCAGAGCTTGTCGTCGGGCTTGCCGAGATGCGTCAGCACTTCGGCACCGACGCCTTGCGTGGCCGCCCACCGGTTCGGCTCTGTTCCCGGCACTCGGTCTGACACAGCCTCGCGAGCCGATGAGCAACTCGCTGAAGGCTTCGGTTTCTGACGCCCAAGCAAGATCATGTGGGACCGATGTGGGACCGGAACGGCAGCGATCATGCGGATTCGGCGACATGGACCGACACCGACGGTGCCGATTCACGCTCAGCCAGCTACTCCTCGGACCCCCCCCGACATTGCCTGGTACGCAAGGGAAGGCGCTCTTAATCCGCGGGTTCGGGGTTCGAGTCCCTGGCGGCGCACCCCGTTCGACCTGGGCTTACTTCCTTGTGGAAGGAGGCCCGGCGTCGTTTCGAGGGCCAGATGGGGCCGACATGGGGCCGGCGGAGTCAGGACGCGGTGCGCGGCACCAGTCGAGCCACCGCTTCGGCGGCGGCGTAGGCGACCTCAGGCAGCACGCTCGTGTAGACGTCGGCGGTGATCCCGATAGACGAGTGCCCGAGCATTTCGCAGACGACCTTCTTGTGGGTGCCTCCCGCAAGGGCCAGCGTCGCAGCGCCGTGCCGCAGATCGTGGAGGCGGACAGGTGACAGGTCGGCGTCGCGGACGAGGCGTTCGAACCGGCTCTTGACCGTCGCCGGGTGCAGCTCGTTGCCGTCCTCGCGGGTGAAGAGGAGTCCGGCGGAGACCCAGCCCTGGCCCACGCCTTACGCTCGAGCTTCAGTCCATCGCGGTGGTCGCGAAGGATTGCGTCGCATGCTCTGAGGATGGCGGCTTGAGCCAACTCGGTAGCGACGAAGCCACCGGTGTGCTTGTACCGGGGCCACGGCGGCTTCGCGCATGGGCACGAGCCTTGGTGGCCGTCGTCATCCGTTCGGTAGTGCTGTGAGCCACTCCGGTTGCGAGCACAGTGCTGTGGGGAAGCTCGCGAGCGCGTGGTGTGCAGATGCGCAGGTCGCGGCGTCGCCCGCGACGATGAGCTTCCAGCTCGTACCGTCGGAGTGCCAGAACTGCCGGGTGAGCCGCTTGCCGGCGCACGGGTTGGGTCCATCCGAGGCAGGTCAGGCGCCGGCGCCGATGTCGACGACGATGGCGGCGTACCGACCGTGACAAGGCCCGGCCATCCCGAAGTGCGCTGGGACGTCGCTGCCAGCGATCGCATCTCGAAGGTGCGCGCAGTCCGGCACGACCGGCTGAAACATCGGGTTGCAACCAGGCGGTCGGCACTGCTGGTAGCTGTCGCCGACCGCGATGAACCGGCCACCATCGGGGGTGACCCTCCCAGAGGCGAACACATCGCGACGACCGAGCGGCTGCGCCAGGTGGACGAGCAGGGTCCGGTTGCCCGCGACCGCACAGCCGGTGAACGGAGGTAGGAGGCGGCTGCTGAGGCTGACCCCGATCCCGACGCTCAGGGGCTGCTCGTTGAGTTCGAAGCTCACCTCGGCGTGACACGCGCCCGTCGCGGACGCCGCAGGAAGCCCCGACAGACTGACCCTGACGAGCCGGGCGTCAGAGGTCCGCGCGATGCTCGAAATGGGATACGGCTCCGACACCGGCTCGGCGTACGGCGTTGCCGAGGCGGGTGTGGGTGCTGCGCGCCCACCGGTGTGGACGTTGCCGCAGGCAGCCACAAGCAGGAGCAGGGCCGGCAGCAGCTGCCAGAGATGACTCTGATGCGAGCCAAGGGCCAGCTTCACCCGCGTCACGAGCAGCTCGCATGGTGCTGGACGCTCAGCCGCGGGGGCTCCTTGTGGGCGGTCGCGTACGCCTCGACGAGCTGTGTCGCGCCAAGCAGCCGAAGTTGCACGTCGATACCCGGTGCGAGGGCCGTCGCCATCGGTGGCAACGGCTGGGCACGCCTGGACGGCCGGTCGCTTGCGTAGCTGCACGCGGCCGGGCTCAGGTCGACCACGGCGACTACCTCCAGCCCAGTGCCGCGCACGGGCGAATCCTCGCATGTGAGCGCCGCGCGCGCGGGCGGTCGGGGTGGGGTCGCGGCCGCCACCGGCCGGGTGCCTGCCGTCTCGGGGGTTGGCACCGAGGCCCTGCCACACCGGCTCCCCTGGTCACCTCTGTCAACCTCGCGCTGCGGATCAATCGGATACCTGCCTCCGCAGCCAGGGCGACCAACGTGCGAAGCCCAGGTGGAGACGGTGTGGCTCGGCCCTGGAGTGCGACCTACCGACGGCGGCAGGACGTGACAAGCGCACGAAAGTCCTCCGGCGCTCAGGCGCCTCGACCTATGCCCAAGCCGTGCGTCAAGCCGCACGTGCTGTTGTCACCTTTCGGCGGTCCGCCTACGCCGGAGCGTCGGCGTTCTCAAGGGTAAGGACCCTCGACATACCTACACCTACCCTCGTCGTCGTGGTGAGCGTGCAGGCGGTGCTGATCGACGTGTACGACACTGCCTTGACGTGCGACTTCTCCGCCCACGACCAGCAGCTGGCGGCGCTCGCTTCGATGCCCAGCAGGTAGGCCAAGGGGTGCTGGTAGATCACGGGCCGCACCGTACGGCCCTCATCGCCACGGGGGCACCGACTTGCTCGCGAGTATGCGGGCGGGCACGGGGTGGGCAGCTGACCCGGGCAATCGGTTCGGCGTCGTCGGCACGCCTTGGATAGGTTCCTGCAGTGACGACACAGGTGCCGTACGCGCCGCTGCCGATCGACCAGTCGGACGTCGAGTACATCCACGGTCCCGACTCTGCAGCCCGCGAAGAAGTGCCGGCCGGCGAGACCATCGAGTTCGACTGGAACCACAGCGCGATCTACCCGGGAACGATCCGACGGTTCTGGGTCCACGTTCCAGCCCAGTACGACCCAACCGCGCCAGCCGCACTGATGGTCTTCCAAGACGGAACGTGGAACCTCGACCCACACGGTCGCGTCCGGGGAGCAATCGTCCTCGACAACCTGATCCACCAACGCGACATCCCAGTCACTATCGGCGTGTTCGTCGAGCCCGGCCTGTTCGAAGGTGCTGCCGAGCCCAAGAACAGAAACGCCGAGTACGACGCGTTCGATGATCGCTACGTGACCTTCCTGCTTACCGAGATCATCCCTGTGGTCCAAGCCCGCTGGTCGATCAGTGACGACCCAGGTGGGTGGGGCATCTGCGGCGGCAGCAGCGGGGGCAACTGCGCGTTCACCGCCGCGTGGATGCGCCCCGACAAGTTCAGGCGCGTGATCTGCAGCGTGTCGAGCTTCACGCAGATGCCCGGCGGCAACCCCTACCCCAAGCTGATCCCGACGGTGCCACGCAAGCCGCTGCGCATCTTCATGCAGATGGCGCATCGAGACCTGTACTGGAACGAGCCCGAGTACAACTGGCTCGCGAACAACCTCAGGGTCGCAGCCGCGCTCGCCGAAGCCGGCTACGACTTCCGGGTCGTGCTGGGCGACGGCGGCCACAGCTCCAACCACGACGGCGTGCTGATGCCGGACGCGCTGCGCTGGCTGTGGAGGCCCCTTGATTCCCAGGATCACGTGCCGGGACAGCTACCGCGTTAGGCGGCTATCGGTCGGTCGGCACCGGTCTGAGTCTCTGCGGTCTCGGACGAAGCCGGGGTCACTCCCGGTGCGCGAGCAACGGACCGGTATGTCGGCGGAGCAGATACTCGTCGACGGCCATAATCAGTTCACTGTCACAACCGAGGGTGCTGCACTCGCAGCTGAATGGACCATCGGGCGCGTCGGGCATCGTCTGGACTCCCAGCGCCTGCCAATACGCCGTCAGCTGCCTGACGATCACCTGGTTCTCCTGACGTCGCATCAGCGCCCGCTGCTCGCCGCGCCCGGCCCGCTCCAACCCCCCCGACATGTCCAGCAACAGCTGCGCCAGCCAGTCGATCGTCCCACTCACCGTGCGCTGTCCCTCGACCGCTACGAACGGCAAACCAAGCTCCGCAGCCCGCTCCCCCAGGGCCTGTGTCACAAGGACATCTCGCTGGTAGCGGTTCTCCGTCGCCTCCGCTTCTTTCGAGCTCGGCACGACCTCACCTCGCGCCGCGACGCCCCGCCTCCCAAAGTCCGAAGTCGGCAGAAGCCAGACCGCATTTCCAGGTCCGTCGATGAGCGGGGCGATGAGCTCTGGCAGGAGCTGCGGACCCTCGACGACGATCGTGGGTCCTGGGCCTATCGCGGTCAGGTCTTCGATAATCAGCGGCATGCGCTCGCGCGAGATCGCCAGGAACTCCTCCGCAAGGAGTTCCGGAGCGCGAAGCCACCGCTCGTCGTAGCTCTTTGCGTCGAACGCCTGAGTCCGCGGGAACAGCCCCTGACTCATCCTGCTGAAGTGGTCGTAACCGTAGGCGTCGACGTGGTAGATGCGCAGGTCCAGGCGACCGGCAACCGCTCGCGAGATCGTCGTCTTGCCCGCGCCGCTACCACCGCCCAACCAAAAGACGGAGCGGAGCTCGGTCACCTTCACAGACGGAGGCTAATGGCGGCGAGCTCAGCAACACCCGAGAACGTCCCTCAGCGAAGGGATGGTCGGCGTTCTCACGAGTTGACGAGGGTGGTGTCGCATCGGACGTCTTGCTCGTGCACGGCCTTTACGTCAGCGGCAATGAGTTAAACAGGGACGCGTCGGCAGAGCAGGTGGGCGTAATCATCTAGGTGTCGGTCGGCGGTCGGGTCCAACTGCTCGCCGCTGTTGGTCCACGCGGTCTCGACCTCGAACCCGCAGTCGAGCAGGAGCTTGACCTGGGCGCGGAACCGGATGAAGTGCACCAGGAACCGGTACTGGTGGGCGGGCAATGGTGCCCACGCCCAGTCCTCGCCGATGGCGGCCTTGCCGGCGTTCCGCCGCAGGTGCGCACGGCCGATCCCGAATCGCAGCGTCCCGTAGACAGCGGCCTTCGCCTTCCCGGAAGCTCCCGGGCACCGCAGCCAGTCCCGTGCCGCCAACGGGGCCGGAGGATCGCGGTAGCAGGGCCCGTCGAGGTTGAGGGTCGACACGAGCAGCCGACCGCCTGGAGCCAGGACTCGGTGGACGCCCGTGAAGAAGGCGGAGCGCTCTTCATGCTGCAGGCAGTCCACGCCGTTAAAGCTGAAGACGACCAGATCGAAGGTGCCGTCGGCATATTGGCTGAGGTCCCGGGCATCACCCAACCGCAGATCGGCAACGGGATGGGCACGTCGGGCGCGAGCCAGCATCGGCGGGCTGATGTCGACACCGACGTACGTGAACGCCTGCGGCGACAGAAGGGCGGTCGTGCGCCCCGCCCCTATGCCGAGATCGAGGACCCTCTCGGTGCCGGACCAGGTCAGAGCGGCCAGCGCCTTCTGCTCACCGGCGTCGCTCGGTGCGCCGACACCTTGGTAGCAGCGCCGGACCATGGGCGAACCCCAGGACGTTGACACTTCGTCAGTCAAGTCCAACTGATCAACAGGTACAAGCCCGGCGACCCACCTTCACGGACACGGCCGGACAACCGGCTCTTGCAAGTGCGATGCTCCGCCTTCCTGGCAGGCTGCTGCAGCCTTCAAGGTCGATGGTCAGCAGCACGACCTGAAGCGGAAACCCTGGGGTGCACCTTCGCCGACCCGACCGTCGATGGCCCCACGGACTACGTCAGCGTGGCCCGTGTGTCGTGTGTACTCCTCGACCATGTCCAACAACATGTCGCGGACCGTAGGCGTCCGATCGTGGGCCAGGTGAATGACGCGGGACCTGCCTACTGATGTGAGTGTTCCCGCGCCTACAGCGACCGTCCGCCACGGCCGACGGGCCAGGGCCGGTGGGGGCAGGGTCCGGCGCGGCAGGGTCCGGCGCGGCGGGGTCTGACGTGCCAGTGTTCGAGCGGAACACGACGATCGGGAGGCATCGTGCGACATCGTGCACCCACTGCCACGCTGGCCGCTCTGGCCGCGTCGGCGCTGCTCAGCGGCTGTTCGTCTGCGGCCAAGCCGGCCGCCGGCAACGCGCGTCCGTCCACTGGCGGCGGCACGTCCACACCCCCCAGCCAGCCAACGACCTCGGCCGGCTCGAGCGCTCCGAGCGGCCAGCCGTCCGTCGATCCGTCGGCCAGTCCCCTCGCCCAGGCCGGCCCGGGCGCCGTGCCAGGGCTGTCGGTCGCGATCTTGTCGCTGGCTCGCAACTCGGCGACACGGTCACGATGGCCTTTCGGGTGACCAACATCGGCAAGGAAAGCACGAACATCGGATGAGCGTTCATCGACCCGGCGGTCACCAACCCCAATAGCGCCAGCGATGCCGGTGGCGTGGCCCTGATCGACGCGCCGAACAACAAGAGTATCGCGTCCTGCTGGACTCGAGCATGAACTGCATCTGCAGCAAGCAGCTCGGCAGCACCTACGTCACTGCCGGCCAGTCCACGGTCCTGTTCGCCGAGTTCCCAGCCCCCCGGTCAGCACGAAGACGGTGCAGGTGACGATCCCGCACTTCCCGACTGTCGACGGCGTGCCGATCTCGGGAGGTGCGTGATCGACATCAGTGCCCGCCGGTCCGGCGCTGCCCTCACGACGGCGGTCCTGCTCGGTTCGACGGTCGGCTCTGCGGCGCCGGCCCGGGCGGACAACGCCAGCCGGGTGCTCACCATCATCCGGCGGGTCGTCGACCTCAAGGGCGGTAGGGAGATCAGCCGGACGACCACCGAGGGTGACAAGGTGGCCATCAACCTCTCGAGCGATGTGTTGTTCGGTTTCGGCAGGGCCGAGCTCTCCCCTGGGCGCAGCGAACCTTGAAACTCGCCGCCGACCAGTTGGCCAAGGCCAAGGGCGGCGTCGTCCACGTCGACGGCTACACCGACGCGAAGGGCAGAGCCGGGGTGAACCAGCCGCTGTCCGCCCAGCGGGCGAAGTCCGTCGCCGACGCCCTGGGCAAGATGCTGGGGCCCGGCTTGCACTTCCAGGTGGCCGGCCACGGCGCAGCTGACCCGGTGCCCCGAACACCAGGCCCGACGGCTCCGACAACCCGTTGGGACGGTCCCTGAACCGTCGAGTCTCCGTGACCTTTCCGCGCTGACCGGCAATCCAGGCGCAACCGCTAGTCGATCAGCCCAGCAAGGTCGACCCGCTGGGCTAGCATCGCCGCCGGCAGCAGCCCTGCGTTCGGGATCAGGTTCGTCTCGCGTGAAGCACCGAAACCCGGCTCAAGTCTTGTGATGATCGCACCCGCCAGATGCCCTCTCCTGCAGTGAAGATTCGGTCCGTCGCGAGACCAATTCTCCCTGCAGCGAGGGCATCTGCACGTTCACGGCACGCCGCTACCGATCAAGAGGCGGTGGAGCCGGGCTTGCACAGCTCCACTTCACGACAGGAGGCCTCCGCCTTGCAAGATCACTCATCGCGTGCTGTCACGAACTCAACCAACGTGCGTGGTCAGTACACCTAGCCGATCCCCCCGCACCTGCTGGTACGCCCGAGGGACCGTTGTCAACGTCGGAGCCGGCACCGGCTCCGACGAAGCCCGTCCAATCCGGACGCGAGGCCGATTAGTAGCCCAGCGGACAGACGTTGTCCGGCCGGCTCGACACGGGCGATGTCCGGCAGCGCTGCTTGATCACAGGCCTGGTGCGCTGACCGTGGAATCCGCCCTGCCGATTCCGTCGCGGCGAGGTGTGGTGGGTGTCGCGGCGTTGATGCATCTGTTGGGGGTGGCCCGTCGCTGGTCGGCTCTCGGGTGTGGGTCTAGCGTCGGTGCGGGCGGGACGACCGCGCGCTGCACGCAGGCACCTTTGCCTTGACTTAGGAGACTTCTTTGGCAACGATCAAGAAGCGCAAGCTGCCGGTGCCGGGCGTTCCGTCCAGTGAAGCGCCTTCGTATGAGGAGCCCACCACGCCGGCAGGTCCGTTGCCGCTGAAGGACGATCAGGGTGGACCCGACACCCTGACGCCGACGGGGGTAAGCACCGGTCAGCCACCGGAGAGCGTGGGCCAGCAGGCTGAGTTCCTGACCACGGCGCACGGCGCCCGGCTGTCCGATAGCGATCACTCGCTGCGGGTGGGGCGCCGTGGACCGACGCTGCTGCAGGACCATCACCTGCGGGAGAAGGTCAGCCACTTCGACCACGAGCGGATCCCCGAGCGGGTGGTGCACGCGCGCGGCGCGGGCGCGCATGGGGTGTTCGAGGCGAACGGCGCCGCCGAACGGATCTGCCAGGCCGGGTTCCTGCAGTCCGGCGTCCAGACGCCGGTCTTCGTGCGGTTCTCCACCGTGCTCGGCTCCCGCGGCTCCGCGGACCTGGCGCGCGACACCCGCGGGTTCGCGACGCGGTTCTACACCGCCGAAGGCAATTACGACCTGATCGGCAACAACATCCCGGTCTTCTTCATCCAGGACGGCATCAAGTTCCCCGACGTCATCCACGCCGCCAAGCCCCACCCCGACCGGGAGATCCCGCAGGCGCAGAGCGCGCACGACACGTTCTGGGACTTCGCCTCGCTGCACACCGAGGCGCAGGCGCACACGATGTGGAACATGTCCGACCGCGGCATCCCCCGGTCGTTCCGGACGATGGAGGGCTTCGGCGTCCACACCTGGCGGCTCGCGAACGCCGACGGGAAGACCTCCCTGGTGAAATTCCACTGGAAGCCGCGGCAGGGCGTGCACTCGGTGACGTGGGAGGAGGCGCAGCTGAGCAACGGGTCCGACCCCGACTACCACCGCCGCGACCTGGCCGACGCCATCGAGGGTGGCGCCTACCCCGCCTGGGACCTGGGCGTGCAGGTCATGCCCGACACCGAGGACCAGACGTTCGAGGGGATCGACCTGCTCGACCCGACGAAGTTCGTCCCCGAGGAGCTCGCGCCAGTCCAGCTGATCGGCACCATGACCCTGAACGCGAACCCGACGAACTACTTCGCCGAGACCGAGCAGGTCGCGTTCAATGTCTCCAATCTCGTACCCGGCATCGATGTCACCAACGACCCGCTGCTGCAGGCCCGTCTGTTTTCCTATCTCGACACGCAGATCACCCGCCTCGGCGGCCCCAACTGGAACCAGCTGCCGATAAACCGTGCGCACGCGCCGATCAACGACATGCTGCGCGACGGCTTCCACCAGGACGCCGTGCACGGGGGAGTGGCGCCGTACCGGCCCAACAGCCTCGACGGCGGCTGCCCGTTCGTTGCCGGTCATGACGACCATCCCTTCATCGACCTGCCGGCGCCCGTCGAAGCGTCGATCAAGCAGCGGGCGCACCCGGCTTCGTTCGACGATCACTTCAGCCAGGTCGCTCTGTTTTACCGCTCGCTGGCGGTTGTCGAGCAGGACCACGTCGCCGCCGCCTACTCCTTCGAGCTGTCCAAGTGCTACGACCAGACGATCCGCGAGCGCCAGCTCCAGGCACTTGCCAACATTGACGCCGACCTGTGCAAGAAGGTCGCTGACGGGCTCGGCCTCACCCCGCCGGCGCCAACAGTCACCTACGAAGACGCCGGTACGAGTGCGGCGCTCACGCAGATTGGCGGTTCCTGGCCGGTCGCCGGGCGTCAACTCGGCATCGTCATCGGCGAAGGCGTGACCGAAGCGGCCGTCACCACGCTGCAGAAGGCAGCGCAGGCGGCGGGTGTTGTTCCACTCGTCATCGGCCCGCACGGCGGCAAGATCGGGCAGCTGATCGTGAACCGTACGTACGCCAATGCGGCCTCGATCGAGTTCGACGCGCTTGTGCTTGTCGGGGAGCTGCCACCAGCGCCCGACGCGATGGTCAGCGGCGATACCAAGGCCGGCGCCGGTAGCAGCCCCATGGCCAGCGACCCCCGGGTCGTCAAGCTGACCGGTGAGGCATGGCGACACTCCAAGGCCATCGGCGCGATCGTCTCAGGCGAGAGCGCCGCACTGACCGACGCCGGCATCACCGGCGACGACGAAGGCGTTGTCGTCGGTACCGCCAAGCAGGTGGCGCCGCGCATGCTCGAGCTGCTAGCCGAGCACCGCGCCTGGGGACGTTTCGCTACGAGCGCCGAGGTCTAGCGCGCGAACACGCAGGCAGGCGTCGCAGATCCTCGCGCACGGGGGTGGACCGGCCGTCGCCGGTGCGAGCCGGCGGAAGCGTCATCGAGGCCCACCCCGAGGGTGTACGCCCGCCGACCACCAAGGTCACGGAGAGATCGGACATCGCGCCGGAGCTCAACCACGCCTCGGATCGGGGCCTGACGGTGTGGTCGTGCCCGAGTCGGCGTGCCGGCCGCCGCGCTGGGCAACGGTCAGAAATGAGTGGCTGCGGCGTGTGCATGGAGCCCACGGACTGGCGGCGGACCCGACGGCGGTGCGTTCCGGCCGCCGCCTGCTTGTGCGGGTCTGCCAAGCCGGGGCACCGCCGCGCACGTCGTCGACGTCGCGGTGCTGCTGGGTCAGCGAGGTGGTGACCAATGCCTGGCGTGCAGGCGCAGCCGCCCCCGTCTGACGGTGCCTGTGGCCGTTGCTCCGCGGGCTCGGGCAGAGAGCTACGGCTTGGTGCGCTCAGCCTCGCTGATGACGGCGTCATCGTCGCTGGTGATGTCGAGGTGCTCGCGGCGTAGGTCGGCGGTAACGACGTGCTCTTCGTAGGGTGCGGACGCCTGTCGCCGCGCGCCGGCCGCACGATCGTCGGTGCATCGCTGCCAAAGTCCGTCACGTCGTCACGCCGGCATCCAGGATGTGGTGCATCCCGCTGTACGGACCCGGGGGTGTCCGGGTCTGTGAAGGGGCCGGTGCAACCGGTCGCACGCGGCCGCCCGGCTGTGGTTCTGCTTCACAGGAGGGTTTGGGTGAGGGCTCCGAGGGCGTAAGTGACGGCCATGGTCACGCTTCCGACCGTGAGGTTGCGCAGCGCGGCCCGGCCGGTCGGGGCGGACCCGAAGCGGGCGGCGAAGTAACCGGTGCCGGCGAGGCTGGTCAGCACGACCGCGACACAGACCTGGATCCGGATCCCGGCGGCCGGGATCAGGATAGCTAGCAGCGACAGCACCCCGCCGAGCAGGAACGACAGCGCCGAGGTGGCTGCGGCATCCCACGGGTTGACCTGGTCGTCCAGGTCGATCCCGAGCTCGGCGTGGGCGTGCGCGGCCAGCGCGTCGTGTTCGGTGAGTTCGGCGGCGACCTGCCGAGCCAGGCTGAGCGACAGGCCGCGCTGCATGTAGAGGTGCGCAAGTTCGTCGAGTTCCTCGTGCGGGATCGTCTCGAGCTCACCGCGCTGGATGTGTAGCAGCGCGTCCTGGCTGTCCCGGGCGGCCTGCACGGACGTGAACTCGCCGCCGCCCATCGACAGTGACCCGGCGAGCAGCCCCGACAGGCCGGTCACGGCCAGCACTATCGTGCTCGGGTGGGTGGCGGCAACCCCGACCACCAAACCGGCGGTGCTGGTGATCCCGTCATTGCAGCCCAGGACACCAGCTCGGAGCCGGTTGAGCCGGCTCACCGACGTCGACAGCAGATGCGAGGAGGCATGCGCAGGCAAGGTGTCGTGCGTCGCTGACTGTGCGGCGGGGCTGGCGCCCGGAGCGGGCTGGTTGCTGGCGCCAGCGGGCTGGTGCTTGCCGGTCATCGCAGGCGGAGTACGTCTGACAGCGCCACGAACCCGTTCGTGGCGAGGCGCTCTGGTGCTTCGTCCATCGCGTGAGTCTGTCAGTTGCTCCCGATGGATAGCGTCATGCAGTTGCTGACTTCGCTGAACAACCCCATCTCGGAGGTCGAACGGAGCAGGCGTCGCAGGTCGCGCTCCAACTGCCCGAGTTCCGTCCCGAACAAGTGCGGCGCAGAGCTCAACAGCGAGAACAACGAGGCAACGACCTCATCCCCGCTCCGAGTGAACCGATCGCCACCCGGCACGGTGACGACCCGTGGGCCGGAGAAGCCGGCCCCGCTATGTGATTGTGTCTCGGTAGCGCGGCAGTGCATCAGTGACGTCTGTGTCGCCGTGCGGCCGAGAGACGCGAGCCGCTGGTGCCGCCAACCGGGCGGGAGTGGTGCGTGGCTGAAGTGGGCAGTCGCCTGGTGTGACCATCGTCCTGCCACTGCTCGTGATGCCCGAGCCGCCCCCACCAAAG
>JAABUM010004867.1_pt1 | contig 14692 bp, 12 predicted proteins | sample 5559161 | NCBI WGS metagenome assembly JAABUM01 (sample SAMN10711868, study PRJNA513369) | rock metagenome | isolation source: Antarctica rocks | place: Antarctica: Victoria Land, Siegfried Peak nord
ATCAATCATGACGTAAATCGTTACAATCAAGGCGTCGTCCATGGGTCCTCCGTCGGCTACTCCTGTCGTTGAACAACAGCAGTGTCCAACCTCGGACCCATGAACGGCAACTAGCAATCACGGTAAGATATATGAGTCGTTCGTGAACCATAAGTGCCGTTCTGCTTGTTGGATCGCCGCTCTCCACTGGTAGAGCTTAGCCTCGAACACCCAGAGATTACGCACGGCCAGCACATCGGCGCGTGGCCGGGCTTTAATTAGATGGTGCCGACCCTCGATAAGACGTCGCCTCAGCAATTCCTGTAGAACTCCCTCTAAGAGGCGTTCGGGACAGTTTAGGGAGTATGCTAAATGCTCTTGCGATATCCAACGACGAGTTGTCAGATGGGCCATCGCGAAAGCAGCTGCGGTTGATAAAGGATTGCTGAAGTCGTCGTCGCCCAGACGATGCTCAAGGGCCTCGGGGTTGTACTCAACGACGAGCACGTCCGGCCGCCCATGACCAGTGCGCACCTCGCGCCAGACGCGAATGCGACGGTTGTTTGTGGGACGGGTCAAGTGTGTCGAGGCGACAAAGTCATCAACAAATTTCGCCTCAGAATCCCAGGACAAAACGCTCGCCTCCGAACCCAATCTACCTTAATACAGACTTAATGTAGTACGAATATCCAAGTATGGCAACTGCTTGAGCACACTTGGACGAGATTCCGCGTTGCTACAGCGGGGCCATATGTGTTTGCCGGAAAAACACCCTTGGCTGCGTGCCTTATAACGATGCTCAACAGCCCAGGCAGCAGCTACTCTTCTTCGTCGGTCGAGTTCGCAAATGTTGCCGCTCGATGAAAATCATCGAGCCAGGAGAACACGTCGGCGTACTGCTCCTGCCGGATGCGCCGGTACCCGGCGACATTGTACCGCTTGTAGAGCGTCCGGTAGAGCGACCCGTACCAGTCGCGCGGCGCGGCCCCCGCCGCCACGTCCCGCGCGGTCAGGGCCTCGGCCACCGTCTTGACCCGGTCGCTCACCTCGGCCGCCTGCTCCTCGCTGAGCACGTTGCCCGGCGCGAGGCGCTGCTCCAGGGCCTTGACGCTGCGCACCAGCCCGCCGACCACGCCGGCCGCTCGGTCGAGGCGCGCGGAGAGCTGCCCGTGCCCCTCGTCCAGTACGTCGATGCGCCGGCCCTGGGCCTGCTGCTGCGCGGCGAAGGCGATCTGCTGCTCGGCAAACGCCGCGATCGCCAGCCCCATGTCGCGGATATGGGCCAACGAAAGCACTTCATCGGGGACGGCCGCCGCCACCTCGACATCCCAGCCGATACCGGTCTCCTGCTGGAATGCCTCGAAGACTTTGCGGATGACCCACGTCTTGTAGGCGAACAGGCGCTCCTGCGCGTCCGGCCGGACGCGCTCGATGTCCACGGTCGAGAGCCAGTAGGGCACGAAGTCGAGCAACAGGCATTGGGTGAGCTGCAGCCCGCGCGCCGGTGTCTCCACCCGCAGTTGGCGTAACCCCTCGGCCATGGCCTTGTCGCGCCGGATGCGCTGGATCTGCCCACGATCGTTGATCCCCAGGTTGAGGCACAGGGGCTTGACCGGCAGGTAGATCGCCCCGTCCGGCGTCCGAACCGCCACGATCTCATCCTCGGCAAGTAAGGTGACGCGTCGCTGCTCGGTCCTCACAAGGGCGGTCTCGTGGCCCCCTCGATCCGTCTCCGTTGCTGCGGCTGTCGCCCTCCGGCGCGGCTCTGCTCTGTCTCCCATAGTGTTCCCCTTCGCTCTAGCGGGAGTGTATCACGGCACTGCCGACGGGCGTGCGTCATGCACGCCCGTCGGCAGTGCCGTCTCGTACGCTCGATGATTGGCCTCGATGGACGTGCATGACGCACGCCCGTCGATGAGGTTGCCGCAGCATCATTAGCTGCCAGGATTATTCTCCGCCATCGCCATGATCTACGCGCCTATTTGGAATACCCCTAGCACGTCGGTCACCTCCGCGTCCACGTCCATCCCGTACGTCCCCAACCACGCGTTGCCGAACGCCTCGGCTGCGGCGGTAGCATTCCCATCTTCCAACGCATCCAGCGCGTCGATGAGCCCCTCATTCGTCCCGGCGATGTGCTGCGGCCCGATGGTCCGGGGCCGCGCCCGTTCCTCGTTATAGACCAGCACCATCACGCGGCACGCCCCCACGTCCAGCCCCTCCTCCATGGCTCGCTCCCGGAAGGTCCGCGCGTTGGCCGCCCGCTGCTGCGCCGTGGCAATCCCCCGCACGCTGATCCGCAAGCCAGGGGTCGAGCGCGCCACCGACCGTGCCTCCCCGCCCTCCTTCTGCCACCTTTGCACGGTGCGGACGCTGACGCCGAGTTGGCCGGCCAGCGCCTTGTTGCCCGCGGCGACCTGGGCGCACCCCTCGCCGCCGCCGAGTTGTTGGACCACGGCGCGGATCGCCGCCGGCGTCAACTCCACGTCGGTCGCCGCCACCCGCGCCTCGTAGGCCCGCGCCAGGTCCGCGCCCAAGTCCGACATGCTACGCCGCCCCCTGGTCCGCCGGCGCGTTCGGATGCGCGCGCCGTGCTCCGCGGTGCTTCCCGCGGGGACAGGGATAGCCCACTTGGGCTATTGCCGCTAGCCCACTGGGGGGACTACCCTGCCTCACACGTCCCTCCAGCCCCCGACGCGCCGTGGCGCTGTCGTCGGGCGCGTGATCCCCCCCGCGCCCCACATCCACCCCGCACGAAAGGATCATCTCTTGTCCACATCCCTGTCCATCTCCGCTCCCCTGCCCCCGCTGCCCCCGCGCGTCGCCGTCCTCGACGACGATCAAGCAGTGCTCATTCTTCTGCGTCAGGTCTTGACCGACGCCGGGTACGCCGCCCGCACACTTCACAGCGGCACCGGCGCGCAGGACGTGTTACGCCTCCTCGCCCCCGCCGCCATCATCCTTGACCTCCCCGCCGCCGCTGAGGCAGCGAGTTGGCGTCTCCTGACCCTCCTCGCGCGGGACGACCATCTGCGCCGCATCCCGCTCGTCGCCTGCGTCCCCGACGACGGCCATGCCTCCGACCGCGCCACCGCCCTGCGCCATCCGCTATCCACCCTCCTCTGCAAACCTTTGACGCTGGACGGCCTCCTCGCCCACCTGGAGCGGTTGCTGGACCGGCACAAGGGCGCACACGCGACACACGTTACGGTACCCCCGCAGGCGTCCGCTCCGTTATGACAGTGCGCAGCGGCTTCAAGAGCTTGAGCAGCGTCCCAATCCCGCCACGCGTCCCGTCGAACGCCGGCAGCACCTCCCCCAACGGCACCGCGGCGTCCTGTACCTTGAAGTGCCCCAGGCCCGTCCCCAGCGTGACCGACGGTGGACACGCTGTCACGGGATCGGGCTCGTCGCTCACGAGGTACACCGCGTCTTTGTGGACGGCGACGGGCGTGTAGCCGGCCCGGTCCATCTTGTGCAGCGCCCGCGACAGGTTGGCGTTCGCCTGCGCGATGATGAGATGGCACCAGTCCGGCCGGTACAGCGGGCTGCGCCGCTCGCGCTGCCACACGCTGTTGAAGCCGCTGATCGTCAGGCTGTAGGTGAGCTTGAGCGCGCGCAAGGCCAGCGCCCCCGCCGGCGTCGTGTCCGCGTAGAGCGCCGTGCGCGCCGTGCGCAGCCGCTCGTACCACGTTTCCATCGCCCGGCTGTGCTGCGTCCACACGGACGCCTGAGTGATCGTGACGGCCTGGCCGCGCTCGATGGCCCACGCCACCGTCGGCGTGCAGGCCCATCGCTCCTCGCCGCCGGCGATCCGGGCGAGCCAGTAGCCCGGCAGCTTCTTGTCGAAGGGCAGCTTCCCGGTGGGGTCGCGCCGCTCCTCGATGCTCGACAGCCCCAGTTCGACCACGCCGGCCGCCGAGAGCCATTGCGCGTTCTTGTCGTAGCTATGCAGATACGCCTTGCCCCGTTCGGCGGGCGCGAGCGTGCGCAGCCAACTCAGTTCCGCCACCGTGTCGGCCTGCCCCGCCGGCGCCGGCAGCCGCTCCGGGTACGCCCGCTTGCTGTCGGCCCCCCGCTTGCCCAGTTCCTGCAGCAGGTCCGCTCCCGTGCGGCCGGGCGACCGGTAATACGGCGTCCCCACGGCCTCCGCGTAAGCCCCGAGTGCCTCCAACAGCGTCGCGCCGTCGGTGTCGAGGCCCCACACCGCGTGCTCATCGTACAACGGGAACACGATCGACACGCCCGAGCCCGCCTCGCCCTTCTTGCGGAGGTCGAGCCAGGGCGTGAGCGCGGTCGGGAAGGCGTGCAGCTCGGCCAGGCCGTCGCTGACGAAGGCGTGGCGCAGTTCGCGGAACTGCCCCGCCACGGCGAGCTCGTCGGGCAGCCCGGCTGCGCGCACCCACGCGTCGGTGAGCCACAGCTGGGTCAGCCCGTGCCGCCGCGCGCCGTTGTACAGGTCGCCGACGTGCCGGATTGTCCCCTTTATAGGGACGAGGGGTTTGTCGGCCAGATGTAAGCCGTCCACGTCGAGCACGCCGATCGTGGGCGTCATGAGGTCTTTTGTTGCCATCGGTCAGCGCTCCCTTGTCCCAATCCCTATCATTGGACCTGCCCTGGGCGTTCCATGTTGTGCGCGGGGCAGTCCCACCCATAGCGGTCGCGCGACCCCCACCCCTCGGGCGCATACCACTTGCCATCTAACCCTTTGTGCAGGCGGCATGTCGCCTGGCAGCGTCGCTTTCCCATGCGACACGGAACGACGAGTGCCGCCATCTCCTCATCTGTCGCCACAGGGATGCTCGCTACCCACTCACGGTCGCCCATTTGATGACTCCTCTCGTACCCAGGGGGCTCCCATCCTACCGCGCATCGCGGGCGTCGATAGGGGCGGCGTGGACGTGGCGCGCGGCGACGATGACGCCCGCCTCTGCGCCGCGCTCATGGCGTCCCCCTCCCGGCCACCCGCGCCCGCGCCCGCCGTTCCTTCCGGGGGCAGCGACAGGGCGCAAAGAGACAGTGACCGCAGCGTGCGATGGGCGCGGGCGAGGCCCTAGCTACAGGGACGGGGGGACGGGGGGCAACGGGCGGTCCCGTCGCCACCGGCCCATCCCTCTCCGCGCAGGTGCAGTCCGCCTTGCGCCGGCCACACCCCGCGCACTCGATCAGGTGCCCATACTTCCCGCCGAAGTAGTCGACCGGAGGGGGCGGCTCCTCCTCGACGGGGCGCTCACGCGCGATCTTGTCGAGTTCGACGCGCACCGTGTTGATGGTGATGGTGCGGAAGTCCGGCGGGGACGGCGGCGGCAGCGGCGAAGGACACCCGCCCTATCTCCCCGCATCCGCCGAGGCGTCAGGACCACGAGAGACAGGAGCGTCGGGCGCGCCGCGTGGCGCGCTACGAGGAGGTGGAGGCCTTGCGCGCGCAGGGGCAGGGCATCCGCGCGATTGCGCGCCTCACGAGGTTGAACAAGCGCACCGTCTAGCGGTATGTCGAAGCTGATGGCTTCCCAGAGCAGCAGCCCCGTGCGCGCCGCTACACCCAACTCGGGCGTTTCATCCCGTATGTCAAGGCCGGTTTAAATGTGGTTCATGGGCTCTTTTGATGATGCCGTTGTCAGGTCGATATGCGGTAGCAACGACGAGAATTTATGCGCCTGGTGGGTGGCTGATGTCGTAGCGACAGGGCACATGAACAACAGAAATGGAAGCGGTTCAGGTCTCGCAGCGCGCGACCCCTCGTTTTGTTGCAGGGCGTCGTCGCTGACTGCCATGGTCGGAATAGTGCACGGCCGCTCGATCGTTGCGGTTGTCTAACGGGAGACTATCGTCAGTGGTGGAGACAAGCCTTTTGGTTTTCACCCCTCTGGTGCAGACGTCCCTCTCGGACAGCATCATCAAAAGCGCCCAAGAGCCAATTTTTCGTCGGCATTGACAACCAGGGACACCCACGCCCCACCACAACGTGCGTGAGGGCTGCTACCACGCCGGCGCACGAGCCTCCCCGCGCGCCGACAGCACAGACTGCCAGGGCTCCCCTCCTCGCCGCACCGGGTCACGCGTGCGAGGCCACGCCCCGGACCGCGCCGCCACTGACCCTATTTTACCCTTGCCCTTGATATTGAACAGCACCTGTGCGGGCTGTTTAAGGTATCCGTGAGATAATTATCGTTAGCAAATCGCAAGAATGCATAAAAACAACCCCATACTCACGCTAACGGCATATGCCAGAGTCGTACTCCACGCCGTAGGACATCACCACAAAACGCAGGCGCTTTTGCATTTGACGTCGTCAATACAGACTGCTATACTGGCAGGCAAGAATCGCGCACAAACGTTTTTTCAAGTGAGACACCTTCATGTCCACGACGGAAACAGCGAGGGGAATCGACATCCGTGACGTCGCGCGCCTCGCTGGCGTGGCGCCGTCAACGGTCTCTCGGGTAGTGAACAACAAGCTCGAGGGGGCGCGCATCAGCGATGATACAGTTGAGCGCGTCCGTCGCGCGGCGCAGACGCTGGACTACCGTCCCAACGCCGCGGCGCGTAGTCTGCGCACGACCCAGGCGCACACCATCGGAGTTATCGCGCGTGACGTGCTCCATCCATTTACGGCCGAGTTGTTGCGTGTGGTCTACAGTACGTGTCAGGCGCGCGGTTATCACCTGTTGATCGGCCATGTCGAGCGCAACAAGACGGAAAGGCGCGTCCTAAGCGATATATTGAGCGTCGATCGTGTGGACGGCGTACTCGTGATCGGTGATTTCCTGGGGGAGACGGGCAGGGAGGGCATGGATCGGCTCGTCCAGACCCATGCGCGCGTTGTTACGGTGGGAGCGCGCCCCAGCCTCGCAGGCGAGTTGTCGATCCTCGTCGATGACGTGCGCGCTGTGACACTGGCGCTAGAACATCTTGCCGCCTTGGGGCACCGCTCCATCGGGTACCTCCGTCGCGACCCGCCGTCCGAGTCCTCTATGCCATTGGAAGATTCTCAGCGTCAAATGGCGTATCGCGATTTCCTGAGCGTCGCTGATCTGCCCTACACACCCGCAGCTGAACTGCGCGTTTCGAGCCAGATCGCGGCGATACAGGAGACGTTGCGCTCTCTTCTTGCCCTCCCGCGTCGTCCGACGGCCCTCTTCGTCAACGATGATATGACCGCCATTATCACAATCAAGGCCGCCTTACTGTGTGGCCTGCGTGTCCCGGATGATCTCTCTATCGTGAGTATCGATGACATTCCATTTGCCGCACTGTGTACACCAGGCCTGACCACCGTTCATCAACCGATCGACGCCATGGGTCGCTATGCCGCCACCTACGTGCTGGATAGGATTAGTGGCGCGGAAACGGCAGATCCTCCCGCATCGACAAAACACAATCACACCGTATTTTTCTCGCCAACCCTGGTGCGCCGCGAGTCCACGATCGCTACCGCACACGCCGCTCCAGGCGCATCGACCATCGACACAACCCGAGGAGCGATTCACGCTCATTCGCACGCAAGAGATGAAGAGAAAGGGGGTGTCGCGCGACAATCCTGACGCGGATGTCGTGACAGGAGAGCGCCCTAAAAATAGATACTCATAGTCCGTACCATGTTCGCTCGGCCGACGTGCCGTTCCCTCATGAGGACTGACGTCGGTACTCACCTCGATCAGTGCTTCTAGTGTCGGGTCACTGGCGATTGACGACGATGGCACAACCGACGGAGAAGCAGGGCCACTTGGCCGCCGATCTGCTGATCGACCACATCGAGCGGCCCGACGTGCCCATCCGGCACCTATCCATGCAGTCGCGCCTCGTCGTGCGGCGCGCGCCGGGCGAACGCGAAGGGGGGTGATACATCGTCGTAGATCGCCGCCCGCCCTGCCAACCGTTATCGACGGCATCATGATTGTATCGACAGGGCGCGCCATATCACGAGATCGGCACACATCGTACAGGCACCAGACGCGCGACGTTGCACACTGTTGTCGCGACGACTACTTCTCGTCCAATGGAGGACATCCATGACACGTTTCATACCGGGATTATCCAAGCGGCGCTCCTCGCCCTCCCCGTCACGGCAGCGCTCACACTCGCGGGCAACGTCGCGCCCGCCGCTCCTTCCGCCCACGCCGCCCAAGGGCCGATCACGCTCAAGCTTATTCAGTGGAACAACCCACCGGCCGTCGCGGCTATTGCCAAAATCGACGCGGCCTTCGAGAAGCAGTACCCTAACATCACCGTCCAGGTCAGTAGCGTCCCGTCCCCCCAGTATCCGCAGTTGCTGACGACCCGCTTGTCAGCCAAAGATGTCGATATCCTGGCTCAGCAGGCGTTGGTGGGCCAGCCGGCCCCCTGGACACCCGGCCTGCTCAAGCCGCAGTGGCAGCAGTTCGCCGATGCCGGCCTCTTTATGGACCTCACCAACCAGCCCTTCCTCAAACGTTACTTCCCGCAGGCCCTCAAGAGCGCGGCATCGTATAAGGGCAAGACCTACGCGGTAACGACCGGCAGCTATGCCTACAGCGGCATGTTCTACAACAAGACGATCTTCAAGCAATATCACCTGTCTATACCCACGACGTGGGATCAGTTGATGCGCATCAGCGCGACGTTACACGCCCACGGCGTGGCGCCGTTCATCGCCGGCGGCAAGACCGGCTGGCCGCTGGGCGTGGCGACCCAGGGGATCATGAGCACGCTCTACCCCGATATGACCGCGCTGGACAAGGGGCTGTGGACTGGGACAATGAAGTACACCGCCCCCACGGGCGTCGAGGTGTTCGCCAAGTCGCAGCAGATCCTCAAGTACATGGCGCCCGGCTTCATGGGGGTCGACTACGTGGGCGCGGTGAGCCAATTTGCCGCCGGCCGCGCCGCGATGTTCCCCACCGGCACCTGGGATGGACCGGCCATCGAAACCGCGAATCCCTCCCTCCAGTTCGGGTACTTCCAGACGCCGGGCAGCAATAACCCGCGCGACAACGCGCAATTGTCCGGGAAGTATGACCTGGCGTGGTTCGTGGCCAACCACTCGCAGTACAAGGATGCGGCCTTGAAATGGCTGACGTTCTTCTCGCAGCCCTCCGTCTACGCCCAGTACGTCAACGCGGTCGGCATCATCCCCGCGCAACCCGATATCGCGTTGACGGATCCTGTCCTCAAGGCTATCGCACCTGCCGCCGCGCATCTCAAACTGGCCCCCGATCAAGTGCTGCGCGCACCGAACACGATCGGCAAGTATAGCGGGTTCTTCACATCCGTCGTCTACCTGGCGCCGGCCGGCCCCGTCGCCTCGGCGACGACCATGGCCTCGCAGACCCAGACCGACTGGAACGCGGCGGTTCGGCTGCAGAAACGCTAGCCACCGCGCCACGTACGGGCGGCGTGTCCGGCGGATCCATCCGGCGTCGAGATCGGGCCATGATCCCGGCCGCCGAATCCTCGCGGGGCTGTCGCGGAGCATAGCAGAGGGCGGGGGCGGGGCGCGATCTGGATCGCGCCCCGCCCCCGCCTATGAGGAGAGGGCACGGGGTTATGACGACGTATCCGTTCGGCCGGGGATGGGCGCGCGCGGCGCCCTACGTGGGTATGGCCATGGGCATGCTCTTGTTCATCGTATTTGGGTTCGGTCCATCACTGGCGACCGTCGGGTTCTCGTTCACGAATATCTCGGGCGTCCCTGGCGCCGCGTGGTCCTTCATCGGACTGGCCAACTACAAGGAATTCTTCGCCTCGCTGGCGTTGCCCGACAGTGACGCCCTGGGGGCGTTGCAACGCACGCTGATCTTCGCCGCCGCGGTCACCGGCATCCAGAATGTGCTCTCACTGCTGGTCGCGAGCCTGCTCAATACCCACATTCGCGGTCGTCTGTTCGTGCGCGCGCTCGTCTTCATGCCCATCGTCCTCGGGGTGACGGTGATCGGCTTGATGTGGACGCTGGTCCTCAACCCGCTCGGCGGCCCAGCCGAGAAACTCCTCAGCCTGGTCGGCGGCGCGTCGTCGTTTCTCGGTGATTACACCTGGGCCTTCCCGCTGGTTATCGCCATCCAGATCTGGTCGGCGCTGGGCTTCTCCACCATCATCTACCTGGCGGGCCTGCAGACTATTCCCACCGATCTGCGCGAAGCGGCCAGGGTCGACGGCGCGACCGCGTGGCAGACGTATCGGTCGGTCATCTTCCCCCTGCTGGCGCCGACCGTGACCGTGAACGTGCTGCTGGCCCTCATCGGCTCGTTGCAGACGTGGCAGATCATCTACATCCTGACCAACGGGCAGCAGAACACGAGTGTGCTGGGCCTGTCAATCTTCCAGACCGGCTTCACAGGGACCCTGCGCCAGGGCTATGCTGCCAGCCTGACCATGGTCCAATTCGCCATCGTGCTCGTCGTTGCCTTGGTGTTCCAGGTCTATCTACATCGTCGAGAGGTGCAGATGTGAAAGGGTCCGATGTCCTTACACGAAACGCGCCGGAGCGCGCGCGGCCGGTCGGTGCCGCGCGCGCGCGTGTCCGTCTCCGCTGGCGTGGCGGCGTCGCGCGCGCGGCGCTGTATGGCGCGCTGCTCGTCATTGCCGCCATCTACCTCTTCCCGTTACTCTACTTGGTCAACGTCGCGCTGAAGACGCCGCAGGCGTATCTCTCCGACCCAACCAGCATGACCACGAGTCTGGACCTGTCCAACTTCGGCGACGCCTGGGTTCGCGGGAACTTCGCACACTATTTCGGCAACACCATCCTCTATACGGTAGCCGCGACCGTCATCGGCGTGACGTGCTCGCTCTTGGTCGCCTTCCCCATCGCGCGCGGCTACGTCAAGTGGAGCGGAGCCTGGTACACCTTCTTCGTGGTGTCGATCTTCCTGCCGGGGGCGTTAATCCCGCAGTTCCAATTGATGCTACACTTGCACCTCTACAACACCCAGGTCGGCTACATCCTGTTGTCGTCGGGTCTGGGGATTGGCCCGTTCATGATCGCGGGCTATCTGCGCTCGATCCCGCGTGAGCTGGACGAGGCGGCGAGTATCGACGGGTGCGGGTACGCGCGCTATGTCGCGATGATCGTGGCGCCATTGATCAAACCGATCTTGGTGACGGCGGCCCTGCTCCAGGCCATCGGTGTGTGGAACGACATCATCTTGCCGACCATCTATCTATCGTCGCCGTCGTACTTCCCCGTGTCGCTAGGGCTGTTCACCTTCTACGGCCAATACGGGAACGATTGGACCGTCCTGGCCGCGGCCGTGCTCATCGTGGCCGCGCCCTTGATCGTTCTCTTCGTGTTCCTGCAGCGGTACTTCATGGAAGGAGCCACGGCTGGCGCCATCAAGTGAGGGGCGCGCGCCCATCCGGGTAGGCGGTATCCCATGTGGAAGTGCGGGCGTCGGGCAACCGGTATCGTATCTCTCAAACGCTACGCAGGTCATCAGAGGTCTAGCATGGCCTGTTGAGCGTGATTCAGGCGGACAAACGCGCCGAACTTATGGTCATGTGCTTAGTACTACAACGTCGCTTCGCTAAAGTCGCTCGTAGCAACGGTTGACTAGGGCCGTTCAGCCGCAAAAATAGAGCAGTTGCACACCTGTTCCGAGGCCGTTAGCCTGGCTCCCGCAGTCCCCAATGGGTAAGTGACGTTGTAGTACTAAGTGGTGCACCCGCCGTGTCCAGCGCGCTTCTCGATGACGCGTGGAACTCCCGTACTTGGCGTCGCGCCGAGGGATTGACGCGTGGTGTATCATGGCGTGGGCTTCATAAAAGTGTTGCCGATTTCCCGGATGCACCACTTAGCACAAAGAAAGAAGGTGTGGGCCATGCGTGTCGTCGTCACTGGCGCCTGTGGCAAGCTTGGGCGCGCCGTCGTTAGCGCGCTGTCTGAGCGGGGTATCGATGTCCTGAGCGTCGACAAGGGGGCAAATCGGGCCGGAGAGCGTCGGTGTCACCTCGTGGATCTTGATGATCTTGGTCAGGTCTATGGGGCGCTGGCCAGAGCCGACGCGGCGATCCACCTCGCCGCCATCCCAAACCCCCTTGGTCATCCGCCCGAGGTCGTCTTCCGTAACAACGTGTTCGCGCAATTCAACGTGTTCGAGGCGGCCGCGACGCTCGGTGTGCACCGCGTCGTGAGCGCCTCGAGCGTCTCGGCCCTGGGGTTTCCCTTTCAACATCGCTGGTCGGAGCCGCACTACGTGCCTATCAACGAGGAGCATCCGCTCCTCCCGCAAGACGCCTACGGCCTGTCCAAGGCGACCGGCGAGGAGATCGCGGCCGCCTACTGTCGGCGCGGGGCGGGCAGCGCGGCCAGCCTGCGCTTCTCGACGATCCTGGCGGAGGACTCTTATCAGCAATTCATCACCGACGTGCGGCGCGATCCGAGAGCATCGGCACACCTCCTGTGGAGCTACGTCGACCTGCGCGACGCCGTCCAGGCCTGCCTGCTCGCCCTCACCGCGCCCTTCGACGGCCACCAACCTCTGTTCATCACGGCGGACGATACGACGGCGGATGTGCCGACGGACGCCTTGCTGGCGCGCTATTTCCCCAACGTCCCGCGACACATGCCCGCGGCTGACGGCGCTATCACCCACGCGCGGTGGTCTCTTCTCGATGGAGCGCGTGCGGCGGAGGTGCTCGGCTATCGTCCACAGCACTCCTGGCAAGAGGCGCTCACGGAACAGACGACGGGGGTGTGAACGCTACTCAATTTACGGATCATGCCCACATTTGGTGAAACGGATTCGAGGGTGAATTGAGCCAGCTTACGCTCAAAATGAGTCGTTGACACTCTTGCCTCACCTCGCCCATGTCGATCACAAGGATGGTGTAGCTCGTCTTGTGATTCCGTCACAGACCATGTTCAGGACAATAGTCTACTGCTGGATGAACGAGCATTTTTGCTTTCAACGACCGTAAAAAACGTGTTGTCTGTATATCACCAAAAGAGGGCATGAGCCGGATTTCGCCTGGCGATCACAGACGGGTCCCGAGTAGAGTGATGAGGCGATGACGTAAACGGGCCGCCGGTCGATCCCGGCCGGGTGGGTCGCCCCTGGCCAGACGCTATGGGAAAAATGAAGAAGATGCGAGGTGTTCATGTCCACGCTCACTATCCGTGCCATACGCACAATCATGACGGCGCCCCGGGGCCTCCGCCTCGTCGTCGTCAAGGTTGAGACCTCCGAGCCGGGGCTCTACGGCCTGGGCTGCGCCACGTTCACCCAACGCCATCTCGCCGTGCGCGCGGCCATCGACGACTACCTCGCGCCACTCCTCACGGGGCGCGATCCGCAGCGTATCGAGGATATCTGGTTTAGTATGCACGTCAATTCTTACTGGCGCAACGGGCCCGTACTCAACAACGCCCTGTCCGGCATCGACATGGCCCTGTGGGATATTAAAGGTAAGCTGGCTGGCCTCCCGGTCTACCAATTATTGGGCGGGAAATGTCGTGAGGCCGCCGCCGTGTACCGCCATACCGACGGCCGCGACCCGTCGGAGGTCGCGGAGAAAGTGCAGGTGTTCATGGACGAGGGGTACCACTACATCCGCTGCCAGATGGCGGGGTATGGTGGGTCAGCCCCGACACGCCGTGCGCCGGACGGAGCCATGCCGGGCGTCTACTTCGATCCTGAGAGCTACGCCCGTGGCGTCCCGCGCCTCTTCGAGCACGTCCGCGCGCGGGTCGGAGAGGAGGTGGCGCTGCTGCACGACATCCACGAGCGCCTCGCGCCGATCGAGGCGGTGCGTCTGGCCAAGGCGCTCGAGCCCTACCGCCTGTTCTTCCTGGAAGATCCGTTGCCGCCGGAACAGATCGCCTGGTTTCACGCCATCCGCCAGCAGTGCGCCGTCCCCCTCGCCATGGGCGAGTTGTTCGTCACCCCGACGGAGTGGATGCCGCTGATCAGCGCACGCCTCATTGACTTTATCCGCGTGCATATCAGCGCTATCGGGGGCGTGACACCGGCGCGCAAGCTGGCCGCGGTGTGCGAAGCGTTCGGCGTCCGCACGGCCTGGCATGGCCCGGCGGATGTCTCGCCGGTGGGCCACGCGGCGAATCTCCACCTCGACCTCGCCTGCCCCAACTTCGGCGTACAGGAATGGATGCCCTTCACGGATGAAGAGCAGGCGATATTTCCGGGGTGTCCCGACGTACGGGCGGGCTATATGTACCCGAACGACCGCCCGGGCCTGGGCATCGATCTCGACGAACGGGAAGCGGCCCGCTATCCATGCGCGAATGAGACGATCGACTGGACGCAAACACGCACGCCGGATGGGACGCCTGCGTATCCATGAGGGTGGGTAGTGGACCTGTTCACATGACAGACGTACTGGGTGGGAAGTTATTTCTCCCTCGACAACGACGAGCCTAACGAGATAACAGGAACGAAATTGACATTTACGAGCGATCTAGCCTGTAGTTACAACGGAATGTTCACATGATCTTGAGTCTTTCCGCGCAACAGCGTGGAAGTATTTCCTCCCACCCAGTACGTCTGTCATGTGAACAGGTCCATGGGTAGAGAGGGCGGAAGGAAAGGCAGAGAAGGCGCGGGCTTTGCCCAAAAAGTCGGATCCCGCAAAATATCTTTCGCCAAGACGACGGGTATAGCCACATGGAACCGTGATCATGCGGCAGACTGCCCATGTGGTGCGGCGGGCGGCGGAAACGAGATGATGCGCCCGCGCGCGGATGGGCGTCCGCGCCGGGGGGCGGTACGCGTGGTGAGCG
>JAABUM010004868.1_pt1 | contig 14689 bp, 16 predicted proteins | sample 5559161 | NCBI WGS metagenome assembly JAABUM01 (sample SAMN10711868, study PRJNA513369) | rock metagenome | isolation source: Antarctica rocks | place: Antarctica: Victoria Land, Siegfried Peak nord
GACAGCTTCGTCGAAGGTGTTCAGGTTTGACTGACTAGGGTTGTTATGTATCAACCTGCATCGTTCGCCGTTGGATCGCATCGCCGCGTTGGCTAGCTCGTTGCTCACCGCGCACGTTCCGCCACCGGTTCCCCTGTTCGAAAAAGACTGGCGCGAAGAACTCTCGCAACGCGTGCATGACTTGTGCACCGAACGGGCGCTGGATCGCGACCACCTGACCAGCGCGATCCGGCGCGAGATTGTCGCGATGCTTGAGCACCCGGGCATGTTCGCCGTTCGCCGTTCGCGGCTCGACCGACCTCACCGCTACGGCCTGGGGGTCTCCCGGACCACTGTTTACACCCTGTAGAAGGAGATTCGCCCATGACCAACCCCGCCCGTACGGTGATGCCATCCTTTCGCCTGGAGAGGTACTTCTCCCGTTGGGAGTTCGCCGCCCGCCACCATCTGACCGGATCGGACGCGCAGACGCTGACCATCTCCGAGTTACTGGGGTACGGCACGGACAACGACCGCGTGCAGTTCGACGAACTCGCCCTGGGATACACACCGACCTGGGGCACACCCCGGTTACGGGAGGCAATTGCCGCCACCTACGAGCACTGCAGCCCAGACGACGTGCTGGTCTTCGCGGGCGCAGAGGAGGCCATCTTCTGGTCCATGCAGGTCCTGGCCGGCCCGGGCGACCATGTCATCGTCACCGCGCCCAACTATCAAGCCCTGGAAACCATTCCGATCATCACGGGTGCCGAGGTCACCGGTGTGTTGTTGGACGAAGCCTCGGGATGGCAGCTGGACCTCGAACAGGTCCGGGCAGCGCTACGGCCCACCACCCGGGTCATCGCTGTCAACTTCCCCAACAATCCCACCGGCGCTCTGCCAGATCAGGCAATCTGGGCTGAACTGGTCCAGATGTGCGCCGAAGCCGGCATACACCTGGTCTCTGACGAGGTTTACCGCGGCCTGGAACTGGACCCAGCGCGCACCCTGCCCCAAGCCGCGGACCTGGATAAACAGGCACTGTCGATCAACGTGATGTCCAAGTCCTACGGTCTGCCCGGCCTGCGCGTCGGGTGGGTCGTGTGCCGCGATCACGAGGTGCTAAAAACTCTCGAGCGTCATAAGCACTACACCTCGATCTGCAATGCGGGACCGAGCGAGTTCCTCGCCGCTGTGGCCCTAGCGGCCGGAGACGTCATCCAGGCCCGTAACCGTCAAGTGATCGCCGAGAACCTGCCGCACTTCGACGCATTCTTCGCCCGCCACGCCGACCTGTTCGAATGGACCCACCCCGACGGCGGTTGCGTTGCCTTCCCCCGGTACTTAGGACCAGAAGGGGCAGAGACGTTCTGCCAGCAATTGGTCAAAGAGGCCGGTGTCCTGCTCTTACCCGCAAGCGTCTACTCCTCCGACCTGGCGCAGGTGCCCCAGGACCGATTCCGTATCGGCGTGGGCCGCACCAACCCCGGACCTGCCTTAGAAGCGTTCGAGGAATACCTGCGCACCCGGACGTGAACACTCCAACCACCCACGGAGGGCTTACCACCATGGGCCTGGACGACGTTCGCAGTGCCGTCACCCTGCCCGACACCGTCACCGCCGTTGAATCCGCGTTCCGCGCCCAGGCGCAGGCATCGAGCTAGACGTTCCCAGGACTGTCACGCGCTGCGTGCTCGGATTGAGGCGGTGGAAGTTCACGAGAGCTTCCGTAGCGTCCGGTTGCGAACTGAGATGTTCGAACGGGCTATCACCGAGCGCGACGCCCAGGTCGCGTCCTCGTGCAGCTCATAACAGATAGCACACCTACCGGCGCCATCCACCTCTATGACCGTTGCCCCACAAAGCCCAAAATTACTAGTCGAGGTCTGACATGATCTTGCGCGTGGCGCGCAAGACACAGCAGCTCCTGGTATCCGTCAGTGGCCACCGGGGTGCAGGGCTGGCCAGCACGGGAAGCGTATTCAGCTCAGGCTTGCGGGTGCAGGTTAACGGGGACGCTGTGCATGCGTGGGTGCCCTCAGGTTCGCGATCCTCACCACCGCATTTTTCTGGCCGAATAGACCAGAACACCGGCCGGACGGTGATCCGGGGAACGGTGCGCGAAGCCTGGATCGAGGCAAACTTCACCCGCATTTGGCTGGGCCTGGTGGTATGGGCGGTCTTGGTCGGCGCGTTCGGCGTGGTGACCCTCGTCGGTGGTGACCGGGTTGGTCTTGCGCCGCTATTGATCGGGATCTTCGGCACTGTGGGCTTCGCTGGCCTCGCCGCGGTCTCTGCCAGCCAACGTGGTCCGTGGTTTGACGACAAGTACGAAGAACTCGACGATGAATTAACCCGGTGGGCGTCCGCGCCATAACTCATCACGTGAGCCGAACGGATTACGGCGATAGATCAGCGCCCCCATGTGCGTCTGTCGCTGCCGTCCGGCCATCGCCGAAACGGAGATCGCTGACCGGGACGAGATCCCGCTAAGGCGATCGTTGGGGCGGTTCGCTGGACGACTACAACGGTGCCGACCCGTCGCCGGCCACCGTTCGGCAGCTGGAACGCTGAGGTTACTGCGGTCGATGGGTGGCAGATGTTCGCCGTTTGGCGAACTCAGCCGATGTCGCGGGTGCGGTAGGACGCAGCGCCAGCGGCGAGCAGGGCAGCAGCGAGAAGGCTCATCGTGATGGTCGGTGCGAGGGCGAAGGGTTCGACTGGCATCCGAGGAACGTGGGCGAATGGAGAGATATCGATCACCCAGGAGGGGAGCCGAAGTAGTTCGCCGACTTGCCCGAGGGTCAGGAACAGGGCAAGCAGTATCCATCCGGCCGCGGCTAACGTGCTGCGCAGTGCGTAGGCGCTCACGGTCAGGGCGGTCACTAGCCACACGGCAGGCGCCTGGGTAAGGGCTGCGGGCAGTGTGCGGCGGATGCCCTCGCCCAGGTTGCCGTCGACCGCGCCGAAACCAGCCGCGACGCTCAGCCCAGCGACCAGGAGTAACCAGGTGACACCCCCGATGGCTACGGCCACAGTGGCGAGGTAAACGCGTCGACGAGAGGTGGCCGTAGCGAGCACTTGCTCGGTGCGCCCGTCGTGTTCTTCGGCGCTACCGCGGGTGATGACGGTGACGGCGAAGCAGCTGATAAGCACCGCGACGATGGACAGCTCAGCGGCTAGCAGGGCGTCTTGCGCCGCTCCGACACCCCCGATCCGGGCGAGCATGTCGCGTCCGCTCCGGGAGCCCAGCAGATCTCCGATGTTGGGTGCGATCGCGCCGAAAGCCAGACCCAGGACGCCGATGGCCATGGTCCACCCGAAGATCGTGGTGGCGTGTAGCCGGATCGTCAGCGCGGTCGCGTTGCCCAGTCGGGGTGAGCCGGTGGCAGGTCCGGGCCGCGGGGCGAAGAGCCCGTTTCCGAGGTCTCGTCTGGCGCGCAGCAGGTGCGCTGTTGCGAGCAGGGCGGCCGCGGTGGCCGGGTAGAGCAGCAGAACCCACCAGCGGGGGCCTGACCAGGCGCGCAACTGGGTGGACCAGCCGAACGGGGACAGCCAGCTCAGCCACGGCACGCTGGTGTCACCGACAGCGCGGAGCACGAACAACCCTCCAAGCGCGCCCGCAGTGGCGGCGGCGCACGTGCGGGTGCTGGCGGAGAGCTGGCAGGCCGCGGCGGTCAGGCCCGTCGCGACTAGTCCGATGCCCGTCCACGAGGCCCCGAACAGCAGCGACCCCGTCAGGGGTAGGCCCGCGGTGACGTCGACGACCGCGGCTCCTGCCCCCACCAGGAAGGACACTGCGATCCCTTCGGCGGTGGCAGCGGCCAGGGGCGTGGCGCGGTCTATTGCGGTCCCAGCAACCAGTTCAGCACGACCGGATTCCTCTTCGGTGCGGGTATGCCGCCGGACCAGCACGACAAGTAGGACAGTGACGAATACCGCGTAGAGCACGGTCATCTTGGTCATCGCCAGCTCACCGAGGCTGCCGGTGTCCAGGATCGGTCCGTAGAGCGCTACCAGGGCCGGGCTGGCATTGATCGCCTGCGCTGCGGTCACCTGCTGTGTTGCCGTCGCGTAGAGGGACCCGGTCGCGGCGGCCGAAGCCGCGCAGGCCCCCACCAGCAGAAGTAACCCGCTACCGATGAGGAACCGGTCGCGGCGCACAGCGAGTCGGGTCAGCGGGCCCACCCCGGTCAGTCTTGTGTTCATCGGTCTGCTCCAGCCGGGGTGGTTCTGCCGCGGTAGGCGTCCAGAAACAGCTCCTCCAACGTCGGAGGCGTGCACGTCAAGTCGCGGACACCGGCCCGGGCCAGTTCGCTCAGGACCCCGCTCAGCATGTCGGGCTCGACCGTGCACGCCACAAGAGCGCCCTGGATGCGCAGGTCATGCACCCCGACCAGGTTCAGGTCCCGGGGACGGGAGACTTCCGCCCGCAGATGGGTGCGCCGCAGGTGGCGCAGCTCGGTGAGCGTGCCAGATTCAACAGCGCGGCCCTCGCGGATGATCGTCACCCGATCAGCGAGACGGTCGACCTCGCTGAGGATGTGACTGGACAGCAGCACCGTGGCCCCGGCGCTGGTGCGCTCGGCGACACACTGGTTGCACCTCCTCCATCAGCGGGTCCAGCCCAGAGGTTGGCTCGTCCAGGATCAGCAGATCAGCGTCGGCAGCGAAGGCAGCCACCAACGCTACTTTCTGCCGGTTGCCCTTGGAGTAGGCCCGGCCTTTCTTGTGGGGGTCAAGCTCGAACCGCTCCAGCAGCGATGCCCGCCGGCTGCGGCGGGGGTCCGCTCCCCGCATCCGCAGCAGCAAGTCGATGATCTGACCACCGGACAGGTTCGGCCACAGCGCGACATCGCCGGGTACATACGCTAACCGGCGGTGAGTCGCGACCACCTCGACCCACGGGTCGCGACCAAACACCGACATCAATCCGGAGTCGGGCCGCAGCAGACCCAGCAGCGCCCGGATCGTGGTGGACTTCCCGGCCCCGTTCGGTCCCAGAAAACCGTGTACCTCCCCGGCAAACACCGTCAGGTCCAGGCCGTTCAGGGCGCGGGTATCGCCGAACGTCTTGACCAGGCTGTGGACCTGCACCACGGGTGCTGCAGTGGGCATCGTTGCCTCATTTCTCCGGAGCGGCGGGGCCACCGCGTAAGTAGTCCTGAAGCAGGTCAGTGGTGGTGAACAAGCCCTCGGAGTACAACTCCAAGGCCGGCAATGCGCTCTCCTGGGTGTAGGCGCGCAGCACCTCGCCCAGGTCACTGCCGGGCGTTGCGTACCGCTGCAAATACACCAGGAACGCCCCGAGCCCGCTGTAGGCCAGGAACCGGGCGCGGGCAGCAGGATCACGACTTTCTCGTACCCGTCCGGTCTCGGTGGCCTGCGCCAGGTAGTCCCGAGCGTCCTCGATCATGCGATCCAGAAACGTCGCCGCCAGATCACCACCAGATTGCAATGCCCGCACCAGATACCCCGCGACCGAGGCGTACTCCTGCACCGCTGCCATCTGAGCCAGCAGAAGTCCAGGAGTGGCGGTCACCAAGGTTGCTGTCTTTGCCTCTCGCACTGTGCGCAGCACCTGCTCGTCACACACCGCCCGCAGTCCCGACTTGGACTCGAAGTAGTGGACGACCAAGCCGGCGCTGACCCCGGCATCCGCCGCGATCACCCGTAACGAGGCACTGAACCCATCAGCAGCGAAGCGGGCAATCGCCGCGTCCCGAATCCGAGCCCGCGCCGTCAGGTCACGTATCTGCACCTCACCGGTTGACCGCATGGTCAATATACTAAACCGGTGTTCACCACGACATCAACGCTGCAACGCCGCGTCCCCGGGCGGTCCCCATAAGTCATGGCGGCCTGGTGGTAAATCGGGCCAGGCCAAATGGGTTCCACGCGCAAACCACCTTCCGCAGCGCGAACATCCGACTATGTAACCGATAGCCTCCGGCCCCATGGCCGTCGACGTTGTACCCACCAGCGCGAGGCTCACGTTCCGGCAGATGAGCGGCGCCGACCTGGACGACATCGCGGCGTTGCTCGGATCACCGGAGGTGATGGAGCACTACCTTCGGCCCAAGACCCGGTCCGAGGCCGCCGACTGGATCAGGTGGAACGAAACGAACTATGCCCGGGACGGATACGGCCTGTGGCTGCTGCACGATCTGGACGGGAGCTTTGTCGGCGAGTGCGGACTCACCTGGCAGACCATCGACGCGGTGACCGACCTGGAGGTCGGATACCACGTGCTGCCACAATTTCAGGGGCGCGGTCTGGCCACCCACGCAGCTACCGCCTGCCGGGAATTCGCCCGCTCGCGAGGCGTCCGGCGACTGATCAGCGTTATTTACCGCCTCAACCTCCCTTCTCAGCGAGTCGCCCAGAAGGCAGGCATGACGTTAGAACGAGAGACCCTCGATTCCTCCGGCCGTCCGATCGGTCTCTGGTCGACGGCGCTCACCGCCATGGGTGAACGATGACCCCGGCATCACCGTCCGTCGAGCCTCGTGCTGGTCCTGATCGCGAGAATCGGCCTCGAGCGCACTCCGAAACGGTTGGGGTCCGGGTACGCGAGTAGATTTGAGATTCGACCAGCCTTCTCGACGATCCAGGTGTCCTCCCTTCACTGCGCTTGGACAGAACAAAGGAAATCCGATGCGTATTGGCGTGCCCTCCGAAATCAAGAACAACGAATTCCGGGTAGCGATTACCCCGGTCGGGGTCCACGAGTTGGTGGAGGCGGGTCATCAGGTGCACATCGAGACCGGCGCCGGAACCGGTTCGGCGATCACCGACGAGGCCTACGTCGCGGCCGGTGCTCAACTGGTCGACTCCGCCGACGACGCCTGGGGCGACGCCGAGCTGGTACTCAAAGTCAAGGAACCGGTCGAGCAGGAGTACCACCGGATGCAGGAGGGGCAGGTGCTCTTCACCTACCTGCACCTGGCTGCCGATCGCGCACTGACCGACGAGCTCCTGAGGCGCAAGGTCACGGCCATCGCCTACGAGACGGTGCAGGCACCGTCCGGCGCGTTGCCTTTGCTCTACCCGATGTCCGAGGTCGCCGGGTGCCTCGCACCCCAGGTGGGCGCGTACTCGCTGATGAAAGCGCAAGGTGGTCGCGGAGTGCTGATGGGCGGCGTCGGCGGCGTGGCGAACGCGAAGGTCGTCGTCATCGGCGCCGGAGTGTCTGGTCAGAACGCCGCCAACATCGCGCTCGGTATGGGGGCCGACGTCACGATGCTCGACACCGACCTGGACAAATTACGGATGTCGTTCTGGCGTTACGGAAACCGGGTGCACGGCCTCGCGTCCTCGGCCCTCGCGATTCGCGAGCAGTGCATGCAAGCCGACCTGGTGATCGGCGCCGTGCTGATTGCGGGTGCGAAAGCTCCCACTCTGGTCAGCAACGAACTCGTCTCGCAGATGAAGCCCGGGTCTGTGCTCGTCGACATCGCGGTCGACCAGGGCGGTTGCTTCCAGGACACCCACGCGACCACCCACGCCGATCCGACGTTCACCGTTCACAATTCGACTTTCTACTGCGTCGCCAACATGCCCGGCGCGGTGCCGAACACCTCGACGTATGCCTTGACCAACTCCACCTTGCCCTTCACGGTCGCACTGGCGAACAAGGGATGGGCGCAGGCAATGCGCGAGGACGCATCCCTTGCCTCCGGTCTCAACGCCCACGCCGGTCAGCTCAGCAACGCCCCCGTCGCCCAGGCCCATTCGATGCAGGCCGTGTCGGTGGAGTCGGTCCTCGCCTGACCCAGCCACGTTTAAGGACGAGAGGCCCCAAACGAGCAAGATCCGGTGTCAGGCACGCACGTTTGGGGGCGAGGGGGCCCAAACGTGGAAGCGGGATCAGGGTCTTGATGGTTGACTGACCGGGTGACGCTGGAGGTGTTCCTCGACGATTCGCTCTACGCGTGCTGCGGCACCGACCTGGTGGTCGGCGGGCAGGTGGCGTGGCCACTCAACTTCGAACTCGGGGAGAAACCGGACGCCAGCCAACTCACCGGGGTCCTCGAACAGCCGGCTCCCACCTCCGAGGGTGTTCCCGATGGACTGTGCTTCCACGTTGGCGCTGCCCTGTTCTATGTGTCCGACGAGTCACTTCGACGGGGAGAAGTGACCCTCACCGGCAGGGCGCTTTACATCAACCACGGATACGTCCCGCTCGAGTGGCCGCTGACTACCGGCACAGTGCGCCGCATTCGATCGACGGGCGGCCGTTTCCATCATCGTTGGACCAGTTCAGACAGTCACCGCGTCTGGGGCGGGCAAGACACCCGCGTGACGGTGCAGCTCGAGCAATGATGACGCCGTCTCACCGGGCACGGTTCAGTCCCGGCCTTCGGCCAATAGTGCAGCACGCTCGGTGACCTCCGCTTCGGCCTCCTGCACGTTCGGTGCGCCTGCGATCAGATCCGTGAACCAGCTGATCGGTCGCGTCCACTGCGGACTGAACGGACCGGCTCGGTGACTGGCCCGCACTTGTTTGGGCGAACCGGGTTCGTACCGCCGGTACCAGGGCGACCCCGGGCGTGCGAGCCGTACTGCACCGACGTAGGCCACCAGCGGGAAGATCACGGCAAGTACGACCAATCGGTACTTCCCCTTTGCGGCACACACCAGGCAGCAGGAGAACGTCACCAGCAGTACTGAGATGGCGGAGTACCGGATCGGCGCCTGCGCATCGGTGAACTGCTCGATCGTCGTCGGGGTGAACCCGAGCAGCACCAGTCCCATCACCATGCCCGCCAGTGCAACCGCCTGCACCGACGCCCGGCCCTGCTGGCTCCAGTAGACGTCCCGCAGGTGCAGGATCAGAGCGAACTCATCCAGCACGAGTGAGGCGCCGGCGCCGACTGCGACGCCCGCGATATTCAGCGACGTCGGCTCTGCCGCGGCCAAAGCTGTGACCGATCCGGCCATCAAAAGGACGAGGCCGGGTATCGCGTGGTGGACATGCAATCCGGAGGCGCTCACGTTGTTCCGGAAGGGCCCGCGTCCGCTGCGGATCAGGCGGGTCACCACCCGCGTCAGCAGAAAGATGGCAATGAACGCGATGAGGCAGAGCGCTAACGGTTCCTTGCCGTCATCGACGATGCGGACCTGCCACCACCCCATGTCACCCAGCGTATGCCGTGGTTCCTGACAGAACGTCCAGAACGTGGGCGGCTGCGGGATGAAAACCCTTGCGGATTACCTTGTAAAAGGTAGCCCTAACCCTCACGGAGCCCCATCACTTATGAGCAGTAAGACCCAACAGACCCTCGATCGCGTCGTCATTCGCTTCGCAGGCGACTCCGGCGACGGCATGCAACTGACCGGAGACCGCTTCACGGCAGAGACCGCAAGCCTGGGCAACGATCTGTCGACCCTGCCCAACTTCCCGGCGGAGATCCGGGCACCGCAGGGGACCCTGCCGGGTGTCTCATCTTTCCAACTGCACTTCGCGGACCATGACGTGCTCACCCCCGGCGACGCCCCCGACGTCTTGGTCGCCATGAACCCGGCCGCGCTGCGCGCCAACCTGGGTGACCTCCCGCGGGGCGGGGTGCTTATCGCCGACGCCGACGAGTTCAGCAAGCGCAACCTCGGCAAGGTCGGCTACCAGCAGAACCCGCTCGAGGACGGCTCACTCGACTCGTGGGCGCTGCATGCAGTTCCGCTCACGTCGATCACGGTTGCGGCTCTCGCCGATTTCGATCTGACCCGCAAGGAGAAGGAACGCGCGAAGAACATGTTCGCGCTCGGACTGCTGTCGTGGATGTACTCGCGACCGATGGCCGGAACCGAGGGCTTCCTGAAGCGAAAGTTCGCAGCGAAACCCGAAATCCTCGCAGCCAACCTGGCGGCGCTCGCTGCCGGTCATGCCTACGGCGAGACGACCGAGTCGTTCGCGGTCTCCTACACCGTCGCGCCCGCCGAGAAGGCCGCCGGTACCTACCGCAACATCACCGGAAACCTGGCCATAGCCTACGGATTCGTTGCCGCGGCGTACCGCGCGCAGCGGCCACTGGTGCTCGGTAGTTACCCGATCACCCCGGCGTCGGACATCCTGCACACGCTGTCCGGGATGAAGCGGTTCGGCGTCACCACGATCCAGGCCGAGGACGAGATCGCCGGAGTCGGGGCTGCCCTGGGAGCCGCTTTCGGTGGCGCCATCGGGCTGACCACCACCTCCGGTCCGGGGCTCGCACTGAAGGCCGAGACGATCGGCCTGGCCGTGTCGCTCGAACTGCCGCTCGTGGTGGTCGACGTGCAGCGCGGTGGCCCGTCGACCGGGCTGCCCACCAAGACCGAACAGTCCGACCTGTTGCAGGCGATGTACGGACGTAATGGTGAGTCACCTGTCGCCGTCATCGCGCCGGCTACGCCGGTCGACTGCTTCGACGCAGCACTGGAGGCTGTGCGCATCGCGACGACGTATCGCACGCCCGTCATCGTGTTGTCCGACGGATCACTGGCCAACGGGTCCGAGCCGTGGAAGCTGCCGAACATCGGCGATCTGCCACATCTGCGTGTCGAATCGGCAACTGAGCCGAACACCACCGACAAGGACGGCAACCCGACCTTCGCGCCGTTCCTGCGGGATGCGAACACCCTCGCCCGGCCCTGGGCCGTTCCCGGTACCGCGGGTTTGGAGCACCGTATCGGCGGCATCGAGAAGGCCGATGTCACCGGAAACATCAGCTACGACCCGGACAACCACGACCACATGGTGCGCACCAGGCAGGCCAAGATCGACGGCGTCCAGGTGCCCGATCTGGTCGTCGACGACCCGTCCGGAAAAGCGCGTGTGCTGATGATCGGGTGGGGCTCCACCTACGGCCCAATCGCCGCTGCGGCCCGGCTGTGCCGCGCTGCCGGTTCGGAGGTGGCACAGGTACACCTGCGGCACCTGGCGCCGTTCCCATCCAACCTCGGTGACATCCTGCGGTCCTACGACCGAGTTGTGCTGCCCGAGATGAACCTTGGCCAACTGGCACTGCTGCTGCGCGGCAAGTTCCTGGTCGACGTCCGCAGCCATACCGCCGTCCGCGGGCTCCCGTTCACCTCGAGCGAACTCGCGACCGTCATCAACACCCACCTGGAGGAGTTGTTATGAGCATCGACCTCGGCATGCCGCCGATCGGCGTACAGCACGGCACTGAGGGTGTCCCGCGCCTCGCCGACGGCGAAACACTGAACAAGAAGGACTTCAGCTCCGACCAGGAGGTGCGCTGGTGCCCCGGGTGCGGGGACTACGCAATCCTCGCCGCGATGCAGGGGTTCCTGCCTGAGTTGGGCCTCAAACGCGAGAACGTCGTCTTCATCTCCGGTATCGGCTGCGCAGCGCGGTTCCCGTACTACCTGGACACATTCGGCATGCACTCGATCCACGGCCGCGCGCCCGCCATCGCGACCGGTCTGGCCACCTCGCGTGAGGACTTGTCGGTGTGGGTGGTGACCGGTGACGGCGACGCGTTGTCGATCGGCGGAAACCACCTGATCCACGCACTGCGCCGCAACGTCAACATCAAGATTCTGCTGTTCAACAACAAGATCTACGGGCTCACCAAAGGTCAGTACTCCCCGACCTCCGACGTCGGCGCGGTGACGAAATCCTCGCCGCTCGGATCGGTCGACCAGCCGTTCAACCCGGTGTCGCTGGCACTGGGTGCCGAAGCTAGTTTCGTTGCACGCACCATGGATTCGGACCGCAAGCACCTCACTGCGACCCTGCGGGCGGCAGCAGAACACCGCGGCAGTGCGTTGGTCGAGATCTTCCAGAACTGCCCGATCTTCAACGACGGCGCTTTTCAGATGGTCAAGGACCGCGACGAGGCGAGGGCCCGGATCATGCATCTGGTCGACGGCGAGCCGGTGCGTGCGGGTGAGGGAGAGTCTGCCCGCGTCGTCGTGCGCGATTCCGAGGGACGGATGCTCGTCGTGCCCGAAGCAACAGCCGACCCGGCGGCCATGGTGCGGCATCGGACCGACGACCTGGACCCGAGCCAAGCGTTCGCCCTCAGTCGGATGGACGACCCGTCCTTCGCGCAGGTGCCTATGGGTATCTTCCGCTCGGTGATCCGCCCGACCTACGACGACGGCGTTCGCGCGCAGGTTTCCGCCGCTATCAACACCGCCGGCGGCCCGGCCGACGACCGCTCACTGGAGCAGATGCTGCACGGCAACGACACCTGGACCGTCGGCCCCTGACCGGGCTGCCGGATCGCGGTCCTCGTGCCGAACTCCCGCTACGGTCAGTTCATGGCTACGGGAGGTGGCTGCTTGCAGCGTGCGGGGTAGCTCTCGTGCACGCGCTGCCGAGTTTTTACTGGGCTGCAGTCGGTACGGCGCTGGTCTGGGACGGTGAGGCCCTGGGCTGACGATCTGCAACGCGCACGCCCTTTGCCCACCGCCCTCGTGCTCGGACTCGTCGGATTGGCGAAACTCCCGGACCGTGCCGTCCCGCTGTCGAACGCTGCCGCGGTTACAGGACGACCTCGAGGGCGAATGTTCCGCACGTCGCAGCGACTATCGCATCGTGCGCTTGATCGACAAGAGCGAACTGGTCATGGTTGTCACCAGAGCCGGCCACCGCAGCCAGGTCTACGAAGTCGCTGACGAAGTCGGCATCGAACAGATGCCGGGGTCCGCCGACAGGATCACAACAGATAGCCTTCGAAATCAAACCTTTACACGCACCGATCTGAGAGCGACCCGATGTCTACTGGCCCACAGCGGCCCGCCCGCTCCGAAACGAGCGTCGGGACGGCGTACGGGTTCGTCGCATACCTCATCTGGGGTGCGTTCCCGCTGTACTTCAACGCCATCGAACCGGCTGGGGCCTGGGAAGTGTTGGCGCACAGGGTGTTGTGGACGCTGCTCGTCTGCGCGATCATCCTGTCGGTTCGCCGCCGGATGGGCTTCGTTCGCGAGGTGCTGCACGACCGCCGGCGACTGGCCATCCTCACTGCGGCGAGTCTGCTCATCGCAGCGAACTGGACCATCTACGTGCAGGCCGTCATCTCCGGCCATGTCACCGAAGCTGCACTCGGCTACTTCCTGAATCCCCTGGTTACGGTTGCGCTCGGCGTCATCCTGCTCAAAGAACGTCTTCGCAGGATGCAGTGGGCGGCCGTCGGTATCGGCCTACTGGCATGCATCTACCTCGCCATCGACTTCGGCAAACCGCCGTGGATCTCGTTGAGTCTGGCGTTTTCCTTCGCTGGGTACGGGCTGATGAAGAAGCAGATCGGCGGGTCACTGACGGCCCTTGAGAGTCTGTCTTTCGAGACCGCAGTGCTGGCGCCGATCGCAGCAGCCTTGCTGGTGGTGCTCACCATCAGCGGCGACACGACGTTCACCGGTTACGGCAATCTGCACTGGTTCCTGCTAGCGGCATCCGGTGTCGTCACGGCTATTCCGCTTCTGCTCTTCGCTGCAGCTGCCCGTCGGGTGCCGCTGGTGACAATTGGTCTACTGCAGTTCCTCACCCCGATCCTGCAACTGCTCTGCGCTGTGCTGCTCCTGGGTGAGCAGATGACCTCTGCGCGTTGGGTCGGGTTCGGCATCGTCTGGATCTCGCTCGTCCTGCTTGCCACCGACTCGGTGCTGATCGCTACCCGTGGGCGGCGACTCGGACGATCGGCCGTGGGCGCAGCGGTCTGACTACGACGTCATGGAACCCCAGGTCTGGTACGCCGCGTATGGCTCGAACCTGTGCCGCGCCAGGTTCGAGTTCTACCTCACCGGCGGGCAACCGGCGGGGGCGACGCGAACGTATCCCGGTGCGCGCGACCGCACCGCTCCTCGTGGTCAGCGCGCGATCACCGTGCCCGGGCAGCTCTACTTCGCTTGGGAGTCGTCGACGTGGACCGGCGGGGTGGCCTTCTACGATCCAGCGGTACCCGGCGGTTGCGTCGCTGCCCGGGCCTACCTGCTCACAACACAGCAATTCAGCGATGTCGCGGTACAGGAGATGCATCGCCCGCCAGGCGCAGACCTCGACGTCCACGGCCTGCTGGCGCGCGGACCGTGCGTGATGCTCGGGGACGGGCGTTACGAGACGCTGCACCAGGTGAGCTCGATCGATGGTCTGCCCGTCGTCACGTTCTCCGCACCCTGGACCGTAGCCAACGCACCGCTCAACCCGCCCAGCCCGACCTACCTGCAGCTCATCGCCACCGGCCTGCGCGAGTCACACGAATGGTCGACCGAACGCATCACCGACTACCTGCTTGCGGCCCCCGGGGTCGAGCTGGCTTGGGATGAACCGGGCCTCACCCGACTTATGAAGGAGAACCGAGGCTAGCGATTCCGGGGCCGAATGGAACGCTCATTGCCACGTTTGTAGTTGCCCGTGAGCTGGGCCATCAACAGCTGCGCGTCGCCACTTTCGACCTCGATGAGGAATCCACGAGCACGATCGCCACGCAGCATGACGGCGTGCCGCCCGTGGTGGGTGATGTCGACATCGTCTCCCTGCTGGTGCCACGCGAACCCGTTGGGTGACCCCATGATCAGTCAGGCAGTCCCGCCGATGATCTGCGGAGGCATCTCGTCGTAGCCATCAGGCCGCATCTTGCTGGAACCCTCGAACCTTCCGCAGCGATCGCAGACCCGGTACGGGCGAGGTTCCTCGGTCTGCAGCGGCCCCCACGTGTGCCGACGGAGAAGGCAGAGAATGCGCCCCATCACGAACCCCTTT
>JAABUM010004869.1_pt1 | contig 14685 bp, 14 predicted proteins | sample 5559161 | NCBI WGS metagenome assembly JAABUM01 (sample SAMN10711868, study PRJNA513369) | rock metagenome | isolation source: Antarctica rocks | place: Antarctica: Victoria Land, Siegfried Peak nord
GCGCCCTGCAGGGCAGACTCGGCGCGGCCACGCTGGCAGTCAACCGCCGGCAGCACGCCGAGTGGGAACGCAGCGCGCTAGCTGATGTCGCCGCAGGCGTGCCCGCCGCGGCGTTGCGGGCGTACACGGCTCACGAGCGGGTCACAGTGTCAGACACCGCCCTGTCGGCCCGCGCCGCGATGGTCACCGCCTGGTGGACCGACGCGCAGGAGTACGGCATTGACCAGACGCTCATGGCTGCAGTGCGCAACGTCGACCGCGCGGAGCTCAACCAGCTCGCCCGGGGTGTGATGCGCACTGCCGGCCAACTCGGTGACGACGAGTTGCACTCCGCCGGCCACACGTTTGCGGTCGGCGACCGCGTCATGCTGCTGCGCAATAGTGCGGCCAAGCGCCTCGACAACGGTGACACGGGCACGGTCGCCGCCCTCGACGACGGACGTCTTGTCGTCGACCTCGACCGCGGGCAGACCGTGACCCTGGACCGGGGCTACCTGGCCGCCGGCCACGTCGAGTTGGCCTACGCGACCACCGTCTACAAAGCCCAGGGCAGCACCGTCACGACCGGGCATGTCCTGGGCACCGGACTGGGCCAGGAAGACGGCTACGTCGCGCTGTCCCGGGGCCGGGCGGCCAACCGCCTGTACCTCGTCGAGGGCCAGGCCCCCGGCGACCCTGAGCTTGACCTACCCGACCAGCGGGTGCGCGGCGCGTACGAGCAGGCAGTCAAGACGCTCGGGACCTCTCGGGCGAAGCGGCTGGCGCTCGACAGCGCCGCGTGGGGCGCCGACGCCGACCAGCTCACAGCCGAGCTCGCGGACACCGCCCGGCTGCTACGCCAGCGGCCAGCGTCGGACACCGCCCGGCTGCCGGCGCTCCAGGCCGAGGTAGCCCGCCTGGAGGCCCGCGCGCTCGAGGCCGACCGACGCCTCGACGGCATCCGCGAGCAGCACGGCCAGCTGCGGCGACGCGACCCGCAGCGGCAGGTCCTGGCCGACCGCATCGACCGGCAGACCAGTGCCCTGAGTCGGCTGGAGACCGAGCTAGCGGGGGTCCGAGGCACGGTGGCGACTGCCGAGCAACGGACAACGTCACGGGACGTGTGGGACGCCGCACACACCGCCCCCCTCGAGCGGGCCGTCAGCGCCGGCCGCGAACTGGGATGGCGAGCCCGGGCAGAGCAGCGCGCAGGCCATGCCGTCGAACCGCTCGCCGTCGCGGCCGAAGCGGCCGCCGTCGCTGTCGCCGTCGAAGCCTGCGGCATCGCGCGGCAGCGCCGCTAACTTGGCAGCGGCGGCGGATGTCGCGACTGGCACGCGCCCGGCGGGTCTGGACAACAGCGGCGGCCAAGCCTCGCGATCGCGGTCGCGGCGCGCCGGCTGCACCGGGTGTCACCGAGTTCGTCGCTCAGCTGGCGGACGGCATGTGCGCTCCCGTGGCGAGGACCACCATCCGGGAGACGGCCGCAATCAGCATTGACGAGGGAGGGGGTAAGGGCGGCGGCGGGCAGCAATCGCCTGCCTCGCGTAGGGGTCGTGCTGCTGAGACCCCGGGCCCGAACCCCTGTTAACGGGACGGCGAGGGCGCGAGTGGACGGCCGCCGGCGCACCAACCTTTGAGCGGGGAACTCGCGGGTGCAACTAATCGCCCGCACGGTTGCATCCACGTCAGGGAAAGCGGACTATCGCCCCGCCGGGGGCGCTAAGCCCTGATCCACCGATGATCTTGGTGGTGTAAGCGTGCCGGAACAGCGAGATGCCCTTGTGCGGCAGGAGAATCAGAGCTGTCGAAGAACTGGTTCTGGCCGTCACGAAGGGCATCTCGTAGATGCAACTTTCTCATACGTTCTCGCCGTCGTCCGCGCGTTTCGATGACCCGTCGTTGGTGTCGTCGGCGGGGTTGGTGCCGGTGCTCGCGCTGGCCAGGCGTGCCGGGCTGCAGGAGTTGGCTGCCCAGCGGTTGACGGTGCCCAGCGACAAGGGCGCCCACGCCGGGGCGAAGGTCGCCGCACTGGTCGCGGGCATGGTGACCGGGGCGGACAGCATCGAGGACATGGGCATGTTGCGTCAGGGCGGGATGGGCCGGTTGTTCACCGGGCTCTACGCGCACTCGACGCTCGGGTCGTTTCTGCGCAGCTTCGCGTTCGGGCACGTGCGTCAGCTCGACGCCGTCGCCGCCCGGCTGGTCGCTAACCTCGCTGGGCAGACGCCGCTGCTGGCTGATGCGGCCCGGATCGCCTACCTCGATGTCGATGACACGATCCGGGCGACCTACGGCTACACCAAGCAGGGCGCCGGTTACGGCTACTCCGGCGTCAAGGGCCTCAACGCGCTGATCGCCGCGCTGTCGACACCGGGCGCGGCACCGGTGATTGTGGCGACCCGGCTGCGCAAGGGATCGGCGAATTCCGCCCGCGGCGCCGCCCGACTGGTCGCAGACGCACTGAAGACCAGCCGCGCCTGCGGCGCGAGCGGGCTGCTGGTGGTGCGGGCGGACTCCGCGTTCTACGGCCGCGACATCGTCGCCGCTGTGACTCGCGCCCAGGCCCGGTTCTCGATCACCGCCCGCCAGGACCCCGCGGTCAAGCGGGCGATCGCCGGCATCGCCGAGGACGCCTGGACCACGATCCGCTACCCCCACGCGGTGTTCGACGAGCAGCTTCAGCAGTGGGTCAGCGACGCCCAGGTCGCCGAGGTGCCGTTCACCGCGTTCGCCTCCCGCGGCCGCAACCACGCCGTCACCGCCCGGCTGATCGTGCGCCGCGTCCGCGACGCCAACCCCGCCCATGTCGTGGCTGACGCCCAAGGTGAGCTGTTCGCGGCCTGGCGTCACCATGCTGTGTTCACCGACTCGTCCCTGGTGATGCTGCAGGCCGAGGCCGACCACCGTCGGCACGCGATCATCGAACAAGTCATCGCCGACCTCAAGGGCGGGCCGCTGGCGCACCTGCCGTCGGGGCGGTTCAACGCCAACGGCGCCTGGCTGGTGCTGGCCGCGATGGCGTTCAACCTGACCCGCGCCGCCGGCGCGCTGGCCTCGTTGTTCCACGCTCGAGCGGCCACGGCCACGATCCGGCGCCAGCTGATCAATGTCCCCACCCGACCGGTCCGCTCTGCCCGCCGCGTTCAGCTGCGGCTGCCGACGAACTGGCCCTGGGCCGACGCGTGGCTCGACCTGTTCACCGCCGCCCTCGGGCCACCCACCGCAGCCACTACCTGACCCCCCGGCCTCACGGCCACGACCGACGATCAGTGGAACGGCCGGGCAGACCGGCAACTTTCACACGCTCGCACAGCGCCCAGCTCGACCCAAGATCAACAAGGCGCAACGACAATTCGGTTCGGTGCATCCGGGCTTAGGTGCTGACGTGGGGCTCAACGGCTACCGGGCGGATCGTGTCGGTGCTAGATGGGCTGCGGTTTGGTGGGCCGGCTGGGATGTATGTCGTTGAGGGCTTCTACTGCCATGGTCACGGCTTGGGCGAACGTCGTGGTGCCGTCTCCGTCGAGCCAGAGTTGGAAGGCGGCGTCGTAGAGGTTGACCGCTAGTGCGGCGGCGATACCGGCTTGCAGTGGTGTCAGTCCTCGGTCGGTGAACCCGATCGTGGCTGAGCGGGCCAGCGTGGCCAATTTGTGGGCCTCGCGTTCTTGCAGGGCGACTTCGGTGTCGACTATGTCACGGCGGGCTCGAAGATAAGCCCATTGGTTGTCGAACCGCGGAGCGACCACGTTTCGCAGGCCTTGGACGACAACGTCGAGGGGCGTCAATTCCGCTGGCGCTAGGGCGAACACGCGGGCCACGATCTCGGGCAGTTCGTCATCACCGGCGAACAGGACTTCGCGTTTGTCGGCGTAGTGGCGGAAGAACGTGCGGGTCGTCAATCCGGCTCGAGCGGTGATCTGGGGAACGGTTGTGTCGGCGAACCCCCGCTCGGAGAACAGCGTCATCGCCGCTGCTTGCAGCCGCTGAGGTGCGTCTGGAGCCCACCTGGCCATGACCGTCAGGCTACCCGTTGACGACATTGCGTGTCATAACATACGTTGGTGACGACACAAAGTGTCATGGCGAAGTGGAGACGGTGGAGTTCATGAGTGATGACCGCGCGGTATTGGTGATCGGTGGGACGGGGTTCGTGGGCCGTTGGGTGGTGCGGGCGTTGACGGCGGCTGGATTGTCGGTGCGGTGTCTGGTGCGCGACCCGACCCGGGCCGCAGACCTGGCCGGAGAGCGGGTCGAGGTCGTACGCGGGGACATGCTCGACGCCCCAGCAGTGGCGGCAGCGGCGCGCCAGGTTAGGGCAGTGATCGTGTGCGTGCACACGGTGTCGCCGCAGCCGGCCAGGCAGACCGGCCACGACTTTATCGACGTCGAGGAGGCGGGCGTGTGCAACATCGTCGCCGCCTGCCACGCCAACGAGGTGAGCCGGTTGCTGTATGTGACATCGATCGGAGTCGCAGCCGACGCGCGCAGCTCCTGGACGCGCGGCCGCGCCCGGATCGAGACGCTGTTGTTCGCCAGCGGCCTGGACGTGACGGTCCTGCGTCCGGGCATGATCGTCGGTCACGGCGGCGACGGGTTCGGCCTGGTCGAACGTGGCGCGCGGCGCCGGGCTGCGGTGCTGATGAGCAGCGCTCAGCAGCGGTTCCGCACGGTCGCCGTCGACGATGTGGCCCACCAGCTCGTCGCTCTGATCGATGAACCGCGCTCGTTCGGGCAGCATTTCGACGTCGGCAGCGATGACGTGCTCACCATCGACGAGATGATCGACCTGGCCGCTGACCACCTGGACCGCCCGCACCCGGTGAAGATCCACCTTCCACGCCGGCTGATCGCCCGCCTGTCCCCAATCATCGAGCGGGCCGCGAAAATGCCACCCGGCGCGATCGGAGGGTTCGTCGGCGCCGGCAGCGATGCCGACATGATCGGCGACGCCGCCCCCATCCGTGCCCTGCTCGACCACCCGCCCGTACCGTTCGCGGCCGCGATGGCGCAGGCGTTGCGTGACGGTGCGGCCACTGTTCCGGCCGCGGCCCGATCATGACCGCGCAGAGCGGCGGCGGCGCACTTAACCAGGCGCTGTGGCTGCAATCGCGCCGAGGACGGTGGACGGTGGGCCCTGCGCCAATACCGAGCGCCGGCGCGCGGGAGATCGTGGTTCGGGTCCGCGCGGTGGCGGTCAACCCGGTGGATGTCGTCCCCGGCTTGGCCCGGGCGATCATCGCCCCATGGCTGCGCTACCCGACCGTCCTGGGATCCGACGTCGCCGGGGATGTGGTGGACGTCGGCGCCGACGTGGATCATTTGGCCGTCGGTGATCGGGTTCTCGGGCACGCCCTCAGCTTCGAGAAACGCCACAACCGCGCGGCAGAGGGTGGCTTTCAGAACCACACCGTGCTGAACGCACACATGGCCTCGCCCATCCCTGCTCACGTCAGCTATGAACAAGCCGCCGTCGTGCCGCTGGGCGTGTCCACCGCGGCGTGCGGACTGTTCGAGTCCCATCTGCTGGCGCTCACCCCACCGCACGCCGACGCGGCTGCGACCGGCCACAGCGTTGTCGTGTGGGGCGCGTCGACCAGCGTGGGCAGCAACGCCGTTCAACTCGCCGTCAACGCCGGCTACCGCGTGCTGGCAACCGCTTCGCCGCACAACTTCGACTACGTCCGAGGCCTCGGCGCTGCGGAGGTCGTCGACTACCACAGTCCCGACGCGGTCACGAACCTGTTGGCAAGTCTGCGCGGCCGGGAGCTGGCCGGCGTCCTGGCGATCGGCCGCGGATCGGTCCGCCCGTGTGTCGACATCGCCGCCGGAACAGACGGAGCCAAGCGCGTCGCCACCACGACACCGCACGTCGCCGCCAGCTGGCAGCGGCGACAGGCACGGCGACGCGGTGTGCGCGTCGGCTCGATCTGGGGCGGCACCCTCGCCGACAACGACGTCGGACCCGCGATCTACGAAACGTTCCTACCCGCGGCGCTGGCCAGCGGCACGTTCCGGCCCGCACCGCCGCCCCACGTCACCGGTACCGGGCTCGACTGCATCCCCGACGCACTAGCGACACTGCGCAAAGGCGTATCCGCGAGCAAAATCGTCGTCACCGTCGAACCCTGACACCCACTAGGGGCCGTCACCCTGACGACCGTCGACCGACACGGTGGACGGGGTCGACGACCGCACGTCCTGGTTGGCCCGCGCCACGTGACGCAGCGTGTGCAGCACACCACAACGGATGCCAGGGACAGCTCTCCAACAGCCCGCTAGACAAACGACACGAGCGGCGGCAGAGCTAGCGCCGCTTCGCGAAAGGACGAGTTCATGGTCAAAGAAATCGCTACTGCCCCCCAGGCGGCCGTCCGGGACAGATCGATGTCGGTCATCGCCCGGGCTGGGCGCAACGTCCGATGAGGCACGACGTGCGCCAGAAGCTGGCGATCAATTCCACCTCGACCCTCGAGGACCGCACCATCGATATCACCACCACCGGGCGGCGCACCGGCGAACCCCGGCGCATCGAGATCGTGTTCTACCGGCTGGGCGACGACATCTACCTGAGCGGAATCCCCGCGCCCAAGCAACGCGACTGGCTGATCAACCTGCGCGCGCACCCGCACTTCACCTTCCACCTCAAGCACGGCGTGGTCGCCGATCTACCAGCAGTGGCCACAGTCGTCACCGACCCCGCAGAACGTCGGCGCGTCTTGACCGTCTTCGTGGAAGAGTTCAACCGCCGCAACGGCCCGGACAGTCCGTGGCCGACAGCGATACTCGACCAGTGGGTCGAACACAGCCCACTGGCCAAAGTGACATTCACCGACGAGTAACCGCCACGAGATCGATTTCGCCGGCGAGCTGACGGCCGTGTGCTTCGCCACCGTTTCGGTCAAGGCCGTCTCTTACACGCTGACGAGGTGCGCAGTCGGTCGCCACCCCGCTGAAACAGCACGTGGCCTTCCAGTTCAGTCGTGCTCAAACGCGGGGGGAACCGGTGTGTTGGCGGTCGGTGAGCAGGCCGTCGCCAGTGCGCAGGACCCGGCGGATGCCGTAGAGCGGGTTACCGGTGCGCCCGCTGTAACCGTGGATCTACTGTTGCAGGCGTTGCCGACAGCGGTTGACGGCGTCCCCAGCCAACGCGACGACGTGGTAGGGGTCCATCACCGCGACCGCGTCAGGCAAGACTTCGGCGGCGGCGGTCTTGAACCCGGTCAACCCGTCCATCGCGACCGTCTCGATGCCGGCCCGGGACGCCGCGGTCTGCGCGGCCAGCCAGCTCGAGAACACCTGCTTCGATCGGCCTGGCTCGATGTCGAGCAGCCGGGCCGGGCCGGTGCCGTCTCGCGCCAGTGTCAGTCGATGACCACCGTGGCGAACCGCTCGATCGAATCTGCACCGGGGCGGGGGTGACGCCAGCAGTGCTCGTCCAGCTCGGCGCATGCGATGGCCTACCACTGAGCGCCGTTGAGCCAGACGATCACGGATCGGACGTTAGCGCTGTTCTCGCTCGCGCCACTCAGCGCGGCGGCCGGCGAGGCGCCCCGAAGGGGCATAGTCAGTACCGGCTAGTGCCTGGTCATCCTTTCTCAGCTGGGGCCGGGCGGGGGGCATGTGCGTTGGTGTCGCAGCTGGGAAGCCGCGCTCCGGCACCAGGTGGCGCCGGCCTGGTTCAGCGCGACCCCGTAGTCGAGAACGAGTGTTCGGTTCATCGCACCGTCGGCGTCTGCGGCCGGGCGGGAGTTGGTCTCGAGGTCCCGCCGACGCGTGTCGTGGCCGTCGGCGATGCGGTCGAGGAGCTCGGCGAGCGCGTCGGCATCATGGCCGGTGGCGAGGAACAGGCGCAGCAGGTCTTCGTGGCGGAAGTCAACCCGGCCCACCGTTTCGTCGAGCAGCCAGTCCTGCAGCGCCGCGCGGCCCAGCGCCGTGAGTTCGTAGTTGCGGCGGGCCCGGTCCCCGGTTGGGTCGTCGCGGCCCTCAACGAGACGGGCGTCTTCCAGCCGCCGCAGCTCCGGGTAGATGCCGCCCACGCTGGCCGGCCAGAAATAGCGCGTGGAGCGCTCGACTGAACGGCCGATCTCGTAGCCGTTGCGCCGTTCGGCGCCGACCATGCCCAGCACGAGGATCGCGGTGTTGTTCAGAGGGCGACGTTCCGGCACAGTGACAGCCTACATCGGGCCTGGTCGCTGATGCATCAGTCTGAGCTATAGTCTATTGCATGCCTCCTGCCCGCTCGTGGTCCGTCAGCGCTCGCATCCGGACGCTGTTGATCGTCTCGGCGGCGGGTTTCCTTGCCTTCCTCGACTCCTCAATCGTGAACATCGCCTTCCCGGCGATCCGAGCTGATTTCGCTAGCACGTCACTCGAGTCGATCTCCTGGGTGCTGAATGCTTACAACCTCGTCTTCGCCGCTGCGCTCGTTCCAGCGGGGCGTCTGGCCGACCGCACAGGCCGTCGGCCGCTGTTCATCTCTGGTGTGATCGTGTTTGTTGTGGCTTCGGCCGCCTGCGCGATCGCGCCCAACGCTGGGACACTGATCGGTGCGCGGGTGTTCCAAGCGCTCGGCGCGGCGGCGCTCGTACCGGCAGCCCAGGCGCTTTATCTCCCGCTGTTCTCCCGCGAGGAACGCCCCAAGGCCATCGCCCTGTTCGGCGCAGTCGCCGCGGCGTCGGCCGCTGCCGGGCCGACCCTCGGGGGAATCCTCGTCGACCAGGCCAGCTGGCGCTGGGTCTTCCTGGTAAACGTCCCGATCGGCCTGCTGGCGGTCGCGGCGACCATCCGCTGGGTCCAGGAGCCCGCCTACGACCGGGTCAGTCGCATCCCCGACGTCCTCGGCATGGTTGTGCTGGCCGCAGCGCTCGCAGGGCTGGCTTACGGGCTGGTCGAGGGCGAACCGCTCGGCTGGTCGAGCTCCCGGGTGCTGATCGCCTTCGCCGCATTCGCCGTGCTGCTCCCCTTCTTCGTCTGGCGCTCGAAGCGCAACGCGCTGCCTGCCGTCCCGTTGGAGCTCTTCCGCTTCAAGTCGTTTCGGGTAGCGACACTCGCTACCACCACGTTCGGGGCCGGCTTCTACGCACTCACGTTGTGCAACGTGCTCTTCCTTACCACCGTCTGGGGTTACAGCCCTCTCCAGGCTGGCTTCGCAATCGCGCCCAGCGCCGTCGCCGCTGTGCTGATCGCACCGGTGGCGGGCGGGCTCGTCCGCGCCCGAGGCCCGCGCATCCCGCTCGCGCTGGGGGCACTCGCTTATGGCGCCGCTGTCCTGGTGTTGCTGCTGTTCGCCCCCGCCCGGCCGCAGCTCGCCCTGTGGTTGCCGGTCGTTGTGCTCGCCGGGGTCGGGATCGGGCTGATTTTCTCCAGCCTGGCTGCCGCTCAGGTGAGCGACCTGGATGTGGGCCAGTTCAGCGTGGGCAGCGCGATCGGTAACGCCAGCCGGCAGATCGGCGCGGTTCTTGGAGTCGCGATCCTCATCGCAGTGCTCGGGACGCCGACCAGCATCGACGCCTTCCGCCGGGGGTGGACCGTGACCCTTGTGGGAGTGCTGGTCAGCGGGCTGCTCGCCGTGGCGCTGCCCGGGCAGCCCCGGCACTCCCGGCTGGTGTCTGCGCCGCTGGTCGGTGAAGAAGTCGGGGCCCCGCGTGTCTGACGGCTCAGCAAACGGCGGCGGCTGAAGGGCGGATCGTGACTTCGACGTCGTCGTCCCCGGTGCCAGCGGCCTGACCGGACGGCTCGCCGCCCGACGCCTCCTGGCCGCCCAGGCTGCCGGCGAACCGGTGCGCTGGGCAGTTTCCGGCCGAAGCCCAGCTCGACTTCTACGGGTTCTGACGGACCGGGCGCTAACGACACAGAGGTGATAGAGGCGGACACCAACGACCCGTCGTCGCTTGCCGTCCAGGCACGGCGCACGGCGGTCCTGGCGAGACTCGTCGGCCCTTACACCTCCAGCGCGCCCGCGGTCGTCGAGGCCTGCGTCGCGGCAGACACGGCCCACGTCGACCGCAGCGGCGAGCTGCCGCTGCTCCGCCGTGTCAACGAGCGCTTCGACAGTTCCGCTCGCACCTCGCGCGACGGGCCCGGTGCCTGCGCGCCGATCCCAGACGTGCAGGTAACCGTTGCCTTCTCCCGGATGCCCGACGGCGGAGTGCCCCTACGGCAGTCCGTCTCATCCGGGACGCTGGGGAGCATCCTCGAACAGCTCGACGACCCCGACGGACGGGTCCTCGGTGACCCCGCTGGACTGCTGCCCGGCAGCGGGTCTCGTGAGACGACGCGGCAGGCGACGCCGGCGCTGGCGGCTCCCCTGCGCGACGGTCGAGTCCTCGGGCCGACGGTCCCCGTCGCGTTCCTGACCCTCCCGTAATCCACCGCACCGCGGCACTCCTGGCCGAGCGTGACGGGCGAGTCCATACGCCGGCCCGCCTTCGCGAAGGCGTCGACGCGAGGTCCGCGCACGACCTGTGCAGCCCCGCGCGTTTCGCGGTCGCCGCCGCCAAGGCGACCGGGCAACGGGGCGTGGTCGGCGTTGCCCAGCTACCGCGGCCTCTCCGTCATCTCGTTACAACCGCCCTGCGCCCGGCAGCGGGCCGCCTCACCGCGGGCCCAAGTGGCAGATTCCTAGAGGACTGGGCCTGGACCGTCCGCGCCGACGCAACGACCCCCGACGGCCACCGGGCCAGCGCCAACCTGGACGGGCGGGGCAACCCCGGGTACTCCGCGACAGCGGCGATGGTGGTGCAACTCGCGCTGCACCTCACGTGAACCGACCCGGACGGCCTGCGCACCGGGTGCCTCACCCCACCACTGGCCCTGAGCGTCGCCGGTGCCCGGGCCCTGGACAGCGACGGGCTGCACGTCCAATAAGCCGGGCAGAAGCTGGTTCGACCGACACGTCGACGTTCGGGTCGACGTTCGGCCAGCGGAACAGCGAGTGGCCAGGGAGGCAGGGACTGCCCGCATGTAGGTCGCCCAAAGTCTTCGCCCGGTCATTCGCCGCCGCGTCTGATCCCGCGCAGCGTGGACTCCTCGGCACGACGCGCGCCGGGTGCTTCGTATTAGAGCAGCAGCACGACCTTCCCCACCTTCCCGCCTGCAGCGAAGTAGTCGTATGCCGCGGCGACCTCGTCGAGCGGGAACGTGCGCGCCACCGGGAAGAAAAGGCGCCCGCCGGGACCGCGGGCAGGACCTGCTCCTCCACCCGCCGCGCGGTTAGAGCCTTCTCCTCGAGCGGACGAGCGCGAAGCGTCGAGGCGCACACCGTGCCCCGTTTCCCCATCAGCGCGAGAAGGTCCAGCTCCGCATCGGGGCCAGCCCCGACACCGATAACCACTATGTGCCCACCAACGGTCAGGGCCTGCACGTCGCCGGGCAGGTTGGGGGCGCCGACGAGCTCAAGAAGGACGTCAAAGGGACCATGCTCGATGACGTCCGCGGGGTCAAGGACCACGTCGGCACCGAGCGCGGCGACCGCTTCGCGGGAGCCCTCAGCGCGAACGGTCGCCGTGACGTGCGCGCCGAGCAGCCGGCCCAGCTGCACCGCAGCAGTTCCGACGCCGCCCGCGGCGCCGTGGACGAGCAGACGCATGCCCATCCTGAGCCCACCCTGGGTGACGGTGCGTTGTTCGCGGTCGTGAACGCCTCCGAGAACCCTCCGGCCTGGTCGTCGGGAAGGGCGGCGGGAACAAGCATGAGCTGGCGCTCGTGAACCTGGAGCAGCTCGCCCTGAACACCGCCACCGACAATTCCCATGACCCGGTCACCGACCGCAAAACGCACCGCCGACGCACCGACGGCGACGACCTCGCCCGCCAACAGGCCCGGAATGTCCAGGGGCGAGCCGGAAGGCGCCGGGTAGAGACCGGCCCTCTGGAGAAGGTCACCGCCGTTGAGGCCGCTGCACGGATCCGCACGAGCACCTCCCCGGTGCCAGGTTCGGGATCCGGGTGCTCCTCGACGACCACGTAGCCATCGCCGAACGTCGCTGCACGCACGAATTGAAAGCTCCCCCCGGCGAGCCCGGCGATCTCCTCCCGGTGAGGCTGCCGAGCCTCCGTCCCGTAGGCCCCAACGCCCACGCCCCCCGACGTGCGCCGTCGGCAGCAGTCCATCTCCGCGCACTTCCGTCACACAACTCAGCTCTTTCCAGGGCCGGCATAACCAACAGTCGAGAGACAACTAGGTTCGTGGCCCCCGCTGGCATAGAGCTTCAGTGGGTGCCGGCGGACGCACCCGAACTCATCGCCACGCTGGCCGTCTGGGACCACTCGTGCTGTTACTGCACGGCTGGCCGCACCTGGTGGGTATGCGACGCCCTCATTGCCGTCCTCGCCGAGCGACATCGGGTTATCGCCCCGAACACTTACGCGCGCCCGGTCTGAGCAGCCGGGTAACCGGCAGTGACGACGTAGCGAACCTGGCCTCGACGCCACCACGCTTTTCGCGGGCTTCTACCGCGGTAGCACCAAATAGCCGCCGGCACGCCTTCAGCGTGTCATTCAGGCGATGGTGAGGACGGCCTTGGCGGTGACGCGTCGTTGCGCGAGCGCGTCGAGGGTGTCTTCGATGGCGTCCCAGGGCTCCTGGAGGCCGACCTCGACGTGCAGGTTGCCGTGGGCGGTGAGGTTGAGAAGTGTGGCGAGGTCCGCGCCGGCTTCGTGCTCGTGGTGGTAGGAGAAGTAGGTCTGCAGCCGCGCGTCCTCGTGGCCGCCGGCGAAGGTGAACACGTCGATCGGCGTCGGCTCGCCGGAGGAGTTGCCGAACATCACCACGGTGCCCTCGGTATTGATGTGGGCGATCGCGCGGGCGAGGGTTTGACCACCGACCGATTCCAATGCAAAGTCGACTGGCGCGACCTGGTCGTCAAGTGCTTCGACGACCTCGGCGGCGCCCAGGACGTGCAACCGCTGGGTGTGGGTGGCCCGAGCTAGGGCTACCACATGGGCTCCCGAGCGGGCCAGCAATTGCACGGCGTAGCCGCCGACGCCACCCGAGGCGCCTGTGACAAGGGCGCGCCGGCCCAGCAGTGCCCCGCCGCGGCGGACCAAGCCCAGTGCGGTGGTTCCGGCCATGGGCAGCGCGGCGGCCTGCTCGACGGTGACGCCGGCTGGGAGGGCCGCGATGCGCCGTTCGGGCGCGAGGGCGTACTCGGCCCAGCCGCCGCCGTCGACCAGCGCCGCGACGCGCTGACCGACCTCGATGTCGGTGACGCCGTCGCCGACGGCCGCTACCTCGCCGGCGATGTCCTGCCCGGGTCGCCAGCCCGGGTCGCGCTGAGACAGCAGCGCGAGCTCGCCGCGGTTGATCGAGAACGCGCGCACAGCCACCAGTGCTTCACCGGGGCCGGGCTTGGGGACCTCCACGCGGCGGCGCTCGGTGCGGCGGTCACCGGCTGCAGCGGCGACGATCGCTGTCATCATGGTTGGTGGTGCTGATGTCGTTGTGGTCATAGCTCCTAGTCCAGCCTCGGTGCGGCGACGGCACAAGACAGACCGAGACACTGGCTGGCATCATGTGATGTGATGGATCTTGAGGTGCGGCAGTTAGAGGCGTTCGTCGCGACCGCGCGGACGGGCAGCTTCACCGCCGCCGCGCGGGAGCTAGGCGTCGGGCAGCCGGCGGTCAGCCAGGCGGTGCGCCGTCTGGAAGATCGGCTAGGTGTGGTCTTGTTCGAGCGCACCGGGCGCAACGTCACCCCAACCGGCGCCGCGACCGGGTTGCTGCCCCCCGCCAACACCGCTCTGGACGCCCTCGGTGCCGTGCAGCGCACTGCGGATTGGCTGGCGCAGGGACGCGCCGGGACGCTGCGATTGGTCAGCACCCCAGGCAGCCTTGGCTTGCTGCGCGGCCTGCTCGACGCCTTCGCCACCGCCTACCCGCACGCCCGCGTCGACCTGGTGCCGCGCCCGACGCAGGGCCGGCACGACGGCTTGCGACGCTCGGAAATCGACCTCGCGCTCGTCCGCTCGACCCGAGCGGCGCGGGGCATCGCCTACACGAAAGTGCATAGCGAACCTTGGCGGGTTGTCCTGGCCTCCGGCCACACGCTCGCAGATAGCACAAAGCCACCCAACTTGGCCGAGCTGAGCCAGTGGCCATTCGCCAGCCTCGGCGACCACGACGCTTCTCCGGCCCTAACCGCCTACAAAGCCACAGCGCAGGCCGCGGGGCTCATGCCGCAGTTAGGACCCGTGGCCACCGCGATCGACGATCTACTCGCTCCAATTATTTCTGGTCAAGCATGGACGCTGCTGACCGCGTCGAACACCTCCAAACTTGTTGATGGCCTGGTCGCGGTCCCGGCGCCAGCCACAGTCGAACAGGCGAAACTGTGGTTCGCCCACCGCGCCCGCCCCGCACCGCTCGAACGCGCGCTGCTCGAACTCGCAACCGACCGCGCGATAGCGGCGAGCAACTCTGCGGTGGACTAAACCGCAGGCGCTCTGCCCCTCGGTTGAGGTGGGCGGAGCAACGGCGCAGACCTCCGCTAAGCCCAGAAATGCACTGCAGAAGCGCTTGATCAGAGGGTCATAGAGCGAGAATGCCCTTACATGGCGAGAGAATCGAACCTCTCTAGCGTCGCGTCTCTGAAGTTGTTGGACGGTTCGCTTTGGTGAGGATCTGGTCGGCGGTTCTGGTCCAGACGAAGGGGTGTGCGCGGTCGTTCCAGCCGTCGACGAAGGTGCGGATCTTGGCGTTGAGGTC
>JAABUM010004872.1_pt1 | contig 14667 bp, 11 predicted proteins | sample 5559161 | NCBI WGS metagenome assembly JAABUM01 (sample SAMN10711868, study PRJNA513369) | rock metagenome | isolation source: Antarctica rocks | place: Antarctica: Victoria Land, Siegfried Peak nord
CGTGGGGGGGGGGGCGCGCCGCACGACGGCTTCGTCGGGGCGCGGGCGGGCGCTGCGCTGCGCCCGCTGGTGGGCGCTCAGTGCTCGGCGTGGATGAAGGTCGAGTGGTGATCGTTGTTGCCGAGCAGTTCCTGGCGCGCTTGCCAGTAGCCAAGGACGTAGCCATAGAGCGCGGCGCACTCGGCGTAGTCCTTGACCATGCCGTGGCGCTCCTGGCTCTGCTCCTCGGTGAGCTTGTGGGCGCTGAAGACCTGATCGATCGAGACTTCGGCCAGCGTCGAAACCTGACGCAGCTGCTCATCGGTCGGACGGTGATCGCGGAAAAGATCGAGCAGTCGTGCCCAGAGCGCTTGGCGGCGCACGAAGGCATCGGCCCGTTCGGCGGTCCGTGGCGAGGAGTGGTGCTCCATGATGTGCCCCCTTGGCGATGGTCGGGCCTACGACCCGTATCCAGTAGCGGTTTCCGCGTTGCGCGGGCCGCGCGGCCCGTACCATGCCCGTAGGTTAGAACATAAGTTCTAAAATGTCAAGGGGGTAGGGCGCACGTTCGCGCGAAGGTACGCGCATTGGGGGGGGGAGTATTGTTCTAAACCGGCGAAGATGCCCCACGAGCGATCGAATTCTCCGCTCGCTGGGCCCTGCCGAGCAGCGATTCGCCGCGCCGGCGCCGCGCCGCAACGTGGTCGATTGCGCCGTGCGCGCGAGTCCCTGGATCAGTGCTCGTCCTCGGCCAGTGTCGTCAGGCCAGCCTTATCGAAGCCGACCACGCTCTGCTCGCCGCGCACCGCCAGCGGGCGACGAAGCAGCGTCGGCTCCTGCACCAGCAGCGCCAACAATTCGTCAGCGGAGAGGTCGCGGTCGCCGACGAGCGTCGTATACGCCCTGGCGCGGCGGGAGAGCACTTCCTGCGGCGTGAGTCCGGCGTCGGCCAGGATCGCGCGCAACTCCTCGACGGTGAAGCGCTCCTTGAAGTAGTCGCGCCGCACGAACGGCGTCTCGTGATCGCGCAGGAACTCCTGAGCCTTGCGGCAGGACGTTCAGGTAGGGTGAACGTAGAGGGTCAGATCGGCCATGTATGTCCTCCATCTCAGCGCGGCGGCGCGGCGTGTCGTCGCGGCGTGTCGTTGTGGTCCGGTGCATACTACTCCGTTGTGGGGGAGTATGCACCGGGCCGGTCGACGCCCGCTAGTACCCGGCCTCGACCGTGCGGAGGAACTCGAGCACGAGGCGGTTAAACTCCTCCGGGGCCTCCATCGGCGGCAGGTGCGCCACCCCCGGCATGACGATTTTACGCGCGCCGGGCACCCGTGTGGCGATGGCGTCCGCATTCGCCAGCATGTCCGGCATGTCGTGCGCGCCGACGATCGCCAGGGTCGGCGCGGTGATCTCCTCCAGGCGTTCGATCGCGGGCGGCGCGAGGCGGTTGACCGACTCGTGCTCCCCCTTGTCGTTGAGCTGCGCGGCGATCAGCGGGGCATTCATCGCGCGCACCCGCTCGCGCACGTCGAGGTCGACCGTGGTGCCAGCCGGGCGTCCCACGCCATCGAGCCAGAGGCGCAGATCGGCCTCGTTCGCCGCGTCGGCATCGCCGCTCGCTAGGATCGCCTCGTTCTCGCGGTCGCGCTCAGCCATGTAGGCCGAGCTGGTCGCGCCGCCGATCCCCATCGCCACCGGGATCAGCGCGCTCACCCGCTCCGGGCGATCGATCGCGAAGTCGATCACGATCGAGCCGCCCATCGAGACGCCGATCAGGTGCGTCCGTGCGATCCCCAGGAAGTCCAACAGTGCCGCCAGATCGTCGCGCATCGTGTAGGGGCCGGGCGGTGGGACCGAGCGTCCGAAGCCGCGCACGTCGTAGCGTAAGGTACGGTACGTCGCCGCGAAGGTGTCGAACTGCGCGTCCCACATCCGGCTATCGGTGATCCCGGCGTGGAGGAGCGTCAGCGGTGGGCCATCCCCGGCCACCTCGTAGAAGAGTCGCGCGCCGTTGATCTCCGCGAAGCCCGCTTGTCGCGTCGTCATCCCATCCTCCCGCATCGCCGTTCGCCGCGTACGTGCAATGAGTATCGCGGCAGCAGCGGTCGCGAATGGTCCTCATCACGCCCCGCTTCAGCGCTGCCAATGGCGGCTCGCGGTGGCGAGCGCCGCGACTTCCGCCGCGCGCAACGACCAGCCGAGCGCGCCCGCGTTGCTGCGCGCCTGCGCCTGGTTCTTCGCGCCGGGGATCGGCACCGTCCCCTGGGCGATCAGCCAGTTCAGCGCCACCTGCGCCTCCGTCTTGCCGCCGTGATCCTCGCCGATACCGCGCAGCAAGTCCAGCAGCCCCGCGAGGCGTCGGGCATCGCGCCCACGAAAGAGCGGCTGCCAGCGACGGAAGCCGGAAGGGGTAGGACCGCCCGGCCGGTATTTGCCGGTCAATAAGCCCTGGGCGAGCGGGCTGTAGGCGATCAGGGCCACGCCGAGTTCGCGGCAGGCCGCTAGGGTGCCATCGTTCTCCGGGCGGCGTGCGAGGAGATTGTATTGCAGCTGGTTCGTCGCCAGTGGCACGCCGTGTCGTGCCAATGCCTCGTGCGCCCGGCGCATCTGCTCCGCGCTGTAGTTGCTGACGCCGACCGCCCCCACCTGGCCCTCGGCCACGGCGTCGGCCAGCGCGTCCATCAGCGTCGGGATGCCGATCAGGCTATAGGGAAAGTGGATCTGGTAGAGATCGACCCGCGCGACACCGAGTCGTGCCAGGCTCGCGTCCAGCGCGCGGCGCAGCGAACGAGCACCGAAGCGCCAGGGGAGGGGCGCGAACTTCGTCGCGACCACGATCGGCGCGTGCGCTATCGCGGCGGCCTCGCGCAGCAGACCGCCGAGCAGGCGCTCCGATTCGCCCTGCCCGTAGATCTCCGCCGTATCGAAGAGGGTGATCCCCGCCGCCACGCTCGCCGCGAAGGCGTCCGCGATCTCCGCGCGCCCGTAATCCTTGCCGTAGCCCCAGAAGCGGCTATCGCCCCAGGACCATGTTCCGACACCGAGCGGCGCGACCGTGATGCCGCTCGCCCCGAGTGTGACCGGTGGTGTCTCTGCTGTGCTCATCGATTCCTCTTTCTTGTGTGGGGTGCTGGGAATGAGGCAGCGCGCCAGACGATCCAAATCGGCTCGTCGATACCGAGCACGAAGAGTGCCAAGCGTCGCCAGCACTACGGTCTCGGTCGCCCCCATTGTCGCGCTATTTCATCGTGGCGCTTCTCTCGGTCGCGGGTGGGGTGGACGGTGCGAGGGCGTCGTCGAGTAACGCGCCTGTGCGCTGGGGAGCGGCAGGACGCGAGACACGGTAGGATGGACGCTTATTGGGCCGTAGGCGAGCCCTGCCGGACATGACACCTGCCTTGGAGCAGGTCGGATGGTCTACAGCGCTGTATCGCGGCGGTGATCGAGCGGATATGACGACGGGCGGATCAGGAGTGGGAGGGGCGGGAAAGCATGGAGCGACCAGCGACGACGCGACCGAATGTGATCTGGATCTTCGGCGACCAGCATCGGGCGCAGGCGCTCGGTGTTGCGGGCGATCCGAATGTGCATACGCCGCATCTCGATCGGCTCGCGGCGGAAGGGGTGACGTTCACCGGCGCGGTCGCGGGGAGCCCGCTGTGCTGCCCCGCGCGCGGCTCGCTCCTCACGAGCCAGTATCCGCACCGCGCCGTGCCGGGCCACGAGCGGCAACTCTCGCCCACGCAACCGACCATCGCCCACGCATTCAACGACGCGGGCTACCACACCGCCTACTTCGGCAAATGGCACCTCGACGGTTTCCATGAGCGCGAGGGGCGTGGGGCGCTGCACATCGTCCCGCCCGAACGGCGCGGCGGCTTCGATACCTGGGTCGGCTACGAGAATAACAATAGCCCCTGGGATAGCTGGGTGCATGGCGGCGCGGGGGCCGAGGCGTTCCACTACCGGCTCCCCGGCTATGAGACCGATGCGCTGACCGACCTCTTCATCGACCACCTGCACGAGCGCGGCGAGGAGGGGCTGCAGGGCACACCCCAGCCGTTCTTCGCCATTCTCTCGGTGCAGCCGCCGCACAATCCCTACGTGGCCCCCGCATCGGAGATGGCGCGGCACAACGCCGGTACGATCGCCTTTCGCCCGAACGTGCCCGCCGTCGATTGGGTACGCGAGCGGGCCGCACGCGAACTGGCGGGCTACTACGCCATGATCGAGAACCTGGATGCGAACGTTGGCCGTATCCGCAGCGCGCTGGACTCTGCCGGGCTCGCGCTCGACACGCATATCGTCTTCTTCTCCGACCACGGCGATCTGCACGGCTCGCACGGTCAGTTCCTCAAGACCGCGCCGTGGGAAGAGTCGATCCGGGTGCCCTGCATCCTCGGCGGCAGGATGAACGCCTACGGCGATTTGCAAGGGCGGCACGCCGTACCGATCAATCACGTCGATTTTGCGCCTACCACCCTCGGCTTGTGCGGCATCGCGCCGCCGGACTGGATGGCCGGGACCGATTACTCGGGCTACCGTATCCGTGGCCGGGCGCTCCCTCGGGAGCCCGAATCGGCGTTCTTGCAGCTGGTCATCCCCACGGGGCATGCCGACAGCGTCGATCGCGCCTGGCGTGGGGTGGTGACCCGCGATGGCTGGAAGTACATCGTGCTCGAAGAGCAGCCGTGGTTGCTCTTCAACCTCAACGACGACCCCTACGAACAGGTGAATCTCGCGCACAATACCCGCTTCGCCGCCGCGCGCCGCCGCCTGCACGATCTCCTCGCGACCTGGATCCACGATACGGGCGATACCTTCCCCTTGCCCGCACTGTAAGCCGACGACGGATCGGTAAAGACGATGACGGGCGGGCCTCCAACGTTGGAAGCCCCGCCCGTCATGTGGGATGTGGCTGGATGGGGTTAGCGTTGCCCGGCGAGCTGCGCGGCCTGTGGCTTGGCCCGCCCGTACTGCGTCGGCCAGTAGCTATCTTCGACACCGAGCGCGGCGGCGGCTTCGGCGACCCAGTAGGGGGAGCGGAGGAAGGCGCGCGCCAGGGCGATCAGGTCCGCCTGCCCACGCTCCAAAATCTCCTCGGCCTGCTGCGGCTCGGTGATCATCCCGACGGCCATCGTCGGGATCCCCGCCTCGGCGCGGATCTGCGCGGCGAGATGGACCTGATAACCGGGGCCGAGCGGGATCTGCTGCGCGGTGCTGACACCGCCGCTGGACGCATCGATCACATCGACGCCGCGCGCACGCAGCGCGCGCGCCAGCACAACCGAGTCCTCGATCGTCCAGCCCCCGGCGACCCAATCGGTCGCGGAGATGCGAACGCCGAGCGGCAACCGTGCGGGCCAGGCGGCGCGGACGGCGTCGACCACTTCGAGCGGGAAGCGCATCCTCCCGGCCAGATCGCCGCCGTACTCGTCGGTGCGGTCGTTGCTGAGGGGGCTGAGGAAGGTGTGGAGGAGATAGCCGTGCGCGGCGTGCAGCTCGATGAACTCGAACCCCGCCGCCAGCGAGCGGTGCGTCGCGGCGACGAATGCTTCGCGTACCTCCGCTAACTCCGCCTGCGACATCGCGCGCGGGCGCGGGTAGGTGGCGCTGAAGGGGATGGCGCTGGGGGCGATCACGTCGTCCAGCCAGCCGCCGTCCTCGGCGGGGGCCGCGCCCTGGCTGTCCGCCCACGGGCGGTAGGTGCTGGCCTTGCGCCCGGCGTGCGCCAGCTGCACCCCGGCGACCGCGCCATGCTCCTTCAGGAAGGCGTTGACGCGCGCGAGCGGGGCGATCTGCTCGTCGCTCCAGAGACCGAGATCTTCGGGGGAGATCCGCCCGCGCGCCTCGACGGCGGTCGCCTCGGCGATGACCAGGCCCGCGCCGCCGATCGCGCGGCTGCCCAGGTGGACGAGGTGCCAATCGGTGGCGAGGCCATCGATGCACGAATACTGGCACATTGGCGAGACGACGATCCGATTCCGCATGGTGATCCCGCGCAGGGTGTACGGGGTGAAGAGCTGCGCCTGTGGGGCGACGGCGGTAGCTGCTGACATCGGTAACCTTTCTGGCCGCCTGTGGCGGCGTGGTGATCCGCATCGACCGTGCTGGCCCCGGCCACCGCATCGTGGTACCGAGACCCGTTCGTCCAACGCTTGTGCGTCCGCCCCTATTCCGGGTACGCACCGAGGCCGACGGCATAGGCCGTCGGCCTGCTGCGTACTGTGCTGAAGATGCGGCATGTGCGGCACGTCTCAGCGGGCGGCGACCTCGCGGTACTCGCCGCGCGCGCGGAAGAGGAGCGATTTCACGGCGGGCATCGTCAATCCGAGGTGCGCACCGATCTGCTCCAGCGAGTAGCCATCGCGCGCGCGCAGCAGCAGCGCCTGCCGGTGCTGTGGACGGAGCGCCCCGCAGACCGCGCCGAAGGCGCGCAACGCCTCGGCATCGAGCAGGGCGGTCTCGGGATTTTCCTCGCGCCCTGCCGTAGGGCGCTCGTGGAAGCCTTCCTCCCATGGCAGCCAATGCGCGGTGCGCCGACGACGCAGGAGATCGGTGCAGGCGTTGGTGGCGATCCGGTAGAGCCAGGCGCTGAGCGAGAGGGGTTCGGTCGTGGTGCCGAGCGCCCGGTAGGCGCGCAGGAAGGTCTCCTGGGTCAGGTCATCGGCGTCGGCGGCGTTGCCGATGATGCCGTAGCAATGGGCGCGGATGCGTGGCCCGTAACGGTGGAAGAGTACCCCGAACGCTTCGGCATCACCGGCGCGCGCCCGCTCGATCCACACCGCATCGCCCATCATCGCCCCTGCCCTCCCATACTGTGCCCCGCATGCGTTCAGTCTCGTCTTAAGATACAAGGCCAGCCTTGGAGAATGCTGAGAATAGGCGCGTTTGTTCGCAGACAAAAACGGGGGGCGACATCGCGATGCCGCCCCCGAAACGTCGTGTTGTTTGCCGCCCCTGCGCCTATGGCTTGAGGAGCGTTTCCGGGGAGAGGAGGCGGTATTGCGCGTAGCCAACCCCCTTGATCGAGATGCCGTGGATCGTGCGCGTCTCGTTCGGATTCATGTTCGTCGCGCCGCCGATCGATGTGTCGAGCTGATTCCCGGCGGCGTCGAGGAAGACGAGGGTGGTCAGCACCGAGAGGAGCGGCTGGTCGCTGATGTTCTTGACCTGGAGCGACCAGTCGACGTAGTTGCCGGTGACCGTCTTCAGCGTGACGTTGCTGATCGAGACGAATTCGGTGTCCAGCGTGCCGGGGCCGGCCGGGTAGCGGCTGGCATAGCGGCTGCGCCCGAGCTGGCTGAGGAGGACATCGTTCGGCGTGGCGTTCTCGGGGTGGTACTCGAGAACGGCGCGCTCGAAGTATTGCACCTGATAGGTCTGCCCATTGTCCTTGTTGACCTCATTGAAGACCGGACTGAGCGGGAAGCCCTGCTGCGCCAGCCCACCGTTCTTCTGCCAGTAGGTCAGGAAGACGCCGCACACACCCTGGCCCGTCTCACCGAAGGCGGCGCAGTCTCCGCCCAGGGCCGGGGCGAGCGCCGGACCCGCCGCCGCCACGATCCCCTTGGGGTAGCGCGTCTTCAGCGTCTCGCGCCCGACCTGGCTGAGCAGCACCTTGTCCGTGCCGGGAAGCTCCGGGTGGTACTCGAAGACAGCGCGCTCGAAGTATTGCACCTGATAGGTGCGCCCGTCGGTGGGGCTCTGCTCGGAGAAGAGATCGCTGACCGGGAAGCCCTGCTGCGCCAGCCCGCCATGATCCTGCCAGTAGGTCAGGAAGCGCCCGCAGAGCGCATGCCCGGTCTCCGTAAAGGGTATGCAGGGCGCGGGATCGGCGGCGGCGGCGGCGGGGCGGGCCTGCCAGGGGGCCAGCGCCGCCCCGGACGTGAGGGCCAGCGCGAGGGCGAGCGGGAGGAGCAAGCGCTTCATCGTTCTTCTATCCTTACTGCGGCGTGAGGCGGCGTCAGTCGATCAACGAATCCGGGTGGGCGGCGGCGTCCGCCCACGGAGTGCGTGCGCGGGTATCCGAGATACCCACCGGCGGCGGGTGCGCCTGGGCGTGCGATGCGCCCCGCCTCGATAGGCAGAACTTGAAGCGTATGGGCGCTCACTCGATAGGCAGAACCTGACGAGCGCACACACTCAATCGAAGCGCAGGGCGTCGATCGGGTTGAGGCGCGAGGCCCGGTTGGCCGGGTAGATCCCGAAGAAGACCCCGATCGCGACCGCGCACCCGAAGGCGAGGATGATCGGCGGTAACGAGACCACGGTCATGACCGCCCCGGTGGCGGCGACCCCCTTCGCGATGCCGATCCCGATGGCGATGCCGATGATGCCGCCGAGGATGCTCATCACGACCGCCTCGATCAGGAACTGGCGCAGAATATCGCCGCGCCTTGCGCCGATCGCCTTGCGAATGCCGATCTCCCTCGTCCGTTCGGTCACCGAGACGAGCATGATGTTCATCACGCCGATGCCGCCGACCAGGAGCGAGATCCCCGCGACCGCGCCGAGGAAGATGCTGAGGGTCTGCGTGATGGTGTTCAGCGAGGCGAGCTGGTCGGCCTGGTTCGTCACCGTGAAGTCGTTCGCCTTGTTCCCCAGGTTGTGCCGTTGCTTGAGCAGCGCCGTGGTGAAGTCGATCACCCCGGTGACCGAGTTCGCATCGTCCGCCTTGATCGCGATCGAGCTGATCGGCTGCCCCGCGATGCCGGCGCTGCGATAGCCGAAGAGGCGATGGAGGCTGGTGCTGAGGGGTACGAAGAGTTGGTCATCGACCGATCCGAAGCCGCTGCCCCCCTTCGAGGTCATCACCCCGATCACCTGATAGGGCTGACCGGTGATCTTGATCGTCGCGCCGACCGGGTTCGTCGTCCCGAAGAGGGTCGTGGCGATGTTGGAGCCGAGGACGGCGACCGTCCCCGTCGCGGTATCGTCGGAGACGAAGTCGCCCTGCGCCACGGTCGCGTCGTGGACCGTCAGGTAGGCGGGGATGACCCCGACGACGCGCGAGTTGCTGTTGGTGCTGCCGTAGACGATCTGGGCGTTGCCGGTGCGCTCGGGCGAGACCCCGGCGATCCCGACCGCGTTCCCCTGCGCCGCGAGCGCCTGCGCGTCCTCGTAGGTGAGGGTCTGCGCGCTGCCCGCCGCGCTGGCGACGCCGCCGGTCGTGCCGCCACCGGGGCTGATCGTTACCAGATTCGTGCCATTGCGCGTCAGGTTCGCGGTGATACCCGCCGTCGTCCCGTTGCCGATGGCGAGGAGGGCGATCACCGACGCCACGCCGATGATGATGCCGAGCATCGTCAGGAAGGTGCGAAGTTTGTTGCTCCCGAGACTGGTGAGGGCGATGCGGACGCTCTGCAGCAAGCTCATTTCGATACCCCCGTCGTCACGAGGTTCGCGCTCGCCGCCGCCCGCCGGGCCTCATCCTCGGCTTCGAGCTGATCCTGGGTCGGGTAATCGTCGGGGTTGGCGATCCGCTGATGTTCCACCGGCTCGTCGCGGGCGATCACGCCATCGCGCACGCGGATGATGCGGCGGGTGTGCTCGGCGATGTCCGGCTCGTGGGTGACGAAGATGACGGTGATCCCCTGCTCGGTGTTGAGGCGCTGGAAGATCTGCATCACCTCCACGCTCGAGCGGGTATCGAGGTTCCCGGTCGGCTCGTCGGCCAGGATGATCGCCGGGTTGTTGACGAGCGACCGCGCGACGGCCACGCGCTGCTGCTGACCGCCCGAGAGTTCCTTCGGCTTGTGGTCGAGGCGCGTCCCCAGCCCGACTGCCGCCAGTGCGGCGGTCGCGCGCTTGCGCCGGTCGCGGAGCCCGGCGTAGAGCATCGGCAGTTCGACATTCTCCAGCGCCGTCAGTTTCGGCAAGAGGTTGAACGACTGGAAGACGAAGCCGATCTTGCGGTTGCGGACCGAGGCGAGCTGCGAGTCGCTCATGCGGCTGACATCGACCCCCTCGATCTTGTAGATGCCGCTCGTCGGCTTGTCGAGGCAGCCGAGGGTGTTCATCAGCGTGCTCTTCCCCGACCCGGACGGCCCCATGATCGCGACCAGTTCGCCGCGCCCGACCGTGAAGCTGACGCCGCGCAACGCGCGCACGGTGATGTCGCCCATCTGGTAGGTCTTCACCAGATCGGCCACCTCGATCACCGGGGGGCCGATGGGTACCTTCGCGACGGGCGGCACGCCCTCCAGGTGGGTCGTTTCCTGCTCTAGCATGGTGTGTATTCTTCTCCGCTTCGCGGTTGTGTCATCACCACGAGGTGCGCGATGGCCGGGGACCGTGCGTGCTGCCACTTGTGTGTCGAGCCCGAGCGGCTAATCACTCAGGGACCAGTCCGGCCCCCGCCTGCGCCGCCGGGCACGATGCCGCCGCCGGTACCAGTCCCGGTGCTGGTCCTGGCCGTGCTATTCGGGCTGATGACCTGCGTGATGACCTGGTCGGTGTCGCTAAGGCCGGAGAGGATCTGGGTATTCGTGCCATTGGTGAGGCCGATCATGACCTGCCGCGCCTCCGGCTTACCATCGGCCCCGAGCACGAGGACATACTGCATCTGCGCCGCCCGTCCCGTACCGGTCGTGCCACCGCCGGTGCCGCCGGTGCCGATGCCCGGAGTTCGCTGCGCGCCCTGGCCGCCAACACCATTCGTCGCGGTGCCGCGTGCGCCCTGACCGCCGGTGCCTGGGGTCCTTTGCGCGCCAGCGCCGCCCTGCGGAATCGGTGCGCCGCTGACCTCTGCTGCCGGTGCCGACGACGGTGCCGCCGAAGCGACCGGGGTCGGCACCTTCCCTTGCTGGATCTGCGCCTGCGCCACGGAGAGCGCGATCACCGGGACGAGGAGGGCGTTATCGGCCTTGTTGAGGATGATGGCGATCGTCGCGGTCATCGTCGGGAGGAGCGCCACATCGGTCGGTGTCACCGTGCCGGTCACCTCGTAGCTGACGACGTTGGAACTGCTAGCCCCGACCGGGTTGATCGTGGCGACGGTGGCGGCGAAGGTCCGCCCGGCGAAGGCGTCGACCGTGAAGGTCGCGTCCTGCCCGATCTTGATCTTGGAGATGTCCGACTCGTTGACCGTGGCGGTAAACTTCAGCGCGCTGAGGTTGGTCAGCATGATCGTCGAGGCCGTGGTCGTCGTGGCGGTCGTCGCGGTCGATGTGGTGCTCGACGAGCTGTTGGAAGCGCTCACCGTCTGCCCGACGATGTAGGGCATCGTCGCGACCGTCCCGGCGATCGGTGCCTTCAGGCTGGTGTTGTCGAAAGTGGTCTGCGCGGTATCGAGCGCCGCCTTCGCGCTGTCCACCGCCGCCTGGTTGGTGAGGATATCGGGCTGTGCCGCAGGCGCAACCGTCTTGGCATAGGTCGCCTGCGCGGTGGCGAGCGCCGCCTGGGCCGAGTCGACCGAGTTCTGCGCCGTGGCGACCGACGACTGGGCGGCGACCTGCGCCTTGTCGTTGTTCGCCTGCGCGGTGGCGAGCGCCGCCTGGGCCGAGTCGACCGAGTTCTGCGCCGTGGCGACCGACGACTGGGCGGCGACCTGCGCCTTGTCGTTGTTCGCCTGCGCGGTGGCGAGCGTGATCTTGGCGTTGTCGATCGTGCTCCGGGCCGAGAGCACGGCGGTATTCGCCTTCACCGCCGCGCCCTCATTGCTCTTCTTCGCCGTTGCCAGGCTGGCGCTCGATTGATCGATCGCTGTCTGGGCGGAGACGACCTGCCCCTGGTATTTCGCCAGCGCGTCATCCAGATTCGTCTGCGCCGTTACCAGCGCGCTCTTGGCGTTATCCACGGCGGTCTGCGCGGTGGCGAGCGCTTGGGTCGATTTCGTCTGCGTCTGCGTGAAGGTCGTCTGGACCTGGGCATAGGTATTCTTCGCCGTGTCGAGCGCCTGTTGCACCGTGAGCAGCCCGGTGTCGTATTGCGCCTGGGACGAGCGCACATTGCCCTCGGCGGTGGCGATCGCCTGCCGCGCCGTCTGCCGCGCCGACTCCGCCGACATCTGCGCGCTTTGCAGGGCGGTCTGCGCGTTGGTCAGGGTCGTTTGCAGGCTGGTGAGGCTGTTGGCGGCGGCGGAGCAGCCGGGCAGGCTGAAGTTACCGCCGCAGTTATTCACCTTGTTCTGCGCGTTGGTGAGATCGGACTGCGCCTGGTTCACCTTGTCGCTCGCCTGCTGGACGAGGATCGTCTGATTCTTGTCCGTCAGCGCGAAGTTCGCTCTGGCGTCGTCCAGCGAGCGCTTGACGTTGTCGAGCGCGACCGCGTTCGTGCCGGTCGCGTAGTTGTCCACCGTCGACTGGGCATTCTTAAGGGTGAGTTGGGTCGTTTGGAGTTGCCCCTGCGCCGCGTTCAGGTCTTGCTGCGTGCTGGCGGAAATGCCGGTGAAGGTGTTGATCGCCTGAGCCACCGCAACCTGGGCATTGTCGGCGGTCAGCTTGCTGACGCGCGTATCCTGCTCGATCTGGGCCTGGGTCGCGGCATAGGTTTTGAGGGCGTTATTGTAAGCCGTGGTGGCGTTGTCCACCGCGAGTTGGGCGGTGGCAAGATCTTGCTGATTCTGCGGGACGACGCTCTCGTTGAGCGTGCGCGTGGCGGCGACGACCTGATTGTTCGCCGAATCGACGCTCCCCTGCGAGACGACGAGATCCTGGGCGACGCTCTGCTGTGTCATCGCGAAACTGTGCTGCGCGTTGGCGAGCGTGGTCCGCGCGCTATCCACGCTCCCCTGCGAGACGACGAGATCCTGGGCGACACTCTGCTGGGTGAGCGTGAAGCTGCGTTGGGCGTTGGCGAGGGTGGTCCGTGCGCTATCGACGCTCGCCTGCGCCGCCGCAAGATCCTCCCCGGTTACCCCGCCGACCAGTTTGTTATAGGCCGCCACGGATTTGTCGTAGTTCGTGCGCGCGGTGCGGAGGGCATTGGTCGCGTCGGCGTTGTCGAGTTGCGCAACTACCTGCCCGGCCTGCACCTGATCGCCGACCTTAACGTTGATCTGCTTGATCGTGCCCGCGTTCGGGAAGCCGAAGCTCAGGCTGGTGATCGCGCTGAGCGGGCCGCTGGTTGTCACCGTGGTGGCGATCGTCCCCCTGGTGGGCGTCTGCGTGCGGTAGGTGTCGGCGGCGGGCTTGCTCCACGGCCAGGAGAACGCTGCCACCCCTCCACCGCCCAGGAGGAGCACCGCGATCAGCCCGATCGCTACCCCACGATGCCGGATGAATCCCTGTAACCGTTGCATGCCCTACCGGCCTCCTTCTCATCCGCGACGTAGCGGTCCCTCACGCTGCCGGATACGGGCCGAAACCCGATCGCGGCCAGCCGATTCGAGCGGTCTACTCGACTGTAGCGCGAAGAGCTTGGAAACACCTTGGAGTATGGTTGCGATCGGGTTGCCGGTCAACCCCCCACGCGCTCGCGGCCCACCGCCCGCGCCGCCAATTGCCCGAGGCGCCCTACCAACGTCGGCGGCTGGTCGACGAGCGGGAGGGTCACCGTCACCGTCGTGCCCTCGCCCAGGGTGCTGATCAGCGCGATCTTGCCGCCGTGACTCTCGACGAGCGCCTTGGCGATCGCCAGCCCCAACCCCGCGCCCCCCCCGGCGCGGGAGCGCGATTGATCGGCGCGGTAGAAGCGATCGAAGATCCGCGACAGGCCCTCCGGCGGGATCCCCTCGCCGGTATCGCGCACCTCCATGAGCGCCTCGCCCCCCTGCCGACCGACCGCGACGGTGATCCGGCCACCGGGCGGGGTGTGGGCGATCGCGTTGTCGAGGAGGATCAGCAGGAGCTGATGGAGGCGATCGGGGTCGGCCTCGATCGGCACCTCTTCCATGGACAGCTCGCAAGACAGGGCCAGATCGTGCGCGCGGGCGAGCGGCGTCGTCCGCCGCGCGACGTCCGCCGCGAAGGGGCCGAGATCGAGCGGGGCGACCGCGAGGGTCTGCTCGCCGAGATCGGAGCGCGCGAGGGTGAGGAGGTCGGTGGCGAGCCGTTCCAGCCGTGCGAGGCCGTCGCGCAGATCGTCGAAGAGTTCGCCGTTATCGCGCAGCGGCTCGTCGCGGTGACGATCGAGGAGGTCCGCCGAGGAATGGAGGACGGTGAGTGGCGTCCGCAACTCGTGGGAGGCGTCGGCGATGAAGCCTTGCTGCGTGCGGAATGCCAGTTCGATCGGCACCAGCGCCCGCCCGGCCAGGAACCAGCTCCCGAGCAGGAGGAGGAGGGTGCCGCTGATCCCGCCGACGATCAGCCCGATCAGCAGGCGGCGCAGCGCGCTCTGTGTCGGCACCAGGCTCTGCCCGACGATGATCGTCGTCGGCGGGGTGCGTCGGTCGGTGGCCGAAATCGTCGAGCCGGTCGCCGAGGGGGTCGTCGGGAAGGGGGGGATAGGGCGGGCGTAGAAGCGTACCTCTTCGCCATCGATCGTCCGTGTGAAGAATGTCGGGCCGTCCTCGGGCACGATCGTCGGATGTTCGGGGAGGGTCACCTGCTGGGGGTTGGCGAGGACTTCGCCGTTCGGGCCGAGCGCGATGAAGAAATACCCGCCACGATAGCCCGACTGGGCGAGAGTGCGTAATTGACGTGGGACCACGCCCTGGCTACGATCCCTGGGCCGATCTGTGCCTGTGTTGTCGCGTGCTGAGGATTGCCGATGGAGCCGTCGCTCGCCCCGCCCAACCAGACCTTCTGC
>JAABUM010004875.1_pt1 | contig 14653 bp, 18 predicted proteins | sample 5559161 | NCBI WGS metagenome assembly JAABUM01 (sample SAMN10711868, study PRJNA513369) | rock metagenome | isolation source: Antarctica rocks | place: Antarctica: Victoria Land, Siegfried Peak nord
GCGTCTCCCGAGTCAGGCTGCCGCCAGCTTCACCGACCTGCCACGACAGGCCAGCCGCGGAGTCCTCTCACCTCCACTCGGAACATCAGCGCCTCGTGGCGCACCACAGACCATCTGACACGCCCCCGCCGAGTCCGACAGCATCCAGGCGACCTGCTCGGCGGAGGACGTTTCGTAGATCGGGACTGTCACTGCTGCTGCCAGCCAGACGGCGTAGTCGCACAGCGACCACTCCAGGCGGGTGCGTGACATCAACGCGACCCGTTCGCCGGGTTGCACACCCGCATCTATCAGACCTAGGGCCAGCCGGCGGGCACGCGCCAGAAACTCGCGGTAGGAGACCCCCACCCACGAGTGGCCGTCGTAGGCACGAAAGCCAACCTGCTGCGGCGCGGTCGCCACTTGATGCAGCAGGCCGTCCAAAGCAGTCTCTGACGCGCCCACCACGTGCAGCGGTGGAACCGAGAACGTCTTCATGTCGCTCCGCTTTTCTTGCCGTCAGCGTGTCGGGATGGATCGCGTGGGCCTGGTGACGACCGGCGCAGGCCGTGCCTCGGAGGGCTGGTCGCTGACCCTCGGTGGTCAGAACTGGAAGACGACGCGGGCCGGGATGTCGCCCGAGAGGACGTCGGCGATGCACTGGTTGACCTCGTCAAGCTTCGCCACGCCGGCCTGGCCGCGCCCAGTACCTGCCAGCCGTTATGGACGGCAAGGCGGGTGCACGGACGGGCAGCTCTTGACCTGCCGGCTGCCAGTGGTGGCTGCGCCGGCCTGAGCAGGTTGGGAGGGGGCATGGGTGGCTCCGCAGCGGGAGGTCACCGGGGCGCCCGGCGGTGAGCGGTCATGCTCGAGAATCGCGGCGAACGATGCGCGGCGGTCCTGACCCGGGTTGGCTGATGCTCAGCACATCGGAGGTTACGCCGCCGCCGGCGCCCTGGGCACATCGGCCCTGCCGGCCGCCGGTTGGGCCTGCGCAGCGGACAGGTCCAGCGAGGCGGTCACGCAGGGTTCAGAGCGCTGCTTGGGCCGGACCGGGCGGAGCCGGGGCTGCGTCGAGAGCGTCGAGGTAGCAGGAGGCCCAGCGGTTGACGTCGTAGTCCCGGACCCGGCGGCGCATCGAGCGCATCCGCCGCCGCGCCTCTCTGGGTGTGACGCGGACGGCCCGCAAGATCGAGCCTTTCAAGCCCTCGATGTCGTGCGGGTTGACCAGAAAGGCGCTGCCGAGCTCGTCGGCGGCGCCGGTGAACTCGCTGAGTACCAACGCCCCGGTCTCGTCCTGGCGGCACGCCACGTACTCCTTGGCGACCAGGTTCATCCCGTCGCGTAGCGGCGTCACGAGCATGACGTCGGCGGCGAGGTAGAGGGCGGCCATCTCCTGCCGGGGGTAGGAGTGGTGCAGATAGTGCACTGCCGGTTGCCCGAGCGTGCCGTGGGTGCCGTTGATCCGCCCGACTGTGCCTTCGATTTCCTCCCGCAGCAGCTGGTAGTGCTGCACCCGTTCCCGGCTGGGACTGGCGACCTGCACGAACACAGCCTGGGGAGGCCCGAGCTCACCGTCGTCGAGCAGCTCCTCGTAGGCCCTGAGCCGATGCAAAATGCCTTTGGTGTAGTCCAGCCGGTCGACGCCGAGCAGCACGATCTCAGGTTTCCCGAGTTCGGCCCTGTCCGCTCCGAGCAGCCCCTCGATGATCTGCCTGCGCCAGGGGAGTTGGGCAAAGATCTCATACCCAGGGAACGGGATGTGGCTGAAAAAGCCGATCCGTAGGTCGGGTCGGTCGTGCTGCAGCAGCGCGGGCACAAGTTGCAGCTGATAGTCGTGCACCCACACCTGGGCGTTCGGGGCGGCCGCCGCGGCGGTGGCGGCGAACCGCTGGTTGATCTGGGCGTAGGCGTCCCACCAGCGGCGGTGGAACTGCGGTGGGGCGATCACGTCGTGGTAGAGCGGCCACAGCGGTCGCGTTGGCAAAGCCCTCGTAGAAGGTCGCTACTTCTTGCTCAGAAAGCGGCACGGCGATCAGGTGGATGCCGCCGGCCTCGAACGGCTCCGGTGCATCGCCGGCGGACCCCGACCAGCCGACCCAGCCGCCGCCGGCCTTGGCCATGATCGGCTCCAGCGCGGTGACCAGCCCGCCCGGGCTGGGCTGCCACTTGGTCGACCCGTCGGCAGCATCGACGCGGTCTACCGGCAACCGGTTCGCGACCACGATGACGTCACGGCCAGCGCCTGTCGGCGACGGCCCAGCGGACGTGGCCTGAGCCGCCGCCGCAGGGTCGGCTGCGTCCTTCGGCTCTGCGCCCAAGGACGATCAGCTCCTCTGTTCCGGGTCCAGGTCGGTCTCCAGCGAGAGACACCCGCCTCGAGAGGCGCATGTCACGCACGACTACGCGCGAACCTGCACCGGTGGGAGTCGTAAGTACCCAGCTCGTCACGCTGCCAGTGCTGCAGTGAGCTGGACCCGGACCTCACGGACACCAGAACCGGTGAGTGCGGTGTGTACCGTGCCGAGCCGCGAGAGCATCGCGAAGGAGGCCTTGTTCTCGCAGGCGACCTCGGTCAGCAGCTCGGCCACCCCGGCTGGACGCTGCTCGACGAGCTCGGTCAGCAGCGCGGTCGCGACGCCTCGCCCGTGCCACGTGTCGCTGACCGTCACCGCGACGTCAGCGACCGTGCGGCAGCCGGGGTAGCGCATCATGCGGGCAACTCCGACGAGCTGTTCCGGTTCTTCGTCGGGGAAGGCGACCAGGACCAGGGCGACGTGGTCCACCCCGTCGACCTCGTCGACGAGCAGATGCAGCACTCGCTTTGACAAGGTCGGTGCCGCCGTCAGGAAGCGGCGGTACCTGGATTCAGGGGACAGGTGCGAATATGCCTCCTGCAGTCCCATCGCGTCGTCCGGGGACAGCGGCCACACCATCGCAGCCGTCCCGTCCCGCAGCACCAGCTCTTTCACCACGAGCCTCCCCGCCTCGGTACCCGCGACACGCTCCGCCGTCTGCGGGCAGCCGACCGACCCGCCGGGGGCGACCAAGAGAGCCGTCTCGCTGCTCTGGCAGGTCGCTCAGCCTGTCCTCAGGGCTGGGCGTCGGGTCGCACGACGACTACCGAACACGGCGCGTGGCTGACGCAGTGACTGCCGACCGAGCCCAGCAGCATGCCGGTGAACCCGTCGTGACCGCGGCTGCCGACCACCAGCAGGCTGGCGCTCTTGGCCTTCTCGAGCAGGACCGTGACCGGGTGTCCCTCCACGACCTGCTGCTCGACGTCGACGTCCGGTTGCGCGTTGAGCGCGTCGGCGACGACCCGGGCCAGCGCGGCCCGCGTCTGTTGGCTGATGTCCGGCAACGGGGTCACCGCCGGTGTGTAGAGGTTCACGGTCGGCCACTGCCAGGCGGTCACCGCCTGCACGGGGGCGCCGGTCAGCTGGGCCTGCTGAACGGCCCAGCGCAACGCCTGCACGCTGTGCGGCGACCCGTCGACGCCGACGACAATCGGCTGTGGCACTGCCCCGCTGGTGGTGGACATCGGTTCTCCTTCGCTGGTTTTCACTCTGCTGGTCCTCGACTCGCCGGCCGCTTGGCCGGTCGATCAGCTGCTGCTGGTAGCCGTGGTATCACGGTGTGACCGCGGTAACTGTTGCGCGTTCAAGGACTGAAAACCTGCGCCTGAAGCGGGGGACGTGGGAAGTCCAGACTTGTCATCTGTCGGGTGCCTAAAGGTGGCAAGCCCGATGGCCAGTGCCAGCACCGCCAGCAGCGGGCTGGCCAGGCTCCACCAGGTGACAACGGCGAAGGGCAGCGTCCCGAGGAGCAGCAGCACGACGCGGGGACCGGGAGCGGGCGCCCAGGGTGCTGCCGCCAAAGCCATACCTGAAAGGACGCCGACCGCGATCGTCGGCACCGGCCCGGCGCTGACGGCCATCAGCAACTCGAAGCCGCCGAGGAGGCTGACCAGCGCCCGAGGCAAGTTCGCGCCGATGCTCGCGCGGGTTTCGTGCGGCTCGCCGGCGGTGATCACCAGGGCCGCTGCCGACAGCAGCAGGAGCCCCGGGAGGTACCACAGGGCGCCGACCGTGCTGAAGCACAGCCCGCCTGGTATGAGCAGGCCGAGCGCTGCCGCGACCCGCCGCCCCGGGCGTAGCGGGCTGGCGCTGCGCAAGAGGGCGGCACACCCCAGGCTGATCCCGCTGAGCAGGATTGTCAGCAGCCCCAGGGCCAGCGGACTCCCCTTGTTCCCTGTCCAGCCGGGGATCTGGCTGCCGACCGCCGCCTGGGTGACACCTGCGGCGGCGCCCAGTGATCCGCCGACCACAGCCAGAGCGGCCGCGACCTGTTGGCGGCGGTCAGCGTGCTTCACCGGGTCACCGCGCTCAGGGGCCGGCGCGGGCTGCGCAACGCGGCGCGGACGGGGCAGCCGACCCGGAAGCTGACCAGGGGCCGGCGGCCGGGTTGGCCGAGCAGGTCCTGCAGACGCGGCGCGAACGTGGCGGGCAGCTGCTGGTCGCGTTCCCGGTCGATGCGTTCGGTGATCTGGTTCATGTGCTGCAGACCCAGGCCGCCTGCGGTGGCGGCGAGGTGGATGCGTTGCAGCAGCCGCCCGCCGTCAAGTCGGGTGGCGACGTCGTCAGGGTCGGCGACGGTGATGACCCCGTACGCGGCGGCGGTCGCGGTGTGCACGGTCCGGGTCTGCTTGAGCCAGAAGGCGTCACCGGCGGTGCGGGAGGAGGCGGGCAGCAGCTTGGCCAACGTCAAGGTGACGGCGTCCAGCCCTTGGCCGTCCAGGGTCAGGCCGTCGCGGTGCTTGACGATGTCGTCGCGGTTGTTGCGGAACCAGGCGAACGCCTCCTTGGACTGGCCTGCGTCGCCGATGATCGCCTCCGTCGCGGCGATGATCAGCGCCCCCAGGGCGGCCCCGTCTGTGTCGGAGGTGAGCCAGCGCACCGCTACCCCGGGCAACCCGCCGGCCAGGCCGGCCAGGGCGGCCAGGACGGGTTGGGGGACCGGCTTTGGCTGGTACGGGCCGCGGTTGGAGTGCCGGGCGCCGATCGCGTCGTGCAACGCCGAGCTGCTGGCCGGTCCCCGAGTCAGCGCCACCTGGGCCAGCAGCGTTTGGTCGCCGGGTGTGGGCAGCACCGTGACGTCGGGCCGGTAGCCGCGGGCGGTCAGCGCCTGAGTCAGGTTCTCCAGCGCGCAGCCCAGGCCGACGTGATGCTCGCGGCGCAACGGGTCCATCGCGGTCATCTGCCTGGTCGGGTCGGCGAACAGCGCCACGCTGCTGGCAGTGACGTGAAATAGCCACGGTTGGGTGTTGTGCGGGTTCGCTGCCAAGATCGCCGCCCCGACGGCGCCCAGCACGCCGGGGTCGTTTCGCCTTAGTGCGACCACGCGTCGTAGGGTTTGCCCGAGCCGGCGTCCAGGACGCCGTTGTCGAACACCCGGTAGCTGAGCGCTCCGCTGCCTGCCACCAGCACGGTGGCGCCGCCGACGCCGAGTCCTTTCAGCGCAGAGCGCCGGGACATGCCAGCAGCCGGCGGGGCCGGTTGCTGGTCGCCTGCTACGTCAGGGTGCGGCGCGACGTCGGTAGCCATAGGGCTGTCCTGCTCAGGACCCGGTGTCGGGTGGCACGACGACCACGGGGCATGGTGCGTGGCTGACGCAGTGGCTGCTGACCGAGCCCAGCAGCATGCCGGTGAACGCGCCGTGACCACGGCTGCCGACCACCAGCAGACCGGCACCAGCCGCCTGGTCCAGCAGGACCGCGGCGGGATGTCCTTCCAAAACGCGTTGTTCCACCCGGGTACCTGGCTCGTCACCAGCGGCTGCTACCGCCTTGGCCAGCGTGTCCGCGGCTTCGGTCTTCAGGTCCGGTAGCGGCGTCACTATCGGCGTCGGTACCGGGCTGTAGGGGTTGAGCCCCGGCTGGTGCCAGACGGTCACTGCCCGCACCGGGGCGCCGGTCAGCCGGGCTTGGCGCAGTCCCCAGCTCAGCGCCTGGCCGCCTGATGGTGAGCCGTCGACGCCGACGACGATCGGTTGCTGCGGGTCCTCGCTGGATGTTGACATTTCGCTCCCTTGCTGGTGCTGGCGTTTCGACTGTCGGGACGCTGCCGGGCAGGGCCGGCCGTCGCCTCACCCCGCGGGCGGCTGGCCCGCGTGGTCGCCGGCTGCCTGCTCCTGCCAGGTCGCGATGGAGGGCGCACCCGGCGTCAGTCGCCGGCGGAGCCGGCGGCGGCAATGGGCCGCGAGGGCAAGGCCCGAGGGGAGCATCGGCTAGGCCAGTCCGGTAGCGGCACACGCATCGGCCAGCGTCAGCCAGCCGTTGCCCACGGTGCGCCAGCCGTCGTGGACAGCCAGGGGGCTGGTGGGGTCGTAGACCCTGACCTGCCAGTTGGCGGGGCTGGTCTCGCGAGCGAAGGCGTTCATGCCACCGGCGGTGCCGTAGTGGCTGCCTAGCGTCCGGGCTGGTGCGCCCAGGCCGGCAGGCGGGTTCTGGAAGGTCAGGTTCTGAGCAGACATGGGTGGCTCCGCACGGGGGAGGTCACCTGGGTGCCCGGCGGTGAGCTGTGTGCTCGTGGGGCGCGGCGACAACGCAGCGCTCCCGGTCCCGGGTCGGCTGATGCTCAGCCACCCGCAGGGTACGCCCCAGACGTTCCGCCGTACACAGCAGGTGCCTCGAACCATGGGCGGGACATCAAGGCAGCGGACCTGGTCTGGGGCTGCCCCGCCAGCTTCCGCGCCTACGCAGAGCCCGGCCGTCCTCGCGTCCGGTTGCGGGCTGAAGAACGAACAGCAGTGCGTTGGCTGGCTGGCGGATGCTTGTTCCATCGCGATCCGCTCAACGCGTCCGATGCGCTGTACTGGGCGTTGCCCAGTCGATTGCCACGTTTGAGCTGTAGGCCTGTTGCCGTTGCTAGGCCTGGGCTACCTTTTGAGGTGGAGATGGTGTATGTAGACGCCGGGGTGGGGGCTGCTGTGGACGAGGACGATCTGGCGGCGAGCCTGGGGGGGCTTTCCAGGTTGCTGACCGATCACCGGCCGTTGTCAGAGACGCTGACGGAGATTGCAGAGTTCGCGGTGCAGGCGATCCCGCGGGCCGACGGCGCCGGGCTGACGATGCTTGAGGACGACCGGGCGCAGACGGTGGTGGCGTCGGCGGAGTTCGTGCACGCGGTCGACGACGTGCAGTACGGGCTGGGGGAGGGGCCGTGCCTGCTGGCGGTCGCAACCGGGGCCACCCAGACGTCGGGATCGCTGGGCGGGGAGGCCCGCTGGCCGCGGTTCGGTCCCCGGGTGGGGCGGATGGGGGTGCACAGTGTGCTGTCGCTGCCGTTGCTGCTCCCCGACCAGGTGGTGGGGGCGCTCAACGTCTACGCCCATGCCAAGCACGCGTTCGGCGCTCACGCCGTGCGGATGGGGGAGCTGTTTGCCCGTCCCGCGGCTGTGGCAGTGCACAACGCGCAGGTCCTGGCGGCCTCTCAGCGTCTGACCGCCCAGCTGGGGGAGGCGTTGACCAGCCGCGCCGTCATCGACCAGGCGCTGGGGATCGTCATGAGCCGCACCGGAGCCAACAGCGCGGAGGCGTTCGACCGGCTGCGGGCGATGAGCCAAGCCCAGCACGTCAAGCTCGCCGAGGTGTGCCGGGTGCTCGTGGACGAGGCAGTACGCGGCGCCCGTGCCCGCCAGGGCGGTCGGGGCTAGAGAGCTAACCGCGGCCCTTCACGCTGCCAGCTGCTGCTGCGGGCCGGGGGCCCGGTGCGGCGGGGGCGTAGCGTCAGCGAGGCGGATCGGCAGGTATCCGCGGCTTGCGCGCCGTACCGGAGCCGGGACAGATGTACGCCCCTCGTTCTGGACGTCGCCCTGCAGCACTCGACCCGGCCACCGGCCCACCAGCTACCGGTGTCCTCCCGTCCTTTCTCGGATGGGCTGACGGGTCCCGGGAGCAGCATGTGCTGATCAGGAGAGACGCCCGTGCAGATCACGGCGGCCTTGGCTCACCATCTGCAGATCCTGTCCGGCGACCCCGAGCGGGGCGACCCCGAGCGTGCTGAGCAGATCACGGCCGGGTTGACCCGGCTCGGAATCGACGTCGCCAGGACGGTGCCGTCCTGCCTGGCAGTGTCGATCGTCCTTCGACGTTGGGGAGCCGACGTCATCGTTGGCACCCTGACCCGCGACGACGCCTTGACCCCGGTCCTGGCGTCGCTGGCGGTCCCACTGTCCGGACTTGACCCCGGCGACCTGCTCATCTTGCAGGCCGGCGCGCTGGGCGCTTTCCTGCTGCTTTCGGATGACCTCAGGGGGCTGCTCGGTCCGGGACACCCGCCGATCGAGCTCGATACCCATCTGCTGCTGGCTCCGGTTGTGACCGGGGAGTCGCTGGCCGCCGCCCTGGCCGACCTTCGCGCCGTCAACCAGGGGGTCGGAGTCCTGCTCGATCAGGGGCTGACACCCAAGGCGGCGCGCGAGGAACTCAAACGCCGTGCCCACGACGCCGACACGACCCTGGGCGTTGCCAGCCGGATGTTGCTGGACTCATTGCCGCGTCGAGCGCAACCCAGCTGCTGACGCGTGACGTTGACAGCAGCCGAGGGCGGCGCGCACAGTGGCAGTGCTGGGTTCTCAGCCAGTCCGGAACCGGGATCGCCGCTCGTGCGCCGCGTCCCTCGAGCCAGGTGGCTCGCCGCCGGACCTTCTCCGTGACCTGCCCTGCGGGACCTCACATGACCACGCTGGCCATCGTCATCGTCGTGATGACTGTTGCCCTGCCGCTCACCCGTCGCTGGCACCGACGCCTGGCCCATCGCCCGGCCGCGGGAGGTCGCGGACGGCAGCCGCTACCGCCCGGCGCCAGCCGGCCGCTGTGCCTGGGCTACCAGGTGTCGACCGCGAACCGGCTGCTCAGTCGCGTGTCGGCCCGGCTCCGTGAGTTCACCGACCTGCAGGTCGAGCTGAGCGAACGGCGGGTGCTGCTCAACCGGCCCTGGGAGGAGGACCTGCTGCACTGGGCTCGTGACGATCACGGATGGCGGCTGCACGGCCATCTGCTCCCGCCGGGCGGCAGGCGCCGCCGCAGCACCACCTCCCGCGGGTGGTGCCCAGCCCTGCAGGCCACCCCAGAGTCGCCGACCAGCGCGCCGCCACCATGACGCCGGCCTCGATCAGGGCGGCCAGGCAGTGAACGCTCGGGTCGCATCGACCGCGCTTGGCACGGTAGACCGGCTGGCGCCGCACGGGTGTCCGATGCCAGTTGGACCACTCCTTTCCCCCGTACCTGTCACGGACGGCGAAGCAGGCACTCGGGAGATCGCGCTATGCGCGTCAAAATTGGCATCAACGGCTTCGGTCGAATCGGCGCGACTACCTGCGTTACGTACTTGCCGCCGACGCAGACCTTGACGTGGTGATGATCAACGACGTCGCCGACTCGGCGATCCTGGCCCGACTGCTGCGCTATGACAGCACCTGCGGCCCGCTGCGCCGCCAGGTCGACGATCTCGGCGACGCGATCGCCGTCGATGGACACAAGATCGCGGTGAGTGCGGTGCGCGACCCGGCACAGCTGGCGTGGCGCGAGCACGGCGTCGAGATCGTCATCGAGTCCACCGGCAAGTTCCGCACCCGCCAAGCCGCCGCAGGCCACCTGGCCGCCGGCGCGCACAGAGTGCTCATCTCAGCGCCCGGCAAAGGCGTCGACGCGACCATCGTGCTGGGAGTCAACGACCAGTTCTATGACCCGGCGCAGCACCACGTCATCTCGAACGCGTCATGCACGACGAACTGCGTCGCGCCGATGGTGAAAGTTCTGCATGACAGCTTCGGCATCGCCCAGGGCTACATGACCACCGTGCACGCCTACACCAACGACCAGAACATCCTCGACGCGCCCCACAAGGACCCGCGCCGTGCCCGCTCGGCAGCGGTGAACATCATTCCCACCACGACAGGCGCCGCCCGCGCTGTCGGCGAGGTGATCCCGGCGATGAAGGGCCGGCTGGACGGGGTGTCGCTGCGTGTGCCGGTCGTCGACGGTTCGCTTGTCGACCTGGCCGCGCTGTGCGAGCGCGACGTCACCAAAGACGAGGTCAACGCCGCGTTCCAGGCGGCTGGGGCAGCCGGTCCGCTGGCCGGCCGGTTGCGCTACACCACCGACCCGGTCGTCTCGACCGACGTCATCGGCGACTCAGCCTCGTGCGTGTTCGACTCCGGGCTCACCCAAGCCGCGGGCAGGCTCGTCAAAGTCTTCGGTTAGTATGACAACGAGTGGGGCTACACCGCCCGCCTGGTCGACCTCACCCGCCTCGTCGCCCATACCAGCTGAGCCGCAGCAGACCCGCGGCCCGCCCCTCCGGTCCAAGCCCGCACCACCACCAGCAGCCGGCGCGAGTCGGGGAGTTGTTGGCGCGGGCGGCGGCGTCGGTGCACTACGCCCCGGTGCGGTTCACCTCGCAGCGACTGACCGCCGAACTGGGACAGGTGCTGACCAGCCTCGCCGTCATCGACCAGGCGCCCGGGATCGTCATGAGCCGGACCGGCGGCGGTGCGCAGCAGGCGTTCGACCGGCTGCGCTCGATGAGTCAGTCCCAGCACGTCAAGGTCGCCGACGTTCGCGGGTGCTAGTCGATGAGGCGGTGCGTCGAGGGCCCGCCGGCCTGCTGGGGGGCCGGAAGCATCCCGGTCTGACTTGGGCGGGAGCCCTTGCAGGTGTTCCGCGGTTTTCGCCGGGCATCACGCGGGCGAGCGGCGACATCCCGTCCATCACCTTGGGGCGCTGAATGTGCTCAGCTACTGCCTCCTTCCGAGGGTGGGTACCGGCTAGCGATCACACAGGGCGACGCGCTGCTCGAGAGCACTGCCGGCGCGGTCCGCGCCGTTGCTGTCGCTCGTGGACACCGCAGCTTGGTGCTGGACGCACGGGCCGGCACTGCGGAACCGGATTGCACCCGCCGGTACGTCACGTCTGACGGCTTTGGCAGTGCGCCAAGCCGGGCTCACCCACCGTCCGGAGGGTCGCCGGGCTTACTTCATCCCGCCGTTGCGAGGCGCACTACCCAGGGATGCGAAGGCCGGAGGAAGGCGTCAAACCGCAGCTAGACGTCCATTCCAGAGGCTCGAGGTACCGCAGGGCTATGGGCGGAGTTCTGCTACCGCTGTCTGCCCCCGCTTCCGGGTAAGTTGACAGCCTCTGCCACAGAGCGCATTCTGACGCAGCTGAGTTGCCAGCCAGTTCGGAGCGGGAACACCGCGCTTACGCCGTGTCCTGAGAGCGAGACGCTCACCGCCGAACCACTTACGGTGGACGCCGTTGTTGGGACAGCACCACATGACCGGCTTGCTGACAGTAACCAGTATCACCGCGGGGTCTACACCGTGAGCCGCATCAGCTCGGGGCTGGTGCAGACGCAGGCGGCGGTGCTCAACTTGAACCATTCGGGGCACTACCTGCACTGGGGTGTGTTTCAGATCTCCCTGGCGAATCTGATCGTGATCCTGGCGATGATCGGCGTGTTCGTCTTGGCGTTGGTGTTGCCTTTCCCGGGTCATGGTGATCGGTCATGAGCGCACCGCCTAGTTCTGCTGAGCCACGTTCGTGGACCGGGGTGGTGCGCCGCCGGGCGGTCGCGGCACTGCCACCGGAGCAGCTGCTGCCCGAGACCCAGCCTGCCTATGTCGCGAGCTGGATCTACGTGTTCGGGGTGCTGAGCATCGCCGCTTTGCTGGTGGTCCTGGCGAGCGGGACGTGGATCGCGTTGGAGGGACCGGCGTGGTACCACACGTCGACGGTCGGTCATTTCGTGAACTCGATGCATCTCTGGAGCGTGGAGCTGTTCTTCTTTTTCATGGTGGTGCACCTGTGGGCCAAGTTCTTCATGGCTGCGTGGCGCGGCAAGCGGGCGCTGACGTGGATCACGGGGGCTTTGGCGTTCGTGGGGTCGGTCGCTACCGCGTTCACCGGCTATTTGGTGCAGACCAACTTCGACTCCCAGTTGATCTCCACCCAGGCGAAGGACGGGCTGAACTCGGTTGGCATCGGCGCCTGGTTCAACGTGCTCAACACCGGTCAGATGCTGCTGTGGCACATCCTGCTGCTCCCGCTGGTGCTCGGCGTGCTGGTCGTGCTGCACGTGCTGCTGGTCCGCCGCCACGGCGTGGTCCCCCCCTTTGGTGCCGGCGACGGCAGCGCGCGGTGAGACAAGCGAGGCCGGCGACGGCGAGCGGGCCGCCGATGCCGGCAACCGGCCGCTGCCGCCCACCGAGCCACCCCGCGGGGTGCATGGGCCCGGAGCCAGCCGGGTGAGGACGCGATGAGCGTCGCAGCGCCCCCGAAACGGTCCACGCACGCGACCCGCAAGTCGGCGCCGGCCGCGGAGGGCCGACCGTGGCGCGGGCCGACCCGTCCCTATGACCTGGTCAAAGAGTTCACCATCGCGACCGTGCTCGTCACGCTGCTGGTGGTGGCGCTGGCGGTGCTGCTGGGCTCCCCGGATGAGAAGGCCGTCACCCTGCAGGGCTGGGCGAAGGCAGCGCCCGCCGACTTCGTCCTGACCACAGTCACCGAACTGGACGGCACCAGCACCGCCGCCGGCTACGGCCCGCCGTACAACCACGCCGCCGACGGCCAACAGCTCGGACCGCTGCCACTGGCCCGGTGGGGCGGCTACCGCCTCCCGGTAGATCCCGCGACCGACTTCGTCATCCGACCACTGTCACAGCTGCCGCCATCTCCCGCGCTGAGCACCGCACTGAGCCAGTGGAACGGGGCAAGCGCCGACCAGCAGCAAAAGTGGGCCAGTGCCTACGACACAGCGATCGGCAAAGCGCCCGACTCCGACCCGGCCAAGGTCACCACCGGGGACTACGGGCCGGTGCCGCAGCTGGGCCGCGCCGAGCTGGCCTTGGCCCAGTCCGGCGCCCTCGACGGCTCGCTGGGCCGGTCGGCTGGTTTCTACAGCTCGGACTACACCGCGCCGCTGCTGTTTTTGGGGGACGGTCAGTACTTCGCCGGCCTGGCAGAGGCCCAGCACCTGTCGGGCAGCCAGTGGGGGATGATGAACGAGACCGGCGGCTTCCCGGGTCAGGCGTGGCTGTGGCTCTACACCTTCTGGTATCAGATCTCCCCGTTCAACCACTCCGGCAACGGCGACGCCCTGGTCTGGGCAGTGATGGCCGTACTGGTCCTGGCGTTCATCTTCGTGCCGTTCCTGCCCGGGGTCCGCTCACTGCCCCGCCGCCTAGGGGTGCACCGGCTCATCTGGCGCGACTGGTACTCCCGCGCCCGGTAGTTACTGAAGGGCGGACCGCTGCGCGGCAGCCTGCCGAGACCCCCTGCGTTCGTCACAGCTCACGGCCCCGCTTGCGGCCGCCCCTGATCGGAGTTCGGCTGGAGGATTCATAGTGGTGGCATGACGGAAGCCGGAGACCGACGGGCACAAGCCTGCGCGTCGTTGCGGGTCGATTTCTCCCGCGCGGCGGGGGCGGCCGTACTCGCGCCGTCGGTGCACAACACGCAGCCGTGGCGTTTTGTGATCGGTTCTTCCACGTTGCAGATTCATGCTGACAGGTCCCGCGGCCTGCAGGTCTTGGATCCCACCGGCCGCCTCCTAGCGATCAGTTGCGGTGCGGCTGTGCTGCACGCGAAGCTGTCGCTTCGCGCTTCCGGGCGGTCAGCGATAGTGCGGCTCCTGCCCGACGATGACGACCGCGACCACCTCGCCACGATTGAGGTCGCTACAGCTTCGGCACCAACCGCCCAAGAGCTTGCCCTCGCCGAGGCCATCGCGAATCGGCATTCTCAGCGGGAGCCCTTCTCGGCCATGCCGGTGCCAATGGCCCTGGCGGCGGCTTTGGTGGGCGCCGCCGACGAGGAGGGGGCGTGGCTACGCCCCGTGGAAGGCAACGAGGAGTTGCTGGTCTTAGCGACGCTGCTTCGCCACGCCGACTGGCTGCAACGAACCGAACCGGGCTATCGCGCGGAGCTCCGTGAGTGGCTGCGCACAGAGCCGTCGACCGACGGTGTGCCCATCTGGGCGTTGGCCGCGGCGGGAGTGGAGCGGGGTGAGATCTTGCTCCGCGAGTTCGACCTCGACAGCAGCCGGGTCGCTGCTCGGTTCCACGCCGGGGTGGTCAACGCCGTGGAGCATCCGCTGCTCGCAATCCTTAGCCCGGATCCACCGTTGATCTTGTGGGTCGAGCCCTTTCGTGTGGCGACCCGTTGTCGATGTCCTCGGTTGGCGAAGAGCGTGCGGATCTTGCCGGTTTGCCGGCTTGTCCGAGGTCCTGGTCGTTGGGGCGGGAGGGTGGGTTCAGCAGCGCAGCGGGATCGCGTGGACGCTGGCGAGCGCGGTGCTGATCGCCTCAGCCCAGGGCCAGTTGGCGGGTAGTCGCAGACCTCGCCGTCGCCCGGTGTGGACGAGTCGGCCGGGCATGGTGAAGACCTTGCGGCGCAGCGTGGCTGCGGTCGCCCGCTGCAGATCGGGGCCGGCCAGGATGGCGACGGCACGGCCGAGGTTGAACGCCATGACAGTCAGGACGAGCCAGGCGGCGTTGGCGGTGAACTTCCCGGAGGTTATCTCTAGTCACTCTGTTGATCATGATGCTGACCTGGGTTTTTGCGTTGTGGACGGTGTCGTCGACGCAGAGTGCGCGGGTCTGGGTCAGC
>JAABUM010004876.1_pt1 | contig 14653 bp, 11 predicted proteins | sample 5559161 | NCBI WGS metagenome assembly JAABUM01 (sample SAMN10711868, study PRJNA513369) | rock metagenome | isolation source: Antarctica rocks | place: Antarctica: Victoria Land, Siegfried Peak nord
TTGTTCTGGTAGCGGCGTACCGCGACCCGCAGGGCGTCGGGACCGGTGGGTCGCCGATCCGCCTCCGCCACCCCGGTAGCAGCCCGCCACACCGCGAGCCGGGCCAGCAGGTCGGGGTTCTCCCCGATCAACGACCGTGCCCACAGCGGCGCCGAGGTGGGGGTGAACTCGCGGGCCTGCGCCGCCACCGTAGCGGCGGTGTCGGTGACCGCATGCTCCCGCGCGGACAGGTAGGGACCCCAGTCGGGGTGTTCGGCGAGGTGGGCAGGCACCCCGGGTAGCCACGGCAGCGGACCGGTGCTCCCGGAGTGCCGCCCGGTGGTGTCCACTCGCCAGTCCAGTACCGCGGCGACATCATCAGCGCTGCCCAACTCCCGGACCTGCGCCGCGGTGCGCAGCGCTGTTTCGGGGTCGCGGCCGGTCAGGCTGATGATCGCCAGATGCGCCCGCATACTCGGATACGCCGGGGCCGCCCTCAGCCCGGGCTTGATGTCCTCGGCGGCGGTGTCGATCGCGGCGAGGACCTCGGGGCCGACCACTGTTTCCGCGGCCACGGCGACGGCGTCTTCGTAACTCCCGGCGGCGTGCTCCAGCTGGGTCACCGGGTCGGCGAGTTCGCGGGCGGTGGTGTGCGCTGAGCGTTGCGCCCCGTCGGAGCCAACGATGCGGGTCAGCACATCGACCGCAGTCGGGGGGCGCAGCCCGTCGGGGGTGATGACACTGTGCGGGTCACCCTCACCGGTGGTTTGCACGTACAGCTGGTTGCTCCCCCGACCGCGGGTCATGGCGACGTAGAGCAGTTGCCGGGATTCCTCACCGGTGGCCACGGTGTGCGCGGTGTCCGCGGTCAACCCTTGGGCGGCGTGCACGGTGCAGGCGTAGCCCAATTCGACCTGTTCGGCGACGTAGTGCGCGGGCAGGGTGATGACCCGGTTCGTGCCGACATGCTGGGCACGCACAGAGCCGTCCGCACCGACGTCACGGACCCTCCACCGGTCCCCGTTGCGGACCCAGTCGTTGCGGGTAAGGACCAGGCGGCGGTCGTTGCGCCGGGTGGTGATCAGGTCCCCGGCACTGGCGCTCGACCCGGTCCGCAAGGTGACTTCCCGCCCGGGCGGGGTGTCCTGAGCGGCGAGGCGGTCGGTGCGGGCCCGGTCGTTCAGCGCGGTGACCGCCTGCGTGGTGGGGGCCAGCATCACCGCGTCGAGCCCGTCCGCCCGATCGGCAGCCCACCCGGCGTAGGCCTGGTCCAGGACGGTGGAGGGGTCACCGACCCGGACCCGGTTGTTGTCGATGTAGTAGCCGATCCCGGCGGGGTCCCCGGCCCGGATGGCCAGCGACGCCGCCCCTTCGGCGGGGTCGGTGAACCGCATCACCTCTGACAGAGTCACCGCGCCGACGGTCTCGGCGATGTCCCGGACGACCCCGCCCGCGCTGACTGAGGCCAGTTGCTGGTCGTCGCCGACGAGGCGGACACTGCCCCCACGCCCCAGCACATAGGCCACGGCGATGTCCAGGTTCGGGGTCCCCGACATCGCCGCCTCATCCACGATCACTAACGTTTCCGGGCCGATGTCGGCCACCCATGGGGGTACCCGGACCGGGGCGTCGGCCCGGTTCGGGTCGCCCAGTTCACCGAGGACGTGGGCGAGTTTGTCCACCGTGTCGGTCGGCGCGTGCAGGTCGCCGCCCAGCACCGCGGCGGCGGCGGCGGTAGGGGCCAGTCCGACGACGTGGCCGCCGTCCTCGGCCCACGCCCGCGCCAACGCGCTCATGGCGGTGGTCTTCCCCGTCCCGGCCGGGGCCAACGCGACTTGTAGTCGGACACCGGAGGTGGCGAGTTCGCGGACCATGCCGGCCTGACCAGGGTTGAGATCGACACCGTTGGCTGCCGTTTCCAGCAGGGCCATGTCCACCGCGCCGCTGCTCGTGACCCTTCCGTCGGTGCGCTGGGCGGCGGAGAGGAGGCGGGCTTCGGCGTTCATCACCGCCTGTGAGGTGTACAGCTGGGTGCGGGCCGTGGTGTAGACCGAGGCGCCATCGGCCCGGCGCAGGGCGGCCGGTTCCGTGGCGGTGATCAGGATTGGGGCGGACAGTTCCACCGACTCGCCGGGGCCCAGGGCGGCGGTCACGATCGCTTCCACGGTGGTGTCCAGCTCGTCCAGCTTTACTCCGGTGGCGCGGGCGGCGCGTTCGGCCTCGGCCCGGATGTGGTCGGGCTGCCACGTCGCCCGGGCATCCGAGACGGTGCGAATAACCGCTCCTGCGGTCTGGTTGATCCACTCTTCGTCGACTCGGGCGCTCATCTGTGGTTTCGCGGCGGGGACCGCGGTGTGGATCATCGCCGTGAGCTGGGGTTCACCGCCGAGAACGTCGACGGCTTCGGTGCGCCACTGCTGGCGCTGTTCGGCGTGGGAGCGGGGTTCGTGTTTGGCGTCGCGGGTTTCCAGGGTGGCCTGCTGCGCCAACGCCAAAGCTTCGATCACCGAGGGTGCCCGCCCATGCGCGGCCTGGAACGCTGCGGCCAGCTCCGCGCGGCGGGCGTCGATGCTCGCCCGCCGCGCCGACCACACCCCCGACAGCGCTTCGTCGACCCCGACAACTTCCCGCACCACCCGCTTGCTCAGGTCGGTCCCGGAGCGTTGCGCGAAGGACACCCCGAGCCGGTCCACCAGGTGGGCTTCCAGGCGGGTGTTGTACCGCTCCGAGGCCGCGACCGCCGCCTTGTGGATTACCCGACCATCCAGGGCCAGCCACCGCAGGATGCCATCCGTGCCCCGGGTCTGCACCTTGTTGCTGATCGCGACGTGGGTGTGCAGGTCCGGGTCCCCGGCCCGGGAATCGCGGTGGGTGAACGACGCCCCGGTCAACCCTTCGGTGTCGACCTGCCGCACCCCGTTCGTCCCGACCCGGGTGTAGGTGGCGTTGGCTTCCAGCCACCTGATGACGTCTCTGATCGCCGCGAGGTGTGCTGCCTCGATTTGCTGGCCCACCTCCCGCGGGGCGACCGCCCACAGCGTGGACACACTCTTCACCGGGCTGAACGTCAGGTCATACCCGGCAATGGCGGTGGTGGCCTCGCGGGATCCGCGGGCGATGAACCCGGACAACTCCCGCTCATCAACCGGCGGGCGGCCGTACTGTTTGCCGAACAGTTCGATCCCGACCTCGGTGCGGATCCGAGCCCGCACATCCTCGGCGATCGTGGCGTTGCCCTTGCGTCCGGCGGCCACGTTGTGGGCCACGAACCGCTGCGCCACCACCGTCCGGAACTCGGTGGCCCCTTCGAACACTTTGAACGGCACACCGAGTTGGGTGGCCGCCATCGCCGTGGCCGAGCGCTTCCCCTCGGCGATCATCGCCTGCGTGATGGCATCCGCATCGGGGTGCCGTCCCTCCCCGAACAACGCTTTCATCTGTGCCTCGGACACCCCACCCCCGGCCGCCACACTGCCCAACCCGTCGAGGCCGGCACCCATCCACTGACCGGGCGATTCCCCCTTCTCGGTGTAGTACTTCCCGAGACTGGAGGACCCGCGTTCGGTGGAATCGACCGCCGCGACCTGCCGGGTCAGGTACGTGTACCCGTCCCCCGCCGTCAGCTTGTGCAGCGACATCACACGCACAGAGTAGCACCCCCAAACGTCTACCTCACACAAAACATATCTGAATGCAAGAGGTGTGTTGCTTTGGCTCCGTCGTCTCGGGTGTTTCGCCTGCCTGGCGGTTGATGTGAGAGTGTGCCGTGGCTCGTGCACTGCGGTAGCGTTCGGGGCGTGGGTGAGCGCGCGTACGTGGATGTGCCGTTCGCGGAGAAGGATGACGCGAAGCGGTGCGGTGCCCGCTGGGATGCGCAGGTCCGCCGGTGGTATGCCCCGCTGGCACAGGCCGGGTTGAGCCGGTGGGCACCCGCGGCCCCCTTACCGGCGGTGTTGCCCAGAGAAGACCGAACGTTTGGCTCCGGATTGTTCGTGGACCTGATTCCGGCCTCGTGTTGGTTCACCAATGTGCGCTCCTGTGTGAGTGCACGGGACTGGGAGCGGCTGCGCACCCTGGTCTACGGTCGGGCCGGGAACCGCTGCGAGGCGTGCGGCGCCGGTGTGAACCGCGAGCACCAGGTGTGGTTGGAAGCGCACGAGCGGTGGGACTACCACCACACCAGCCGAACGCAGCGGCTGCGACGGTTGGTATGCCTGTGTACCCGGTGTCATCAGGCCACCCACTTCGGCTACGCCGAGGTCACCGGCCGTGCCGAGGCGGCGTTGGCGCACCTGTGCGCGGTGAACCACTGGACCCGGGCCGACGCCGAGGCGCACATCGCCGCCGCCGCCAGCCTGTGGCGGTTCCGATCCGAGACGGACTGGTCCCTGGACCTGAGCATCCTCACCGGCGTCGGTATCACCCCACAGCCGCCACCCACACCCGTACAACGCCGCACCCAGGCCGCCACTGACCTCGACCGTTCCAGCAGCCCGCCACCCCGGTAGGAGTATCCGAATATGCCCACAGCGCACAGCTCGACCAAGAGGTCACCGATCAGCGCACGGGAACGCGCGCGCCAAGCCACGACACGGCGGCTCGCCGCCGAACAGACTCGGTTGAAGAAAAACGAAGACGACCTGGTCGCGTTCTTCGACGCGGGAAGGACCGCCGAGAAGGTGGCCGGGGACGTGGAGAAGAAAATCCAAGCCATCCGTGACGATGCTGCCACCAAGATCGCCGCCGCCGAGGGTGAGCAGGCGGTCGCGTTGCGGGCGATGAAGGATCGGGGCGAAACGGTGGCCAGCATCGCCGAGGCGACCGAGTGCTCCGCCACCGAGGTCCGCACACTGCTCAAACGCTCCCCCGCCCCAGCCAGCACCCCACCAGCCGCGGCACCCCACGATGAGGATCCACCCAACACAGCCGAGGACGACGAGGAACTGCCCCCCGCAGCACTCGCGAGCTGAGGAGCCGGGAGACGTTAGAGGCGGGAGGTGGAGCAGTTGCCGGAGCCGTTGCGGGTGGACGCCACCATGCACACCGCCGAAATTGCCCGGTTCACCACCTTCGTGGTCCGCGGACCCGGGGAGCACGACTGCTGGTTGTGGCGAGGCTGCGTAGCCGATGACGGGGCCGGGCGGTTCTGGCTCAACCGCAACGGCGTCCACCGGGTGGTGCGCCCGAACCGCTACGCCCTGGCGCTGGCCCAACACCTGACCCTCGGGGACGGTGATGTGGCCATGCACGACGTGTGCGACCTGCCGCTGTGCGTGCGGGCCGAGGCCACCGGTGGGCACATCGTGTTGGGCACCCAGTCCGACAACCTCGCGCGGATGGGGCGCACCGGTCGCGGGGGCGGCCGTGGGCACCCGCGGCATTGGTACGGGCCCGACCGTGCCGCTCGCGCCGCCCGCTCCAGAGCATTGCGTGACGCCGTCCGCAACGGTTGGGACGACGAAGCGGTGCGAGAAGCGTGAGAGGCCAGCGAGCACGCCACGCTGTTCTGAAGAACAGGACCACAAAGGTGAGGAAGGGCAACGGTGCGCAGACGTCAAGACATTGACCTGCTCGCGTGGCGGATGCGGGTGACCGCCGTGGCCGCCGGGTGCGGACAGAGCGCACCGAACGTGGCGTGGAGGTGGAACACCCGCTACCACCGGCACCGCGATGAGCTGGGCATCGCACGATGGGACCGTGCGCTGCGCAGAGGCTCCGAACATGCCCGCCGGGCGGTGATCGCCCACGAGTTCGGCCACCGGGTCTCGGAGCACCGCAAAGAAGACCATCATCGGGCTCACCGTGGCCACCGCCATGACGGGGACCCTGAGTGCGGTACTCCTCGAGGCGGTCAGTGTGGTCGTGGGGTTGGCGGTCATCGGTTCGGTCCTGATGTACCCATTGATCAGTGAGCTGCACGAGGCGGAGTTCGCCGCCGATGACTACGCCGCCGAGCACACCGGCACGGCGGGCACGATCGAATCCCTCACCCAGTTACGGTCCCGGGCTGAACCGATGTTGGCTCTGGTGCCCTTCTTCAACACCCACCCCACCACCACGGCACGCATCCAACGCCAACAAGCCCGTGCCCACACCTGCTCGCCGCCGGGTTGAGCGGCTGCGGTGTGTCGGTGCAGACAGCTAGCGTCAACAGCAACGAACAACGGTGGTGGGGAGACCAAGGCGATGAGCAACGAGGAACAGCAGGAAACGCAGCAGCCACCGCTGCGGCTTGTGTCGCGGGCGAATCTGGAATGGGAAGCAACCGCACCCGCACCAGCACCGCACCTCCGGGGCCTGGGGCGTCGCTGCGGGCCCGCATCGCCGGAGAGACAGCGCGCGCCCGGTCCCGCCCACTGCGCCCTACCGTCCTGCGGGCGCTCGGGTGCGGTGTCGCCGCCGGGATCATTGCCGCGGTCCTCTGGGCCCTCCTCACCTCCCCCAACCCGCTCTCGGTCGTCCTGACTGCTGCCGGTATCGCTGCGGTGGTGGGCTTCGTCCTGACCCTGCACCCACGGGTGACCGGTCGTCTCGGGTACGACCCCTCGGCCCGCGATCTGCGTTGCCAGGCGCGGCAGGAGACCCGAGTCGCCGCGGGTTTGGAGGCGCTGGAGTCCGCGGGATGGGTACTGCTGCACGACCGACTGGTGGCCGCCCACCGGGTCCCGCACATTCTCATCGGCCCCCCCGGGGTCGTGCTCGTCTACCCCTACACCACCGGTCAGAACGCCAGGCTGCGCTACCAGCTGCGACGGGCGCGGGTCCTGGCGCACAGCCTGCTGGCCTGGGTGCTGGACCTACCCCTGGTGGTGCTGCGGGTTCGTCCCCTGCCGCATCTCAGTGCCGCCACCCCGGTCACCCAGATTCAACCCAGCGCACCCTCGCAGGACACCGCGGCCTGGGCGCGTCACGAGCTCGCGACACGGCTGGGGCGTCGCCCCGCACTCGACGCGTGGTCCGTGATCGTCTACGCCTACTACGCCGTGCTGAACCGACCACCCGACCGTCAGTTCACCGCAGGCAACCGCCTCGGCTACGGCGACACCGGCACCGTCCTGCGGGCCACCCTGGACACCGGACTCCCAGCCGGACTCAACCGTGCCGCCACCGCCTTCCTCGCCACCGAAGTCGACGACACCTGCCCGCCCGCCTGATGGCCGCTGAGAGGCAGGAAGAACGGTCCGACGAGAAGCAAGCGGGGCTTTGGGTCGAGAAGGTCGTCCAGCTTGCCTCGGCTGCTGGGCAGGCGGACCCGCCGAAGGTTGTGTTCGACAAACGTAAGTCTCTGGGACTGGCGGCGTACCACTATCCCCACGACGAGCTGGCGCTGGATCCTGACTTTTTGGCGGTCGAACGAACGGACCTGTACTGCCATGAAGGCCTGATCCTGCACGAGCTGGGGCACCGCGCCGCGCCCACACTCCTGCGGGTACGCCGGTACCTGTGCGTGCTGCTGCTCGCGACGCTCTCTCTCTCGCGGTGGGCGGATACATCCACCTGGCAGGAGCGAACATTGGCGCCGCCACGATCGGCATGCTGTTGGCAGCTACCGCGGCCGAGGCTGTCGCGGTGTGGATCCTGTCGTGGGTTGCGGAGTTCGCCGCCGATGACTACATGTGCGATCAGGGAGGTATTGCCCGGGCTGCCGCGATGATGGTGGACCTGATCGATCCCTGCCCCGGGATGTGGACTCACCCACCGTCGCCGTTCACCAGGTGCCCGGTTCGAGCTGAACCCGCGCAACGCCGTCCACCAGTAGCGGGTGCGGGACGCCAAGGCGGCATCCCGCACTGCTGTGAACTCAACAAGGAGATCCCCATGAGCAACACCCCGAGCAAGCGGGGCCGCGTCGCTGTCATCGGCGCAGGGCCAGCCGGTATGGCCACCACCCCCCTCGACACCGGCCCGGTACCAGACCAACGCACTACATAGATCTGAATTATCGCCGTGGTGATGGCGACTTTGCGTCGCCGAGCAAAGGACCGAGCCCTTGATTCAGGACTGAACCACCGGAGTGTCCGGAGACTCCATCTCTTGTGCCAGTCGAGTCATAGGACGAGCGCAGACCGTGCCACAGTTCCTGTTTGCGGAATCGGCATGCGGCACGGGGCTTATCCATTTCACTGCCGGAGTCAACGATGGACCACGTCCCGCCTGGCGCCGTGGCGGGGACGCCTGAGGGCTGTCAAGGGCCAACCGTGGCGTGCGGCTCACCACCTGGAGCGACTCCGCAGGTCAAACGTGCGCCAGGCAGTGAAATGGATAACCCACTCCGGCAGATATCGCCGCCGAGAAGTGCGGAACGCCGGGTAAGGTGCTGCTCCAAGGATGGCCCGGCCCAAAGGAGCCATAAGTGACGCAATCACAGGGGCGTATCGGGGTCGGAGTGGACGGGTTCCCGGCCTCCGTGGAGACGCTGAGCGGGGCGGTGCGTCAGGCTGCGCTGACCGGCGCCAAGGTCGAGTCGGTGATCGGCTGGGAGTGGTCGGTCGCCTACGACGGTTCGCACCGTCCGCAAGGGCACGCGGTGAAGGTGCTGCGCGACGCGGCAGCCGGAGCCGACCTCCTCGTCGTCGGCAGCCGAGGTCACGGCAACTTCGCCGGATTGCTCCTCGGCTCGGTCAGCACCACGTCGTTGCGCGCGCCCGTGCCCGGTGCTCGTCCTCCGGTATTTGAGGCAGTGACGAGTGCAACGGTGGTCGGGTGGCATCCGCCGGCACGTCTGGCCTCCAGGAGCTGAGGTATGGAACTGCTGCGTGTTCTGTTCCATGACCAGCCTCTGGTCGCGCTGTTTGTCACTGTCATGCTTGGCTACCTCGTCGGCAAGATCAGGATCAGGAAGTTCACGCTCGGTGGTATCGCCGGGACGCTTCTCGTCGGCGTCGTCGTCGGTCAGATCGGCGTGATCCCCCTCGACAGTGGCATCAAGGCGATCTTCTTCGCATTGTTCATCTACGCCGTCGGCTTCCAGGGCGGGCCGCAGTTCTTCCACGCGCTGAACCGGCGCTCGCTCAACCAGCTGGCGTCCGCGTTCGTCATGTGCTTGGTCGGGCTGCTGGTTGTCCTCGCCGCCGCCGTGATCTTCGGTCTGGACCGTGGCAGTGCCGCGGGGCTGGCGGCGGGGGGGCTGACCCAGTCCGCGATCATCGGCACGGCCGGCGACGCTCTGGCAAAGCTGAACCTGTCCCCGGGCGCGATCAAGACGATGCAGACCAACGTCGCCGTTGGGTACGCCGTCACCTACATCTTCGGTTCCCTCGGTCCGATCCTCATGGTCACGTCCGTCCTTCCCGCGATCAAGAAGTGGGACATCCGCAAGGAGGCGGTGCGGCTCGCGACCACCCTGTCTGGTGGTCGGGCACCGATCGAGGCGGGCGAGTTCGACGCCGCGCGGCCGGTGGTCACGCGGTTCTACGTCATCTCCCCCGGTGGGAGGGCGGTCGGCCGGAGCGCGCTGGAGATCGACACGCTGCTGTCGGATGCGGCGATCGAGGAGGTGGTGCGCGCCGGGAAGACCCTGGACCTGGGCGACTCGACCCGGATGGCCGAGGGCGACCACGTCGCGGTCACCGGTCAGGTCGCGACGATGGAGGCGGTCCGGGAGCTGTTCGGACCGGACTCCGCCCCCCCGGATGGGTTCCACCTCGTCGAGGAGGAACGCGAGCTGGTCCTGACCAACCGTGACCTAAGCGGCCGCGGCATCGGTGAGCTGCACGATCACATCGATGTCGGCAAGCGTCATGGGGTGTTCCTGACCCAGGCCAAGCGGATGGGGCGAGATCTGCCGCTGCTGCGCGATCTTCAGCTCAAGACCGGTGATGAGTTGCACTTCCTCGGCCGCCCCGCAGACCTCGACCGTGTGCAGGGTCGGATCGGCTACCGGATCAGTGCTGCGGCGGTCACCGACTTCGTTTTCTTCGGGCTGGGCATGACCCTGGGTCTGCTCCTCGGTGTGCTCACCGTCAAGGTGTCGGGAGTGCCGATCACCCTGGGTAGCGGCGGCGGGTGTCTGCTGTCGGGGCTGCTGTTCGGCTGGTTGCGCAGCGTCCATCCCAGGTTCGCCGCCCTCCCGGTCGGCGCGTCGACATTCCTGCGCGACTTCGGGCTGGCGGTGTTCGTTGGCGTCGTGGGCATCACGGCCGGCCCGCAGGCGCTGGTCGCGATCCGCGCCCACGGCCTCACCCTTCTCGGCCTCGGGGTGGCGGTCACCCTGATCCCGCAGGTGATCACTTTCTTCTTTTCCTTCTATGTGCTGCGGATCCGCAACCCGATCGAGGCGCTTGCCTGTGTCGCCGGCGGCCGCAGCGCCAACCCGGCTTTCGCCGCCCTGCTCGAACGCGCCGGGAACGCCACCCCGGTCGTGTCGTTCACCGTCACCTACGCCGTGGCGAACGTCTTCCTCACCCTGTGGGGCCCCATCATCATCGGCGTGATCAGCAAGAACGCCGCCTAGCCAGTGCCTATCCGAGGACCCGCCATGCCCCAGTACGACCAGCAGGCCAGCAGCTCGCTGAGCCCCTTCGAGCTCAAGGACCAGCTCATCGCCGCCGCGTCCTCCGACGCCCAGCGGCTGATGCTCAACGCCGGGCGCGGAAATCCCAACTTCCTGGCGACACTCCCACGCTGGGCCTTTCTGAGCCTGGGGGAGTTCGCGATGCGGGAGGCGCTGCGGTCCTACTCCTACCTCGACAGCGGCTTCGGCGGACTGCCCGAGCGTGAAGGCATCGTCCAGCGGTTCGACGCCTACGCCTCCCACCACGATGGCAGTGACGGGGTTCGCTTCCTGCGCTCGGCGCTCTCTTACGTCAAGGACCGCCTGGGACTGGACCGGGACGACTTCCTGTTCGAGATGGTGGGCGCGTTCCTGGGCAGCACCTATCCAACTCCGCCCCGCATGCTCGAGCACACCGAGCAGATCGTCCGGGCCTACCTCATGCAGGAGATGTTCGGCCCGGTGCCGTCCGACGGCGCGTTCTCGCTGTTCGCGACCGAAGGCGGCACCGCCGCGATGACGTACCTGTTCGCCAGCCTCCACGTCAACGGCCTTCTCGGCTCGGGCGATAAGATCGCGCTGGCCACACCGATCTTCTCCCCGTACCTGGAGATCCCGCTGCTGGCAGAGTACGACCTGGGAGTCGTCGACATCCGCATGGACAGCCACACCGACTGGCAGCTGTCCGACAACGAGCTGAGCAAGCTCCTGGACCCGGCCGTCAAGGTCTTCTGCCTGGTCAACCCGAGCAACCCGCCGTCTGTCAAGCTCACCGGCGAGACCCTGGACCGGCTCACCGAGGTGATCACCACCAGCCGCCCGGACCTGATCGTCATCACCGACGACGTGTACGGCACGTTCGCCGACGACTTCGTCTCCGTCTTCGCCAGGTGCCCGCGCAACACCCTGTGCGTCTACTCGTTCTCCAAGTACTTCGGGGCGACCGGCTGGCGCCTGGGCGCGATCGCATTGCATCACGACAACGTGGTCGACGACGCCTTGGCCGACCTGCCCGAAACCACCAAGGCGAGGCTCGACGACCGGTACGCCACACTTACCGCCCGACCCAGGGAGATGGGGTTCCTCGACCGGCTGGTCGCCGACAGCCGCGCGGTCGCCCTCAACCACACCGCCGGGTTGTCAGTCCCCCAGCAGCTGCAGATGGCGCTGTTCGCGTTGCACGGGCTCATGGACCGACAGTCCCGATACAAGGACGCGGCGAAGGGCCTGATCCGGCAGCGCTACCAAACCCTTTACAAAAGCATGGGCGTCCAGATCGAGCGCCACGCAGAGGACGTCGACTACTACAGCCTGATCGATTTGCAGCAGCTCGGTGGCGCCCTGTACGGGCCTGAGTTCGAGCAATGGTTCACCCAGCAGGACCTCGGCAGCACCTTCCTGTTCCGGCTTGCCGAGGAGACCGGCGTCGTCCTGCTCCCAGGCCGAGGCTTCGAGGTCATCGACGTCTCTGCCCGAGTGTCACTGGCGAACCTGACCGACATCGAGTACGCGGCGATCGGCCGCGCGGCGCGACAGGTACTGGAGGAATACCACGAGGAGTTCACCGCAATCACCGCTGAGCCGCCGGCCGGGGTGCAGCCCGGGTCGAGCGCTGGCGTGGACGAGGCGGCCAACGGGACCGGTCGTCTCCCCGGCACGCAGTAATTGGGTGCCGGTCGGCCTGCAGGGACGCCGACGGCGACCCGGAACCGGTTCGCTAGGCCTACCGCGTGGGCATACAGGGCGGTCAACCCGACGCTCGGTGGAGCAGGTCCAGCGTCGGGGGCCTGCGCCACCCCTGAGTGCCGCGCCGGGGAGACGTCGAAGCGCCGGGCGTCCCTAGGGGCCAAAGGCGGAGCCGAAGTGTTCGGCGTGCACTGCAATCCGTGGTGAGCGCGCTGTCCGCGGCATTTCCCGCCCACAACGGCGAGCAGGTGCGTGATGTGGTGGACAGCACGTACGGCCAACTAGCATCAACCGCGAAGATCACCGCGTATCTGATTCCGCTCACCATCAACCGGGCGCAGGCCAGGTTGACGGCGCAGCGACCAGGATGCCCGGCGAATTCCGAGGAAAGGGCAGAGCGAGTCCCTGACCGATCGCGACCGCAGCATCGCCGTCGTCGCTGCGCTCGTGGCCCAGAACGTGACCGACGAGCGACTGATCACCTACCTGACGCTCGCCCGCCGCAACGGCGTCGACGAGCGCGGGCTCTCCACCCTGATGGTGCTGCTCACCGCCTACGTCGGGCAGCCCTACACGTCGGCGGCGATGCAGGTGGTCCGCGGCTCGGCCGGCACCGATGACGGTTCTGGGTGACTGCCGTGGAAGAGCCGGCACCGTCGCCGTGCTTCACCTACGACAACTGAACGGGGCGTCGTCCCGGCCGCGTCGTCCGGGCGATGAGTGCGGTGCTGCCCGGGGTCGCCGACGTGTGCAGCCAGGTCGACCCGTACGCGAGCGCATGGTGTGCCCATAACGTCGACACCCTCCTCCGGCCCGGTCGGCGCTGGGTCGTGCTCGGCGACTCGATGTCGCAGAGCATCGGTGCCTGGGCCTACGACGCCGGCTGGGTCGGGCAGCTGGCCGCCCGCTTGGCCACCACTGGTCACGACCTCCGGGTCGTCAACCTGTCCGCGACCGGCGCACGCGTGGCCGACCTGCTCGCCCAGCAGCTCCCCGCCCTGGACCAGCTCGGGTCGCGGGACGACGACCTGGTCACGGTGCTCGCGGGGTCCAACGACCTCTTCGGTGGCCGGGCGGGCCGCACCCGACTGCCGGAAGCGTTCGCGGAGCTGGTCGACCGCGTCCCACCCGGGTCCGTGGTCGCGACGCTTCCGCAACCCACCGGTGCCGCCGGCCGAGCCAACCAGCACGTCGAGCGCGCCGCCAGAGCCGGCACGATCGTCATGGCCGACCTGCAGGTCACCGGCCCCCGGTCGTGGCGCGGACGACTCGCGGGCGACTTCTTCCACCCCAACGACGCCGGGTACGCCGCCGTAGCTACCGCCTGCGAGCCCACGCTCCGCGAGGTCCTGGCCTGAGGCCGTCTTCCGAGCTGGGGCGTCACGCGGGGTTGTCCTCCCTGCCACGGTGGAGCCTGCTGGACGCCGACGTCATCCCACCGCGGTAGACGACGGGCGCCGAAGCGGTGCGCACGGGGGACGCGGTGCACTGGTCGGCTGCCTAGCGTGGATCGCACACCACACCGCGACTCCGAGAGGACATCTCATGTCATCGATCTCGATCGTCCTGCCCGGCGAGGGTGAGCCCGTCGACCTCGGCACAACAACGATGCGCATCCTCGAGGACGGGCGCACCACCGACGAGCGGATCGGCATCACCGTGGCCACGCTCGCACCGCACACCGACGGACCACCGCAACACCGCCACGGGCGGCACGACGAAGGCTTCTACGTCATCTCCGGGACCGCCCGCTTCACCAGCGGCAACACCGGGTACGACGCCCCCACCGGCACCCTGGTGATGATCCCGCCCGGAGTCCCACACACCTTCGAGAACCCCGGTGAGGAGCCGATGGTGATGCTGTCCACGTTCTCACCGTCGTTCTACGTCGAGTACTTCCGGGACATAGCCGCGATGATCGCCTCGGGCCGCGGGATGTCCCCGGAGTCGGTGGGCGAGATCATGGCCGGCTACGCCACCGAGCCCGCGGCCAGCAGCCTGGACGGTCAATGAGTACCGGGGGCCAGCAGGTGCGGGAGCCGGCTCCCCGCGGGACAGCGGGTGGTACCTCGGCCGACGGCCCCGACCGACCACCGGCCTGGCGCCCCAGCAAGCGGGCCCACATCATCTGCGACGTCGCGGTCTTCGTCGTCTTCCTCGCGCTCTCCGCACCGGCGACCACGGGTCTGGCCGGGCACGAGTGGCTCGCGGTCCCGTTCATCCCCATCTTCCTCGGCCACCTCGTCACGTCGTGGCCGTGGATCACCACCGTGCTCCGGCGGGGCGCCCGGCCGCGGGGGCGGCCGCGGACCAACCGGACCCTGGACGTGCTCCTGTTCGTCGTGATGGTCACGGCCCTATACTCCGGCTTCGTCATCAGCGTCGACCTGCTGCCCTCGCTCGGTCTCGACGTTGCGCCGCACGACTTCTGGGTCAGCGTGCACTCCGCGTCCGCGACGCTGATCGTCCCGCTCGTCGCCGCCCACCTCGCCCTGC
>JAABUM010004877.1_pt1 | contig 14651 bp, 11 predicted proteins | sample 5559161 | NCBI WGS metagenome assembly JAABUM01 (sample SAMN10711868, study PRJNA513369) | rock metagenome | isolation source: Antarctica rocks | place: Antarctica: Victoria Land, Siegfried Peak nord
GTCGTCGCCGTCGAGAAGGCCCTCGATCTCTACGGCCCGCCCGTCTACGTCCGCAAGGAGATCGTCCACAACAAGCACGTGGTGACGACCCTGCAGAAGAAGGGGGCGATCTTCGTCGACGAGACGGACGAGGTGCCCGAGGGTGCGACCGTCATCTTCAGCGCCCACGGCGTCGCGCCGATCGTCCACGAGGAGGCCCGCGCGCGGAGCCTCAAGACCATCGACGCGACATGTCCGCTCGTGACGAAGGTGCACCGTGAGGCCGTGCGCTTCGCGAACGACGACTTCGACATCCTTCTCATCGGCCACGAGGGTCACGAGGAGGTCGTCGGCACCTCCGGTGAGGCGCCCGAGCACATCACCATCGTCGACGGCCCGGACGACGTCGACAACGTCGAGGTCCGCGACCCCGACAAGGTCGTGTGGCTCTCCCAGACCACGCTCTCGGTCGACGAGACGATGGAGACGGTGCGCCGGCTGCGCCAGAAGTTCCCGCGGCTGCAGAACCCGCCCAGCGACGACATCTGCTACGCGACCCAGAACCGACAGCTCGCCGTGAGGCAGATGGCCAACGCCTGCGACCTCATGATCGTCGTCGGCTCCCGGAACTCCTCGAACTCGGTGCGGCTCGTCGAGGTCGCCGTCGAGCACGGGTCCCGCGCGGGCCACCTCGTCGACTACGCCGACGAGATCGACGAGGCGTGGCTCGACGGCGTCCGGACCGTCGGAGTGACGTCGGGCGCGAGTGTGCCCGAGGTGCTCGTTCGAGACGTCCTGGAGTATCTGGCCGAGCGCGGCTACGGCGACGTCGAGACCATCGTCTCGGCCCAGGAGTCGCTGCTGTTCGCGCTGCCCAACGAGCTGCGCCGCGATCTGAAGGCCCGCTCCGGTCAAGAGCCCGACGAGCTTCGGCACGACCCGTCCGCGGTCGGGACCGGCATACTGCACTGACTCGACGTCATGTCGGTCGAGGGAGTCAGCTCCCTGAGCCCAGCCCCGGCTCGTCGTCAGCGATCACTCACACCAGCCAGGCTTCGGCTGCGCTGCTGGGTGCCCGGCCCTCCGTAGGGGTAGTCGGCCGGGGCGGGGTCACTGGCAGCGTCCAGCTCCAGGGTCTCCTGCTCGCTGAGGCGGAGATCGCTGGCGCCGAGGTTGTCGTGCAGCTGCTCGGTCGTCCGTGCGCCGAGGATCACCGACGTGACGGTCGGCCGGTCGACGAGCCAGGAGAGGGCGACCTGGGCCATGGTCACCCGGCGTGCGGTGGCAACCGACTGCACGGCGTCGATAACATCCCAGGTCCGTTGCACGCTGCTGCGCCTGTCGTAGGCCTCGACGCCGCGCTCGGGGTTCTCCCCCAGCCGCGTCGAGCCGGTCGGTCGGGTCTCCTTGGTGTACTTGCCGGTCAGCCAGCCGCCGCCGAGGGGCGACCATGGCAGCAGCCCGAGCCCGGTCGACTGGCAGGCCGGCACCACCTCCCACTCGATCTCCCGGACGAGCAGGTTGTATTGCGGCTGCAGCGTCACCGGACGGCTCAGACCGCGGTAGTCCGCGAGGTCGACGACCTTCTGGACCTGCCAGCCCGTGTAGTTGGACAGGCCCACGTAGCCGATCTTCCCGGCGCTGACGGCGTCGTCGAGGAACCGCAGCGTCTCCTCCAGCGGCGTGTGCGGGTCGAAGGCGTGCACCTGGTAGAGGTCGACATGGTCGACGCCGAGCCGGCGCAAGGAGGCATCAAGTGCGTCGCGCAGGTGGCGGCGGGAGAGCCCGGCGTCGTTGGGCCCGGGGCCCTTCGGAAAGCGGCCCTTGGTGGCGAGCACGACCTGGCCGAGGATGTCTGCCGGCTGCTTGGCCAACCACCGGCCGATGATCTCCTCCGACGCGCCGTCGCTGTAGACGTCGGCCGTGTCGATGAACGTGCCACCCGCCTCGAAGAACGTGTCGAGCTGCTCATGGCAGCCGGCCTCGTCGGTCTCCGTGCCGAACGTCATCGTCCCCAGGGTCAGGGTTGACACGACGCATCCGCTCTGGCCCAGCGTGCGGTATTCCATGTTCTCGTCCTCGCTCCGTCCTGATCTGGTTTCACTGACCAACCAAACGGTACTCTCGCCGGGGCCTCGTGGCCTGGCCGGGCATCGCTCAGGTCACGTCAGGGTGCTATCTCGCCGCTGCCACGCGCGATCAGGTGCACGGGCAACACGATCCGGCTCATGGGGTGGGTCGCGCCGTCGATACGGGTGAGGAGAACACGTGCGGCTTTCCGGCCGAGCTCCTCGGCGTCGGCGGTGACGACGGTTACCGGCGTGCTGAGCATGTCGGCCAGCCGGAAGTCGTCGAACCCGATGAGCGCGATGCGATGGGAACTGTCCTGGGTAGCCCGTAAGGCGCCCTCGGTGAGGAAGTTCGTTGTGGAGAACACCGCGGTCGGGGGCGCCGCGGACGTCAGGAGGTTGCGGGTGGCCTCGGCCGCTTCCTCGGCGGTGCCATGGCGTAGGTCGACAACCCGTCGCTCGTCCACCGGTATGCCGGCCTCGCGCAACGCTCTGCGGTAGCCGCGCAGGCGCCGCCCGGTGGTGTAGTAGGACGGCGCAACGAGGATGGCAATCCGGCGGTGGCCGTGGTCGATCAAGTGCTGGGTGGCGAGTCGTCCGCCGCCGTCGTTATCGAGCAGGACGGCGTCGGCGCTGATGCCGACGGCGGGTCGGTCGACGAACACCACGGGCGTCCGGCCGTGACTTCCCCTGCGGTCGAGGAAGGCGTGGTCACGCTGGTAGGGAACGATGACGAGGCCGGCAACCCTCCGCCCGATGAGGTCACCAACGGCGCGTTGCTCGACTTCCGGGTCTTCGTCGACAGTGCTGAGGACGACGGCGTAACCAGCTTGGTTGGCCACCTCGACGGCTGCCTTGGCAAGGCTGGCATAGAAGGGGTTGGTCAGGTCACCGAGCAGCAGTCCGATGGTGAGCGAGTTCTTGCCTGGCCGCAGGGCGCGGGCGACCTCGTCGCGTTGGAACCCCAGCTCGGTGATGGCGGCCTTGACCCGGTCTGCGGTTTCGGTCCGCACGTAGCCCACCCCGTTGACGACACGGGAGACGGTGACCACCCCTACTCCCGCTCGAGCGGCGACATCCCGCATGGTCGGTCGCCCCGTCGCGGTCTGGGGGAGGGGACGAGCTGTCACGAACACGCACCGCTTCCGTGTGGCGAAGGACGACCGAGGCAGTATGCCGGGCGAGCATCCAGTACCGGAATCCCAGTATCGGAATCATAGAGGGGTCTGGCGCCGATCTCGGGCTGGAGACCGCCTTGAGGGCTACCTGGGCCAAGCGCTCACGGCGTTCCCCAGGTTCGTCGTGTGCCCTGTCGCCGTGGACCCTTGACCCTTCGAGTTGGAATGGATACGTTTCCCTATAGCGGCGCTGAAGAGCCTTTCTCCAACGCTCCGCGGACCGATGTGGAGGACCTCGATGAAGCGTTCGCTCCTCAACGTGGCAGCTGGTATCGCCGTGCTCGCCATGAGTCTCATCCACGCGGGTCCCGCTGATGCCTCGGTTTCGAGTGGCGGATCGGACGCCCAGCGGGCCGAGTCCGGCTACGCCGCGCTGCAGCGCTACCTCGCGGTGCACGACGGGTCAGGCCTCTACCACGAGCAGTATCCCGCGGCGGCCGGCGACAACGCCTACTCCTACGAGTGGCCATACTCCCAAGTGCATGTCGCAACACTGGACCTGACCGGGATGGCCGGGGTCGGCTCTCGATACCGGCCGGCGCTCGAGGCGCACGACAGCGCTCAGCTGCGCTACTGGAGCGCGGCTGGCAGCACCGGGTTGCCTGGCTTCGCCTCGGGGGCCGAGCCGCCCTACGGCCCGGGAGGTGACTTCTTCTACGACGACAACGAGTGGGTGGGGCTGCAGGACGTCCAGCACTGGGCGATGTACCACGACAGTGCGTCGCTGAGTCAGGCGCGAGAGCTGTTCCGACTCGTCCAGTCCGGGTGGGACAGCGACGCGAGCCACGCCGATCCGGGAGGGGTGTTCTGGACCCAGGCCCCCTGGAGCAGTGATCGGAACACGGTGTCGAACATGCCCGCGGCCGAACTGGGTCTGCGCCTGTACCAGATCACCGGCGAACGGGAGTACCTCGACTGGTCGCTGCGGATGTACCGCTGGACGAACACGTATCTCCAGGGGCCGAACGGGCTGTTCTGGGACCACCTGAGCCTGCAGGGAACCGTCGACCAGACCATCTGGTCCTACAACCAGGGTGTGCCGGTCGGGGTCAACGTGCTCCTCTACGAGGTGACCCACGAGCGGCGCTACCTCGATGAAGCCGTGCGCATCGCGATGGCTGCCCAGAGCTACTTCGCCGGGGACAAGCTCGACGCACAGCCGCCGTTCTTCAACTCCATCTACTTCACGAACCTCCTGCTGCTCGAGTCGGTCACCCATGGGTCGACGTATTCGCGTGCGGCGCAGGCATATGCCGACCGGATCTGGGCGACCAACCGCGATCCCGCGACCGGGCTGTTCCACTTCGGCGGCAGCGCTGCAACCCAGGCCATCGAACAGGCCGCGATGGTGCAGATCTACGCCGTCCTCGCGTGGCCGCGTGCTCGTGACGACTTGCTCTACTAAGCCCGACCCTGTCGGATCGACAACCGATCTCCCCCCTCACGCCTTCGGGCCCGTGACGTTAGGAACGCCATGCTGCAACGCAAGTCGGTGACCATGTTCGCCCTCGCCGCGACCACGCTTACGGCGCTCGTGGGATGCTCGTCCGGGAGCACCCAGTCGGGCGGGTCGAAGACGATCACGGTTGCCTATCAGAAGTTCGGAGCCTTCGTGCAGATGGATCAGCACATGACGAAGGTGAAGCAGGCCTACGAAGCTGCTCATCCCGGCATGACGGTCAAGCTCGAGCCGATTCAGGCGGACGAGAACAGTTACTACACGAAGCTGAACCTCATGAGCCGATCGGCCTCGACGGCCCCCGACGTTCTCTACGAGGACACCTTCCTCGTGAACTCCGACATCGACGCCGGGTACCTCGCCCCGATCGACAGCTACGTGTCCAAGTGGGCGGACTGGAGCCAGTTCACGCCGGCCGCCCAGGCTGCCGGGAAGGGCGCGGACGGCAAGCTCTATGGCGTCCCGATGGGCACGGATACCCGCGCGCTCTACTACAACAAGGAGCTGTTCGCGAAGGCGGGCCTGCCCACGGACTGGCAGCCCAAGACCTGGAACGACATCCTCGCGGCGGCTCGTACCATCAAGCAGAAGCTGCCGGGTGTCATTCCGTTCAACATCTACTCGGGAAAGGCGGCGGGCGAGGGCGCGACCATGCAGGGCTTCGAGATGCTCCTGTACGGCACGAAGAACACGCTCTACGACGAGTCCTCGAAGAAGTGGGTGGCCTCCAGTCCAGGAATGACCGACTCGATGAACTTCTTGAACACGGTCTTCAGCGAGAAGCTCGGCCCCAGCCCGCAGGACGCGCTGGACCCGCAGTACGGCACGAACCTGATCAACGACCTCATCCCCAACGGCAAGGTTGCCATTGACCTTGACGGCTCGTGGCAAACCGGCACCTGGAAGGCGACCGGCACGAAGCCGTGGCCGCAGTACAGCACGGTGCTCGGCGTGGCACCGATGCCCACCCAGAACGGTGAGGCACCTGGTGAGACGAGCATGTCTGGAGGCTGGTTGCTCTCGGTCGGCTCGAAGTCGAAGAACAAGGACGCGGCGTTTGACTTCATCAGCCTCGCCCTGAACAAGGACAACACGAAGAGCTACGACATCGCGGCGAGCCAGATCACGGAGCGCAACGATGTGGCGAGCGACCCGGAGTACACCAGCTCGGACCCGTTCACCCCGTTCTTCACGGGGCTGGTCAAGAGCACCCACTTCCGTCCGGCCTTCTCGGCATACCCTCGGGTGTCGGACGCCATCCAGCAGATGATGGAAGCGGTGATGACGAGCCAGTCATCCGTCCCGGCCGCCACGCAGCAGTTCGCCTCGACCGTCCAGAGCGTCGTGGGCCCGGACAAGACGACGACCGCGAGCTGACGTGTCCACCACGTTGTCGTTGTCCGAGACTCCTCCGCGCAGGCCGGCTGTCGTCAAGGCGGTGCCGCGGGGGAGCCGAGGCCCCTCACTGTGGCAGCGACTGTTGCCGCTGCTCCCCGCCGTCGCCCTGCTGCTGTTGTTCTTCGCCGGCCCCGTGCTGTGGAGCTTCTATACCGCCTTCACCAACCAGGCGTTGTCCGGCGTGGGGGCGGAAAACCCTCAATGGGTGGGCGGCGCCAACTTCAGTCGGCTGATCCGTGATCCGGACTTCATCCGCTCGATCGTGCTGACCGTCGTCTTCGTGGTCGGCTCAGCTGTCATCGGACAGAACTGCCTGGGGCTGCTGATCGCCCTGCTGCTGCGGGGGCGTCACCGCGTGGCGCAGAGCGTGGTCTCCCTCGTCGTGGTGGGCGCGTGGGTGATGCCGGAGATTGTGGCCGCTTTCTGCTGGTACGCGTTTCTGAACCAACGCGGGTCGCTGAACGAGTGGCTCCAGGGTGTGGGGATGCAGCAGAACTGGCTCTACACGACCCCGATGTTCGCCATCATCTTGGCCAACGTGTGGCGCGGCACGGCCTTCTCCATGATGGTGTACTCCGCTGCTCTGTCAGACATTCCCCCCGAGATCGAGGAAGCTGCCTCGATCGACGGAGCGGGCGGACTGCGCCGCATCTGGTTCGTCACGCTGCCGATGATCCGCAGGTCCATCCTCACCAACATGATGCTGATCACCCTACAGACGCTGGCCGTGTTCACCATGATCTACGTGTTGACCGGGGGCGGGCCCGGCAACAAGAGCCAGACGACGCCGGTATACATGTACGAGCAGGCCTTCAAGTTCTACAACCTGGGCTATGGCACCGCAATGGCGCTCGTGCTGCTCCTGGTCGGAGCATTGTTCTCGCTGGTGTACTTGCGGTTCACCCGGGTGGACGAGGGATGAGCGGCACTGTCGCGGACACCGCCGTTGTCGCCCACGGCGCTGGCCCGAGAGCCCTCACCTCACCGCGGAGGGCGCCGTCCGGACTCTTCGCCTACCTCATGCTCATCGTCGTGGTCGTCGCGTTTGTCGCGCCGATGCTGTGGCTGCTGCTGGGGTCGGTCCACGCTGCCTCCGCATTGAGCGTGCAGCTCGGCGGTCCGTATACGCTCGGCAACTTCGGCGACGTCATGAACGGAACGACCTTGTGGGTGCCGCTGCTGAACTCGGTCATCCTGTCCGGAGGCACGGCCCTCGTGACGGTGATCGCCGCTGCACTGGCTGCGTATCCGCTGTCCCGCTATCAGATGAGGTTCCGCAGGCTCTTCCTCTACACCATCGTCTTCTCTACCGGTCTGCCCATCACCGCGATCATGGTGCCGGTGTATGTGATGTTCGCCCACTTCAAGATCACCGACTCGCTGCCCTCCACCGTGCTGTTCATGTCAGCAACCTCACTGCCTTTCGCGATCTGGATGATGAAGAACTTCATGGACGGCGTGCCGATCTCGCTGGAGGAGGCAGCGTGGACCGACGGCGCCGGCTGGTTCCAGTCACTGCGCTACATCGTGATGCCGCTCATGGCACCGGGACTGGCGGTGGTGGCCATCTTCGTCTTCGTGCAGCAGTGGGGTGACTTCTTCATCCCGTTCATCCTGCTGCAGAGCTCGGAGAAGCAGCCGGCATCGGTCAGCATCTACACCTTCTTCTCCTCCTACGGTCAGGTCGCCTACGGACAGCTGGCCGCGTTCTCCATTCTTTACACACTCCCGATCATCATGCTCTACGGCGTGCTGTCGAAGTTCCTCGGCGGCGGCTTCAGCTTCGCCGGAGGCCTCAAGGGCTGACCCAGCTGCCAGCCGGCTGTCTGCACGCGAGAGCGAGCGGGTCATCCCCGGCATACGTCTCTCGTCCACTCCGCTGGAAGTGTCCGACCACATCACACCACCGTCGAAAAGGTTCAAAAGTCATGCTGTACAACAGTTCTCTGGTCGAAGCCCGGGTCCACCGCTTCCGCACCGAACGGATAGTCCCGGCGGTCTACCGGACGACGGAGCCGCTCGAGGTGAGCGCATGGGAGGTGCCGGACGAACCGGTGCCGTTCGTCGACGCGGTGGCCAGCTCGTTCCAGCCGTTCGAGGTCGGCGCGGCGTGGGGACGACCGTGGGGCACCGTATGGTTCCACGCGACGGGCGCAGTCCCCGATGGCTGGGGGTCGGACGGCGACACGAGCGTCGAGCTGGTCGTCGATCTGGGCTTTGGCGGGGCGCAGCCGGGGTTCCAGGCTGAGGGGATGGTCTACACCGCGTCGGGGCGCATCGTCAAGGCGGTCGAGCCGCTGAACCGGGCCGTGCCGTTGTCCTTCGACGATGGTGGCACCGCCCGCGACGGAGGGCGCACGGTCGACCTCTACATCGAGGCTGCGGCCAACCCGAACGTCGCTGAGGCGATGAACTTCTTCCCCACGCCGCTGGGCGACAAGGCGACCGCTGGCGAAGGACCGCTCTACCGTCTGCGCCGGCTGGAGCTCGCGTTGCTCGACGTCCCCGTGTGGCAGCTCGAGCAGGACTTCGCCGCACTGGTCGGACTGCTCGGGCAGCTGCCGCCGGACTCCCAACGACGCGCGGAGGTTCTCCACACGCTGGATCGCGCTGTCGATGCAATGGACCCCGAGGACATTGCGGGCACGGCCGCGCTGGGACGAGACATCCTGGCGCCGGCGCTTGCCCGGCCTGCGTCGGCTAGTGCGCACAGGGTGCACGCGGTGGGCCACGCCCACATCGACTCAGCGTGGCTCTGGCCGGTGCGCGAGACCGTCCGTAAGGTCGCGCGAACCTTCTCCAACGTGTGCGACCTGATCGACCGCAACCCCGACTTCGTGTTCGCCGCATCGTCGGCCCAGCAGTATGCGTGGCTGAAGGAGTTCTACCCGGACCTGTTCGATAGGGTGCGGGAGAAGGTTGCGTCCGGAAACTTCGTGCCGGTCGGCAGCATGTGGGTGGAGTCCGACACCAACATGCCGGGCGGTGAGGCCCTGGCCCGCCAGTTCGTCGCCGGCAAGCGCTTCTTCCGCGAGGAGCTGGGCGTCGACACCCAGGAGGTGTGGCTGCCGGACTCGTTCGGGTACTCGGCCGGGCTGCCCCAGATCGCCGCTGCAGCGGGGGCGCGCTGGTTCCTCACCCAGAAGATCTCCTGGAACGAGACGAACGCGATGCCGCACCACACGTTCCGTTGGGAGGGCATCGACGGGACGCAGATCTTCACGCACTTCCCTCCGGTCGACACCTACAACTCGGATCTCGGCGCTGAGGACCTCGCCAGGGCCGAGCGTCAGTATGCCGAGAAGGGGATCGGCACGATGTCCCTGGTTCCGTTCGGGCATGGTGACGGGGGCGGCGGACCTACGCGGGAGATGCTCGCGGCGGCGGAGCGCACCCGATCGCTCGAGGGATCGCCGACGGTGAGTCTGTCCACCCCGCGCCGGTTCTTCGAGGCTGCGCAGGCGGAGTACCCCCACCCGCCGGTGTGGTCCGGAGAGCTCTACCTCGAGTTCCACCGTGGCACCTACACCTCGCAGGCACGCACCAAGCGCGGCAACCGACGCTCCGAGCACCTGTTGCGCGAGGCCGAGCTGTGGGCTGCGACGGCGACCGTCCGTGCCGGCGTGGACTACCCCGCGGCGGCGCTGCAGGAGGCGTGGCACACCGTGCTGCTCCAGCAGTTCCACGACATCCTGCCGGGCAGCTCCATCGCCTGGGTCTACCAGGAAGCCGAACGCGGTTACGCGCGGGTGGCGGAGTCGCTCGAGCAGATCATCGACAGCTCGGTGCATGCCCTGCTCGGGCGAGGCAGCCGCACGGTGCTGCTCAACGCGGCGCCGTTCGCGCGAGAGGGTGTTCGGGCCCTTGGCGGTGACGAGCCGCGGGCCGTCGACACCAGGACCAACAGCGTCCAGGAGCACGATGCCGGCTTCATGCTGGACAACGGGATCGTTCGAGTGAGCGTCGACCGTGCCGGGCTCATCCGGTCGATCCTGGATCTGGGCGCGGACCGCGAAGTCGTGCCAGCCGGTGCTGCCGCGAACCTGTTGCAGCTGCACCGAGACACCCCGACGAAGTGGGACGCCTGGGACATCGACGAGCACTACCGCCGCAACACCACCGACCTCACCGACGTCGAGAGCATCGAGGTCGTCAAGGATGCGCTACACGTCACCCGACGCTTCGGGGCCTCCCGCGTGACTCAGCGGATCCGGCTCGCCGATGACGCCCCGACCATCGACATCGGGACCGAGATCGACTGGCATGAGCGTCAGAAGCTCCTGAAGCTGGCGTTCCCGCTGGACCTTCACACCGACCGCGCCGCGTCCGAGACCCAGTTCGGCCACGTCTACCGCGCGACCCACACCAACACCTCGTGGGATGCGGCACGCTTCGAGACCGTGGCCCATCGGTGGGTGCACGTCGGCGAGAACGACTACGGGGTCGCCGTCGCCAACGACTCCACCTACGGCCATGACATCACGCGGGGAAAGACCGAAGGACGGGCCAGTACGACGACAACGGTGCGGCTCTCCCTGTTGCGAGGACCCCTGTTCCCGGACCCGGACGCCGACCAGGGTGCACACACGATGAACGTCTCTCTGCGGGTCGGGGCGACGATCCCTGACGCGGTGCGCGAGGGCTACCGGGCCAACCTGCCGCTGCGCACCGTCAATGGGGTCGAGGGGGTGGACGTCGAGCCGCTCATCACGGTGGACGGCCAGGCGATCGTCGTGGAGGCGGTGAAGCTGGCAGAGGACGGCAGCGGAGACGTGGTCGTGCGGCTGTATGAGGCGCACGGCACCCGTGCACGCGGGACGGTCACCGCGAGCTTCACGGTCACGGCGGTCACCGAGACCGACCTGCTGGAACAGGACGTACCGCTCAGCAGCGTCCAGGACACCGATGGGCCCACCGCGACACTAGAGCTTCGACCGTTCCAGCTCGTCACACTGCGCTTTGCTCGGATCGGGTGACACACGGATCGGGTGACGCACGGCCCGGGGAGGCACGGCCCGGGGAGGCACGGACCCCGCGACCGATGTGCGAAGTGGCGTTCCCTCGGCCGACGTCCCCGACCACCATGCCGTCGATGCTGGCCAGAGTCGGCTAACGGCCTCATCGGTGGGCTGCCCCGCGCTCGCCCGCGAGGTCGTCGTCCAGCCGGAGCTGTGGGCGGGCCACGTCGGGCTCCAGCGCCTCGAGCAGCTCCACCGCCGTGAGCGGCCGGTGCGCCGTGGTGAGGGGCTGCAGCTCGTCGAGGGGTCGCTCGACGAGTCCGAGCTCGTGCATCCGCCGGGCCGTGACGAGCACCCGGCTCTCCAGCGACCCGACGAACCCGTTGTAGGCCTCCACGGAGCGCTGCAGCGCCGCGCCCATCCGGCTCGCGTGCTGGCCGAGACCGTTGAGGCGCTCATAGAGCTCTCGCCCGACGGTCAGCAGCTCCCGGGCGTTGCTCGCGAGCGCGTCCTGCTGCCAGGTGAACGCCACCGTCCGGAGCAGGGCGAGCAGCGTGCCGGGTGAAGAGAGGATCACCCGCCGGCGCATGGCGTGCTCGTGCAGGTCCGGGTCCAGCGCCAGGGCTGCGGTGAGGAAGGCGTCGCCCGGGACGAAGCAGACGACCATCTCAGGTGTGACTGCCCTGGCCGTCCAGTACGACCTGGTGGCCAGCGTGTCGACGTGCGAGCGCAGCGCCTTGGCGTGGGCGGAGAGCTGACGGCTGCGCTCGGCGGCAGTCAGTCCCTCGGCCTGCGCGGCCAGGAACGCCGACATCGGGGCCTTGGAGTCGATGACGAGGTCCTTGTCCCCCGGCAGGTGGACCACGACGTCAGGTCGCACGGCGCGACCGTCGCCGCTGGTCGCCCGCACCTGCTCGTCGAAGTCGCATCGGGCGAGCATCCCCGAGTGCTCCAGCACCCGACGCAGCTGCACCTCGCCCCAGGAACCGCGGACCGTGGAGGCGTTGAGCGAGCCGACGAGCGACGCCGTCTGAGTGCGCAGCTCGTGCGTCGACGACTGCACCTGGGCCAGCTCGGACGTCACCTTGGTGAACTGCGAGAGGCGCTCGCGCTCGAGGTCGTGGACCTGGCGCTCGACGCGCTCGAGGCTGGAGTGCAGGGGAGCGATCATCTGTGCCGTCTCGGAGTCCGCGCTCACCGTGGCCTCGAGGTCGATGACCCGCTCGCGCAGGAGGTCGCGCTCCGCCGCCGCGGTGGCGAGCTGCACGGCATACCGCGAACGCACGACGAGCCAGGTGAGCAGCGCGCCGAGGGCGAGGCCGACGAGCCCGTCGCGGAGAAGGTCCATGCGCTCACCGTCCCACCGCGCACCGACAGTCGCGGGCTACCACACCGCGGTCGTCGCCTCAGTCTCAGCAGGTCGTCGGCGCCGGCGCCGAGCCGCCAGCTCCCACAGGCCGACGGGGTCGGCCGGCGTGAGGGCGAGCAGCGCGCAGGCCCACCACCACGTCCGGGAGGCTGCCGCCCTCGACGGCCGGGCACCGACCGGCGTGCTGCGGGCGCAGGCCGGCCACGCGTCGCCGACCGGGAGCTGCCCGAGGGCATACCGTCGTTCTCCCCGCCACTGCAGTCCGACTCCGAAGGTCTCTGCCTCGCGGTCGAGGGTGTCGGCGAGGGATGCGTCGCCGTTGGCGCGAGCCGCGGCCAGCGTCACCGCGAAGGCGCTGAGCGACACACCGAGGACCAGCGGCCCCGAGTCGACGTCACCCTGGCCGGCCGACCCGATCGGGAACTCTCGCACGCCGACGAGGCCGGCTTCCCGGACGACGAAAAGCCGGGTGTATGCCGTCCACTCGCTTGGCGCCTCCTCCGGCGCCAGGTCGGGCAGGAAGGTCTGAATCAGTGCCTGCGAGCTGCCCCGCGGGCCCTCGTCGGCGCTGCCATCCTCGCGGGAGCTGTGGGGCAGCGGGCCGGTCGCCCTGTCGCGAAGCGAGCGCGTCCCGGCCAGCCATGCCCCTGCAGTGGAACGTGGGCCATCAACTGCAGGGCAGGGTGACGGAGCGGTGATCAGCCTCTGGTAGACCTTGCCGCATGACCTTCGAGTTCGACACCGCGATGGAGCTTGCCCCGCTCGCGGGTGGGGAGCACACCCCCGGGACGTTCTCCGGCGGTTTCACGGACGGGTGGATCATCGGCGACGCCGTCAACGGCGGCATCGTCATGACGCTCGCCACGACGGCACTGCGCCGGGTGCTCACCGACTCGGGGGGGCACCCGGACCCGGTGGCGTTCAGCGGCTACTTCCTCACTCCGTCCGTGCCGGGTGAGGCGGTCGTCGAGACGTCCGTGCTGCGCAGTGGACGGACCCTGTCGACCGGTCAGGCGTCGGTGAGCCAGCCGGACCCGGACGGCCGCCTCGTGGAGCGGATGCGCGCGCTGGCGAGCTTCGGCGACCTCGACGCCTCCGCCGAGGCTCTCCGCTCTGCCGCGCCGCCGGAGATGCCTCCGCCGGACCAGTGCCTGTCAGGCGATCAGGCGCCCCCGGACTTCCTGCGGGCCTCGTCCCTCCTCAAGCGGCTGGACCTGCGGATCGACCCCGCCACGGCAGGGTGGGCAGTCGGCAAGCCGTCGGGCAAGGGGGTGATGCGCGGCTGGCTGCGGTTCAGGGACGGTCGTGAGCCCGACCCGGTGGCCCTCCTCTTCGCCCTCGACGCGCTGCCACCGGTCGCGTTCGATCTCGGCCTGCTCGGCTGGACGCCCACCCTCGAGTTCACCGGCCACGTGCGGGCGAAGCCGGCTCCCGGCTGGCTGCAGGTGGCGTTGTCGAGCGAGAACCTCTCAGGTGGGCTCATGGAGGAGGACGCCCGGGTCTGGGACAGCACCGGTCGGTTCGTCGCCCAGTCGCGTCAGCTGTGCGGCGTCCGGGTGCCGGCCGGCGGGTGAGGTTCTGTGGCAGGGTGGCGACGCGCAGGTGTACCGGCACCTTGGGCGGCCCTACTCCGCGTGCGCAGGCGCAGGCGCACATCCGCGGCCCCTACGTTAAGGACGTCGGGACGTTCACCGTGGCCGACGCCGAGTCTGACGCGTTCCTCGGCATGGTCCGGCTCGACCGTCGCGTCGACGCGGCCGGGGCATCGCGACGACCCGGACGTCCCGGCGACACGCCATGGAGAGCTGGAGCTCTCCTACAGCCTCGCTGGCGGCGCGTGGGGGAAGGGGCTCGCCCTCGAGGCGACCACCGCTGCGCTGGCCTGGATTGCGCCGCTGGTGCCCGATCGTCATGTCATCGCGGTCACCCAGAGCGCCAACACCCGCTCGGTGGCCCTGCTTCGGCGGCTCGGGTTCGTCGAGCGCGAAGGGTTCCTCGAGTTCGGAGCGGAGCAGACCCTGCAGGTCCTGCCGTTGGCCGTCGAGCCTGCCTGAGCCCGCCCGGCCGCGCCGGCTTCACACGGCATACCGGAGCGTGGTCAGGAAGCCGGCGCAAAGCGAACTAGAATCTTGGACCCGTGGCCCTCACCATCGGAATCGTCGGACTGCCCAACGTCGGCAAGTCCACCCTCTTCAACGCCCTGACCAAGAACGACGTGCTCGCGGCGAACTACCCCTTCGC